>ERZ1023679.123-NODE-123-length-14161-cov-14.264781_pt1 | contig 14161 bp, 11 predicted proteins | sample MGYA00380344_ERZ1023679 | MGnify/ENA primary metagenome ERZ1023679 (study PRJEB33179, sample SAMN07448986) | human gut metagenome | biome: Human-gut; feature: Human associated habitat; material: Faeces | host: Homo sapiens | place: India: Bhopal | collected...
ATAAAAATGCTCATGGTACCATCATTGATTTTGAAGAAGAGGATCATGGCTTTGCCAAGTATTCCATTAGTGGTACAGTTACCCAAATCATAGCTGAGCGCAGTGAGTTTCCTAAGGGAAAGTGTGTTGTCTCTTATTCTCAGGCAAATACCATTCAAGAGGAAATCCTCAGGGCTGATGGTCATGAAAAGGATTTAAGCTGTGACGAAGAAACGGATAGAACATTTTGGGGATATATCGTTACCCTCAAAGATGTTGTGGTGAAACCCTTGCCGGAAAAGGAAAGCAACATAAATTATGAGTGATTAGTTATAGATTTACTCATTTACACAAAATTAATTATATAAAAATAACTGGGCGCACTTTAAATAAGCGTTATGAGATCTCTCATCAAACCAACTCTTCAATTATGCTCTTCATTATAGATATACAATAGTAAAAACGACCGTGAACGACCGCATTTCGACCAAAATGACCGCAATAACGACTGCTTTTGTGAATTCACAAACGAGGGCTATGTTATCATCTACAAGTTTAAATAAGGTAAAAAAATAAAGGCATTTTTTGTTGTTTCAATATTTATCGGTAATTTTGGACTCAATATTAATTCTAGAATACATGTCTATGGATGAACAATTGAAAACTGCATATAAACAGGCTATTCAAGATCCTTGCGCTAATCTTGACAAGCTGTCTCGTTTGACTCCTGTTCTTGGAGAAGATGGAGAGCCATATTGTATTGATGGTAGTAAATGTGTTGTGTTCAAGATGCAGGATCCTGAGTCTGGGAAGTATTATGCCTTGAAATGTTTTGCCGAGATTCCAGATAGTAGTGAGAAGTTACGTTACAAGCTTATTGCCGATGAATTGGTAATGGTGGATTCACCTTATTTTGTACACATGAGATTTATCGAGGATGAAATTCAGGCGGAGATTTCTTATCCTGAAGATAGGTTGCCGGTCTTGCTGATGGATTGGGTGGATGGAGAAACCTTAGCGGAATATCTTGCAGCTAACTACCAGTACACCTTTACTATGTCCATACTGTGCTATCGCTTTTGCAAGATGGCTGCGTGGCTCCATATTCAGGACTTTGCGCATGGAGATATCACTCCTTTCCATATCATGGTTCGTCCCGATGGTACATTGACGCTGATAGGTTATGATGGAATGTTTATTCATTCCATGAAAGGTAGTCTATCCAGTGCTTTACTTTCTTCTGAATTCTGTCACCCTAAGCGTAAAATTGATGAGTTTGATGAGCATATAGATGATTTCTCTCTCATAAGTATTGCTCTATCTTTGAAAGCAATTTCCTTAGCCCCATCTTTGTTTGATTCATATGGTTCGCCAGAAAGGCTTCTTTTTACTAAAGAAGATTATTGCAAGCCAGAACAAAGTAAGGTGATAGCTTCTTTGCAGCAACTCATGTATGATAAGGAATTCTGTTCATTGTACTCTTTCTTTATGCTTGCCCTTGTAAATGGTAATCTCTCATTAGGGTCATTAAAACTGTTTGCATGTGAAAATCCGAGAAAATTGCAAGTAGATGTTCCTGAACCGGAGCAAAAGCATCGGTCAACTTCTCGCCATAAGGTAAGATATAGCGATGATGGCAGGAAGTTTTTTGGAGGCAACTATATTCGTTGTCGTCATTATGTTCTTAATGAAGGGGTAAGGATTATCTGTGATAAGGCTTTTTACGGATGGGACAATCTCGAGAGCATTGAAATACCTTCAAGCGTGGAAGTTATCGGAGATTTTGAATTTTGGAGATGTAGAGTCTTGGATAAGGTTATTATTCCAGAATCTGTGACTACTTTGATAGGAAATCCGTTTCATGGTTGGAATGGTAAGTTGGAATGTTTATCACCCAACTTCATTTATGAGGATGATGTCTTATTCAATAAAGATAAAAGCGAAATTATCTCCTTCAGGAATCAGGAAATGGATTCTTATATTATTCCTGAAAGTGTTACTCATATAAGGAAATACGCTTTCTATGGTGCTAAACATTTGGCCAAGCTCTTTATTCCTGATAGTGTAGTAACCATTGGCACCCATGCCTTCTGTGGTTGTGAATCATTGACGCATCTCATTATTCCTTCAAGTGTAAAGAGTATTGGGGAAGGGGCATTTTATGGTTGTTCTTCCTTGGATAGTATCTTCATTCCCAAAGGTTTGATTAATATGGGAAAATATGCTTTTGATCGGTGTAAATTTCCGCAAGAAATAAGAGAACAATTAACTGCTCGTTTTGGTAAATTTATTTTTAAGTGAGCTGAAATACAGAAGTTTTGAGTAACTTAAGCAAATCAGTTTTCACGTGCTTAGTATCATTATATAGTCTCATCATGAGTTTGGAAGGAACTATGGTAATTTTGATGATTGCATATGGGATTGCATGGCTCTTTTTGCTGGCTTTTTCTTTGTATATGCAGTTCGCAGAGAAAGAAAGAATATTTCGTCGTGATGTTTGTCTTATTTGGATTTTGTTATTTGCTTTTGCCCCAATCATATTGTTGGGATTGCTTTTGTACTTTCCTGTATCCTATATTTGGGGTAGTAATGGAGAGTGTGAAGCTTTAAAGAAAGAGAAAGAAGAACGGGCCAGAGAAAAGGAACAAGCCATGAAAGAACATGCTGTGGAAAATTTTGCAAAATGCCATGATTCTTTGGTTAATGCTGCTGTGATTGAGCAGATTGGAAGAAAATTGCTCTATATAAACTTTGACACACGTAGATTTCCTGAAGAATTGCAAATGATGATGGATGTTGATGAAAGAATTCCTTCTTACGGCGAGATAATATTAGGTGTATTAGATAAAATAAAATTATCGGAAGGTTATAGTTTGGAGCTTGAATTTCCCAATTGTTCGGGATGAGGTGGACGTACTTATATCAATGTCAAGGAACCAAATGGAAGCTTAAGCAAAAAGTTTTTGGATTCAGCGGATGTTGATGACTCGCCATTAGGTGCTTTACAGGTATATTTTTTAAATAAGCTTTGGCATCATCTTCCTATGTATTGGCATGGGTATTATGACGAGAGATACTGTGTCTTCTCAAAAGACGATCTTTTAAAGATCAAAATTCGGGCGAGAAGAACAGGCAGTGAACGTCCTCCCAAACCGACCAATGATTTTCTGAAGTAAATGATCTTCCCGAGGAGGCCCTGGCTTGTGATGTGCCCCCTAAAGTTACTCGATATGATGATAAGTATTATGTCAGCTGTTGTTATTGGTCTAGATTTGCTGGGTTGATTCGGGAACTTGTTGATATCAAGATAGAGAGCAACAAGGTTACGGAATTTCTTGATGTAAACCATGAACGTCTCTATAAGTATCATTGTGGGATTATGTATTAGCCGTCTCTATATCGGAAAAAGTAAGAAACGATTGAAATAATTCAATAAAAGTATTGTATTTTCGAATATTATTCGTATATTTGCCCCGTCTATCAATGATTGTTTGCATACAAGCAGCACTTATACAAATGATTTTTGGTGTGGCAGACACCTAAGCAGCTTCTGTTGCTCTTCGTGCTTAAATGATAATATTGTATAGTGTTGCATAAAACGTGGAGTGTATGAGCATTCATAAATTATTATTTGTGGGGCTATTTTTATTAGCTGTGCAAGCTGTCAATGCGAGTGATGTTCATTTGAGCAGTGATACCTTGTATTGTAATTTGGAGAGTACCGATGTTGGAACATTGAAGGAAAGAGCTTCGCAGATTTCCGATTTGAATGTTATCAAGACGATGGTACTTGGGGGATACATTGCCCAAGCTGATGAAGACTTTATTCATTCTTTGGGAAAGAAGTATAGCCTTCATAATCTTGATATGACAGAGCTTCGTAGTACGATGTCTTCTGAAGGTCTTGAGGGGTGTACGTCTCTAGGATCAGTTAAATACTCCAGATATTGGACGGAAACCGGACATTTACTTTTTGAAGATTGCACAAACTTAAAGGAAGTGATTTTTCCGGATGATTCTGAATGTTCGTTGACTTCATTTTCTTCGGGTACATTTCGTGGGTGTACATCACTTGAAACGATTTCCATCCCGGCCAGTGTCACATACTTGAATACACAAGTATTTTATTTATGCAATAATCTGAAGGAAATACATTGTCAGTCTGGAGTAGCTCCTATTGCCACAGTGGATACTTATGATAGCCAGTTTGAGTCGACCATCATTTATGTACCTACAGGTGCTATCTCTAATTATAAGACTACATCCGGTTGGTGTATGTTCTCTAATTATAAGGAGGATCCGAAATTATCATACATTGGAAAGTCAGACTTGAAGAGTGATAATGTTTCTCTATCAAATGACACCCTCTATTGTAATTTGACAAGTGATGAAGTAGATAATCTGAGGGATTATGTTCTTGGTAGTGCTTCTGACTTAGGTTCTATCAAGCATGCTGTCTTGAGTGGATATCTGGGTGATGGCGATTTTTCATTTCTTGCAGCATTAGCCAGTGCCTACCAGTTGTCTTCATTGGATATGACCAATCTCCAATCTACTTATTCATATCGTTTCCAGGGGTGCAGTCAACTTAGAGAAGTCAAGTACTCAAGATATTGGAACTCCACAGGTTTTTTACTGTTTGAAGATTGTAACAGCATCGCCAAAGTTGAATTTCCTTCGAATCCCATCAGCGGAGGTTATTTGAAACTTGATGGTGGTACTTTTAGAGGTTGTACATCATTGGAGGAAATAAGAATACCTTCTACTGTGCAATCGTTAGGTATTCAATGTTTTTATCTGTGTAGTAACTTAAAGACTATTCAGTTGGATGCTGTGGTTCCTCCTTCTGCCACGGAAGATAGTTTTGGAGACCAATTCTCCAGTGCTCGTCTGATTGTGCCAAAAGGAACCCTGGCCGATTATAAGACTGCTGCAGGATGGTCGTTGTTTAAGAATATAGAAGAAAGTACAGAGGATGTAGATCTTGCCAAGCAGGAAATCAGCGACAATGTTTCCTTCTCTGATGGTACTCTATATGTGAATTTACCCGCTGAAGAGGTGGGACGTTTAAGGGCAACCGTATTGAATAAGTTCCCGGATCTAGAGCGTATCCACACTGTAGTGGTAAGCAATTACATGAATCAGGAGGATGCAGGATTTCTCAATGCTCTGGCATCTGCCTATAACTTAAGTACGATTGACTTTACGGATTTGAAAAACTCTTTAGGCAATTATGCTTTTCAGGGGTGCAGGAAGCTCTCCAAGGTGTATTACTCCAGGTATTGGTCATCGAGTGGATGGTATCTTTTCTGTGACTGCTCTTCCTTGGCAGAGGTTGTGTTCCCTTCAGAACCAGTGGATCAGGGTATCACCAGTTTTGAATCCGGTACTTTCAGAGGCTGTTTAACCTTGGAGGATATTTCTATTCCAAAGAATGTTACAAGAATCAGTACGCAATGTTTCTATCTTTGCCAGAATCTGAGGAATGTGACTTTCTTAGGGTCAGCTATTACAGATTTGGATAAAGGTGCTTTTGAAGGTTGTAATTCTCTTGAGACCATCACCTTGCCAAGCAGCATGTCTCTCATTGGGGAAAGATGTTTTGAAAACTGCCCGAAGATCAGAGAAATTCATTGCGATGCCATCACTCCTCCTCAGGTAAGTGAATCCGCTTTCGAAGATATTTATCAGTCTGCTACATTATATGTGCCTAAGGGAAGCCGTTCTAAATATGCTGAAGCCTCTGTATGGAAGAACTTCTCCAATATAGAAGAAAATGAAGCTTCTGGAATTTCGAATATAGATGCCGCTGGACAGACAGGATTGTTTTCGATTTATACACTTGACGGAACTCCGATATACCGGGGTACGACCTCTGTCAACGTGCATCAAGTTCTCTCTAAGGGTACTTATATTGTAAAGCAGGGTAGTGGAACAAAGAAAATAATCGTAAAATAACAGCTATGTATCATATGAATAAAGATCTGCCTTATGAACAGCAGATGAAGGTCTTGCTTCACTATTACGATAAGGTGGTGGAGGAGAATGAAGCTCTGAGAGCCCGCATCAAGGAGCTGGAAGAGGAAAAGGTTAAATATGGTGATCCGAAAGAGTTGCATGACCAGTTGAAAGCTTTGCCTCCTAGCGTAAAGCAGCTGCGTCATGTGGCTGATGAAAGAAAAGCCAGACTCAATTGGGTGGAGAAGGAACTGACCAAGCATCTTCGCAAGAAGGGAGTGAAGATTCCTCCATTGATGACGGTGACGCAGGCTGTCAAGATGATTATAGAAGAATAGAATGCTAAGAGAGAAATTGAGTATCCCATGCTGCTTGGTTTCTCTCTTTTTTGTTTGATCAGTTAAGTGACGTTTGGGATTTCAAATAGAGTTTTTGAAAACATATTTTTAATGCAATGTATTGCCTGAATTATTTGGTATTTTCAAAGAAAAGTTTTATCTTTGCCTCATTTAAATAACATTTTGATTTCAGGTGATTATGAAGAGGTGTAATTTTGAAATAGAAGCGTTTTTCGGACTCCCTTTTGATTATGAAAATTGGTACGAAACCATGACGGTGGAATTGACAGATGAGCAGTTTGACCGTTATTGTGATGCCTTGCGCCGTTGGAAGACAACAGATGAGTGGAAAAACTCGGACATTGAAGATGGTGATGATTACTTTATTCACAGAGATCTGCCGGATATTTGGCAGTTGCTTCAGGAGGAATTAGCTAAGGTAGCTCCTGTTATATGGGATGAACGTATCAAAGATTATCTGGATCAAGTCAACATTTATACTGCTAATGAGATTTATGAGAGTGTAGATGGAGAAATAAACTAAAAGCGTAAACCTGTTTTGGCTTACGCTTTTAATCATTATCTTTATCTTCTGTTTTTCCAAGGAGATTGTTCTGTCCAATTAGGGGTGAAATCTCCGTTGGCAATTCTTAAGCCGATACCATACCATAGGTTGATGTCATCCAAAGTTCCAGATACATCCCATGATGGAGAGTATTCATCTTGTGGCATATGGTAGGTACGGGGACCTTTGTAGCGGTTGGCATCTTCTGGGTTGATGTAATCTCTGCCTCCTTCTGCAAGGATGACAGGAATTCCAACCTTGGCAAAGCTGAAGTGATCGCTTCGGAAATATCCACCGCTGCTTTGATTTTTAGCCTGTTCCACTGTTCTTCCTTGTGCCGCTGCTGTTTCCTCCACTAGTTGGTCTGTATTGGTATCTCCATAGCCACTGATGATGACGTTGTTGACCTTGCTTTGAGGGGCACAGCCATCAATATTGATATTTGCCACCGTATTCTTTATTGGTACCAATGGGTGCTGGGTATAGTATTCGCTACCCAGAAGTACTGCCTCTTCTGCAGTGACAGAGAGGAAAAGGATGGAACGCTTAGGCTGCTGCTTTTGATGAGCAAACTTCCTGGCGAGTACCAGCAGGGCTGCTACGCCTGAGGCATTATCACTTGCTCCGTTATAGATACAGTCTCCATCTACCGGTTTCTGTATGCCGAAATGATCCCAGTGGGCAGAATAGACGTGATACTCATCTTTCTTGTCACTGCCTGGCAGAATGGCTGCTACATTATGGGAATTGGAGATATACACATCATTTTTAAGTTTGACATTGCTTTCTGCCCTGAGGTCAATTGCCTTGAATCCTGGTTGCTTGGCTGCAGCAACTGCCTTCTCGAAATCCACGTCTGCTGACTGGAACAGACGTTGGGTGGCAGGAAGGCTGATCCAACCTTGAAGCGCCACCTTGTCTGCATTTCCCTTGTCGGATACTAAACTAAGGTTCTTGCTTCCCCAAGATGCCTGTACTACGTTCCATCCGTAGGAAGCAGGTTGGGTGTCGTGGATAACCAGAACGCCTGCAGCACCTTGACGGCTGGCCTCTTCAAACTTGTTGATTTGCTAAATTTTGATGAATTCATAAAGGGCTAGTCAAGTTTTTCGAGATTTCTTTGCAGGTTTCTAAAATTAATTTGTATTTTTGCAATGTGATGTTAAAATCCGACTATACAAAATGAATTAATAAAAAGTATAAGCTATGCAGTATCCAACAATATCAGAATATGTAAAGGCAAGTCAAGATGCTAGTGATAATCTTGATATGTCCACAAAAGCAGCGGCTGAAGAGTTAAATGAGGCCATTATGGATGAATTTGGTGTGAAATACAGCAAAGATGGAAGAAAATTGCTAAAAGCTCCACAAAATCTTGATGGTACTTATTCTATTAAAGAGGGGGTAAGGATAATATGTGATAATGCATTTGAAGGTTGCACTTCTTTGAGTAGCCTCGTTATCCCTGATAGTGTAACTAGCATTGGAGTTGGGGCATTTCAATTTTGCTCTTCTTTGAATGATATAATTATTCCTGATAGTGTTACTAGCATTGGGGAGAATGCATTTAGTGGTTGCACTTCTTTGCGTAGTTTTGTTATTCCTGATGGCGTTACAAGTATCAGAGATGGGGCATTTTGGGGTTGTAAATCTTTGAAGAGTCTTGTTATCCCTGATGGTGTTACCAGCATAGGGGATATGGCTTTTATGGACTGTTCTTTTTTGAATAGCGTTGTTATTCCTGATGGTGTTACGAGCATTGGTGGTGGGGCATTTTCTGGTTGCGAATCTTTGAGTAACCTCGTTATCCCTGACAGTGTTACTAGTATAGGGGATAGTGTATTTAGTGACTGCAAATCTTTGGAGGGTCTCGTTATTCCAGCTAGTGTTGGCAACATTATAGGTAATCCTTTTTCTGGCTGGAATGGAGAACTTAAATGTTTGTCGCCGTACTTTATTTATGACAATAAAGTGTTGTTTGATAAAGACAAAAACGCAATTATCTCATTTAGAGACAAAGATACTACATCATATGTCATTCCTGATTATGTTACCAGCATAGGGAATGGTGCTTTTTATGATTGCAAATCTTTGAATAGCGTTGTTATTCCAGAGAGTGTTACCAGCATAGGAAATCATGCATTTGGTGATTGCTGTTCTTTGACTGATATTGTTCTTTCTGATAGAATTACTACCATTAGCGAGGGTGCATTTACTGCATGTAGTTCCTTGAGTAATCTTGTTATTCCTAATAGTGTTACCAGCATAGGGACTTGGGCATTTATGGGCTGTTCTTCCTTGAGTAATCTTGTTATTCCAGAAAGTGTTACCAGCATTGGATTTTATGCATTTGCATTCTGTAAATCTTTGACTAATATAGTCATCCCTGACAGTGTAACTAGTATTGGGGTTAGTGCATTTAGATGTTGCAATATTCCAAATGATCTTAAACAGAAATTAATTTCCCGTTTTGGAGAAAAAATATTTAGGTAACTTTTTGGATAGGAGCTGTTATGGGAGATTGGGCAGCATCTGCTTCGAGCAAACATTGATGAAGAGCTCTTTTTCAGAAAGCTGGTATGGTGGCATGAGTTAGCCCACATCGTGTTTAAAAATCACGATGCACAGTTACTGTGCTTGACAAGCACATGCCTATGTGGGAGAAGTATAGGGATGAACAGAATGTTTTCTTCTATGATGAGATTCTAAAATAGAAACTCATATCCAAGGATGTTCTTACATTCTAAATGATGGATATTACAAAAATAAACAATGGTAGGAATAATGAAAGATGTTATTTACTTAACCTTTGAAAACATATACGTAATTGTTAGTATGGTAGTAATTTTAGTAATAGTTACTACCATACTCATCATGCGCTTTATTTTAAAACGTAAATATTATCGTGGCATCTACGAGTGCATTGATTATTTCATTCGGAATTGCCATGATACGGCATTTTATAATCCGCAAAATCATGCAACGTTTACAGAATATGAGGCTCTTTTCGCCAAGTGCAAGAAACATAGAAATTCATGGTTTCTTCGGACAGGAGGGAAAATATACATGGAGAAATATCTCTATTGGTTCGATGAAATTCAGACTTTCATGGAAAGGATGTCGTCATTCATGTCTGATGACCATTATTTTGCACATAGTGAATTCCTAAAATGCATGGAAGAATTGAATATAGAGGAAAATACGGAATTTTTCCTGAATAACCAGTTTTTGAAATATGTCAACAATGTGATTTCTGAATCTTATCTTGACTTGGATAAGTACAAACGTGCATTGTCCATCGGTTTCTCTGATATTCCTCAAAAGCATAATGAAAAGTTTGTGCAGGAGGAACTCGCTAATAACAAAGAATATTTTGACACCGTACTCAAATATCCATTGGATAAACAGCAGAGAGCATCAATAGTCAAGTTGGAAGATAACTGTCTTGTTATCAGTAGTGCAGGTAGTGGCAAGACTTCAACAAGTGTGGCAAAAATCAAGTATCTCGTTGATAAAAGGCATATTGCACCGGCAAGAATATTACCATTAACCTACACAGCAAAGGCTGCCAAAGAACTTACTGACAGACTGGCCTTGTCAGCGGAGGGCTTGCGGTGTTATACATTCCACAGTCTGGCGTTTCACATCTTAGCGGAAGCGACACAAGAGAAGCCTGATGTTTGTGATACAAACACCATGCTGAAATGCTTCAATTATCTGGTTGATCACAATGCTGATTTCAAAAAAGCAATCAACAAGTTCCTTACCGACAAAAAGTCATTGACAAAAAACGAACACGAATATGTTAAGGCTGAAGACTACTATGCGGACAGGGCTCTTTATGGGATACAGGCCCCTTTTCTAGATATGGATGGCAGGATTATCTTTACGAGAAGCGAAGAGGAGAAGAAAATTTGCACCTTCCTCTCTATGAATGGAATTTCATTCAGATACGAACAACCATATTTTAAAAATACTGCTACTGAATTCAAGAGACAATACAGACCAGATTTTACTATTTATTTTCAGCAAAATGGAAGGCCAGTCTTTGTCGTACTTGAACACTTTGGAATAGATGCCTATGGCAATGTTCCTGTGTGGTTTGGCGAAGGTAAGAAAGGTGGCTTTTACGAAGCAAACGTTATCTACAACGAAGGCATTAAGTGGAAAAGAGAAATCAATAGGAAGTATAACACAATACTTCTTGAAACCACAAGCGCCATGTTCCATGATGGAACCATATACGAGAGATTGACTCAGCAACTCAAACAATATGGAATCCCGATGAGAGAATTGACTGAGGATGAGAAATTTGAAAAGCTGGTAAAACGCAATAAGAGAATGGAAGACTCCATCCTCCAGCTCATTACGACCTTTATCACCCTCATGAAATCTAATAGACATAATCCTGAGTCTGTGTTGAACCTTATAAAAAAGGAAAATAACAATCCTTTGTTTATCGAGAGGTCTGAATTCATGATTCATGAGATTTTCCAGCCAATTTTTGACGAGTACGAGAATATGTTGCATGAGAATAATCAAATCGACTATACTGATTTAATCCTCAAAGCGACAGATGTATGCAACTCTGGGTTATACAAGAAAGAATATGACATGATTCTTGTTGATGAGTTCCAAGACATATCTGTTGATAGATTCGAGCTTTTACAGTCTTTAAGAAACAAAAAGAATCTCACTAAACTATATTGCGTTGGCGATGACTGGCAATCCATTTTCAGATTTTCAGGGAGTGACATCTCGTTATTCAATGGATTTGAGGAGCGTTTTGGCTTTTCAGAGAAATGCGCCATCGAAACAACATATAGATTTGGAAATCCAGCAATAGACATTTCTTCCCAATTCATTATGGAAAATAGTGCCCAGGTTCCTAAAGAAATTAAGCCTGTGAACGAATCTGTTAGAACAGAAATTAAAACTGTCGCTTATCATACAGATGATACTGGAGATTCACAATATATGGTGTTGGAAAAGATTGTATCCAAGATTCCTGCAGAGCAATCTATCATGCTCATTGGACGTTATCATAGCGATGCCGAGTTCATACCTAATGAACTTGTGATGAGAAATGAAAAGAGAAACATTGTTTCTGTCCATATTTCTAAACGAGATATACCATATAATACCATTCATTCAGCCAAAGGTCTGGAAGCAGACAATGTTATTGTCGTATCTTGCAGTCAAGACGGCAATGGGTTCCCTTCAAGAGTGAGTGATGATCCAATTTTAGGTTATGTTCTCAGCGCCCCAGAGACCTTTCCATACGCAGAGGAAAGAAGATTGTTCTATGTAGCTATCACAAGAGCAAGGAAACAAACCTATGTGATGTATAATGAAAAATCACCATCCTGTTTCATCACCGAACTGGCCAAAAAGCAAGGAATGTTTGAATGCCCTTGGTGTCATAACGGTAATCTGAAGGTCGTTAAGGAAGGAAAAAACGGCATTACTCATTGGAGATTATATGGATGTACTAATTTTACGGCTGGATGTAAGTACACATTATTTCTAAATTATAACGATGAAGAAGAGATACCATCAAAAATCAATTCCATCATAAATAGGAATATCCTTCCAAGATCTCCAATATTTCCTCCTTTACCTTCTCCGTTTCCATATATGAGCCAACAGAACAAGGTTGTAGAAGATGAAAATGATGATGAACTTCCTTTTTAATATGAAAATGATAATTTTAATATCTTAAAGGTTGAAAATTGACGAAGAATAAGCAAGGGAGAAAGTGATGCACTTAATTGCGCACTTTCTCCCTTTTTTTGTATACTTTTCTGAGAATCATTAAAAAAAATATATACATTGTGAAAATTAAATGTTTTCACGGCTCTTGCAAATATCGAAAAAATTGTGTAACTTTGTATTCAAAATATAATAGACTATGGCAAGAGGTAATAGATATGATAAATCATACGCCGACAGGTATATGAAAATAAAGAAGATCGAGAGAGTGGGACCACTTCTTGACCAGATGATCATTGATGATATCTCTCCTCTTAAATTGATGAAAATGGAGTTTGATATTGCAAATCCTACTGTCAGAAAACTGAGAAATATGAATCCCTCTGTATCACATAATACACTTAACAAATTCTGCTATATTATAGGTTATTATCTTCATCAGGAAACTGTGGCGGTGGAGAACTACCAGAAGCATGTTAAGGAACGGGAGCTATGGCTGAAAAAACTCTTTGAGATGAAAGAAAGATACCATAAAATATATGGTGAATCGGCTGATGATGTAGAAGACTTGATTAGGAAGAAGATTGATTTGCGTAAATTCGTAACGCAAGGAATCAAATAAATATAATATGCCGTCTCATACCAGCTATGAGCGGTAAGAGTTTAATAAACATACACTAATCTTTAAAACAATGGAACATTCATTATGTATTTGGGGGCATGTTTGAGCTTTATGCCGTTCTATGTCCCCGATAGCAACGTCACCTTGTGAAAATCGCAGGGGCCAACTCCACTAACTTGTGAGGTAAGTAATGGTCATTTTTTCATGAAATTTTGTATATGAAAAAGATGATGACAAGGTTCTTTCTCAGAACCTTGATTGCTCTTGCCAAGACGGGGGCAATCAGCCTAAGTGTAGTTATCGTTGTCTCTTTCAACGACAATTCTGCGTTGAAGATGACTACAAGTGCCCATAACCTTTTAAACCTAATGAGCTATGACAATCAAGATTGCAATTAATATAGAAAATGCACATGGTTGGCATATTGGTAATAACATCTTCGGTGGTAATTCTGGGAAGAAATCATCTGGTTCTTCTTCAGAAGATAATCTCAATGATGCTGATTTTGAAGTGGTAGATGAGGAGCCTCAAAAAACAGAAACCCCAATTTCTGGATATGTGGGCCGTTCTGTTACTTTACCTGCACAACTTAAAAGCAAGAAAGCAAAGAAGATTCTTGCGGGATTGGTGCGAATTAATGTATTGGATGAGAATTTTCAACCTAACAACCTAACCTGGTATACAAGAGGATATTTAGCTCGTCGAATAGCTGATACATTGGAAATTTCTAATGTGTGGGTCTTCTTTGGTGATTTCTGGCATTTGGATTCTGCTACCTTGAGAACGAAGTATAATGAATCTCTAGGAATGAAAAAAACGTTTGAATTTGAGGATTTAATACATGATATCATTAACAGACGTTAAAAAATAGCCAAAAACCGGTACGACCGTACCTGGTACGTACCAGTTTTGTTTCGGTTGTTTGCCGTATCTTTGCCCCAGATTTCAGAACGATACCGGTTCTGAGGTCTGGGGCTTTTGCGTTTT
>ERZ1023679.125-NODE-125-length-14098-cov-12.966175_pt1 | contig 14098 bp, 10 predicted proteins | sample MGYA00380344_ERZ1023679 | MGnify/ENA primary metagenome ERZ1023679 (study PRJEB33179, sample SAMN07448986) | human gut metagenome | biome: Human-gut; feature: Human associated habitat; material: Faeces | host: Homo sapiens | place: India: Bhopal | collected...
CTCATAATGGTAAGACAGGATGGTATAAGGCAACGATTCCTACAGCATACCTCAACGCAAAGTTCTTCATCAATGATGGTACTCCAGGTACTGCTATCAAGGGTGCAAATGCCACTACCACTCAGGTTGTGAATTAAGGCTTGCCTTAATTTGGAAAGCAAGGAGCTTAGTATAAAGCTCGTGGTTATATAATAAGGTATAATAGATGAATAGAGTAGAGCTCTTAGATGGCAGCGCCATCTAAGAGCTCTTTGTATTTAGCAATAGCATCAGCTATTTCGCTGATTCTGATAAACTCATCTGCGGAATGCGAGCGGGAGGATTCGCCTGGACCCAATTTGAAGGAAGGAAATGGCATCAGAGCCTGGTCGCTAAGGGTAGGACTACCGAAAGGCTTCATCCCCATGGTTACACATTTCTTAATAAGAGGATGCTCAGGATCAATACGGGATGATTTCAAACGGAAACTGTGTGCCTTGCACTCGCTCTTGATGTGCTGGCAGATAAAGTGATAGACTTCCTCATTGTCATAAAATTCATTGGTGCGGATATCTACCAGCAACGTACACTTGTCGGGAATCACATTGTGCTGGGTTCCTGCGTTGACTACGGTAAGTGTCATCTTGGTAGGACCTAAGAAAGGACTCACCTTCTCAAACTTGTAATCACGAATCCAGCGCATGTCGTCCAATGCCTCGTAGATGGCATTCACGCCTTCGTTTCGGGCTGCATGTCCGCTTTTTCCGTGCGCTATCACGTCTAATACCATCAGTCCCTTCTCTGCCACGGCAGGCTGCATGCCCGTAGGCTCACCCACAATAGCCAGGTCGATTTTTGGCAAGAGAGGTAAGGCTCGGCTGATGCCGTCTTTGCCAGACACTTCCTCTTCGGCCGATGCTAAATAGATAAGGTTGTAGTTCTGTGTTTTCTCTGTCAGCATCCGGAATGTCTGCAGTAGTGAGCACAGACCGCCTCCACAGTCGTTGCTGCCCAGACCATAAAGCGTGTCGCCCTCTATTGTAGGAGCAAAGGGATCGCGCCTCCATGAATCGACAGGCTTCACGGTGTCTATATGGGCATTGAGTAGCAAAGTGGGCTTCTGCTCGTCGAAGTGTGGGTCAATCACCCATACATTGTTGGCTTCACGATGTGGCGTGAAACCATAGTTGCGAAGGGCTTTCTCCATGATGTCGGCGGCATCCTTCTCGTTGCGACTTGTCGAAGGGGTAGCAATCAGCTGGCTGAGCAACCCGATGGCGTCTCTTACATATTCCTCTTGTGTCATCATATCTGTCTCTCTTAGTCTTATTTGTGATGCAAAGTTAAGCTAAAACGGGATAAGGACAAAATAAAATTCCGATTTATTTTGTTTTCTTAATGTTTTCTATTATCTTTGCATCCAATAATTAAACATTATGCTTATGCAAGTCAAAAGTCATCTTTCGGTACTGATTCACGATTTGGCCAATAAATACGGCGATAAAACTGCACTTACGTTCAAGAAGTTTGGCAGCGACAAGTGGCAGTCTGTGTCATGGAATCAGTTTTCGCTGAGAGTGAAACAAGTGAGCAATGCTTTGCTGAACATCGGTGCAAAGCCGCATGACAAGATTGCTGTTTTCTCCCAGAATTGCGTGCATTATCTCTATACCGACTTTGGTGCTTATGGCATCAAGGTTTGCTCGATTCCCTTTTATGCTACCAGCAGCGAGCAGCAGATACAATATATGATTAACGACGGACAGGTGCGCTTCCTCTTTGTAGGCGAGCAGGATCAGTACGACAAGGCACATCGTGTCTTTGCTCTCTGTCCTTCGTTGGAGCGTATCATCATCTTCGACTCCAGCGTGCGCATCAGTACTCACGACCCGGCTGCCCTTTACTTCAAGGATTTCATCAAGTTGGGCGAGAACCTGCCTCGACAGACTGAGGTGGAGGCTTTGTATCAGTCGGCAAGCATGGATGATATGGCTAACATCCTTTATACCAGTGGTACTACCGGTGACAGCAAGGGAGTCATGCTGACCTATGGACAGTATGATGCTGCCCTGAGAGCCAACGACGAGGTAGTGCCTGTTTCCGAGAAAGACCGTGTCATCAATTTCCTGCCATTTACCCATATCTTTGAGCGTGGATGGGCTTACCTCTGTTTGAGCGAGGGAGCACAGTTGTTTATCAACACTTATCCGCACGAGATTCAGGAGAGCATGCGCCAGGTACATCCTACCTGTATGAGCAGCGTGCCCCGCTTCTGGGAGAAGGTGTATATTGCCGTAAAGGCCAAGATGGATGAGGCTGGTTCTGTACAGAAGAAACTTTTCTATCATGCTCTTGCCGTAGGTCGCAAGCGCAATATAGAGTATATTGCCAATGGCAAGCGTCCTCCTTTGACACTCGAGTTGGAATATAAGATTATCAACAAGACCATCCTGAGCATGGTGCGTAAGCAGTTGGGCTTGGAACATCCTAATATATTCCCCACAGCAGGTGCCTATGTGAGTCCGGAAGTCGAGGAGTTTATTCTCTCTGTCGGTATCGGTATGGTCGTAGGCTATGGCTTGACCGAGAGTCTTGCCACGGTATCGTGTGTGCATCTCGACAAGAAGTTTACCATCGGTTCTGTTGGTCGCCCAATCTCCAGCATCCAGATTAAGATAGGCGAGGACAACGAGATATTGCTCAAGGGTCCAACCATTACAAAGGGGTATTATCATCGCGACACCACCAATGCCAAGGTGTTCGATGAGGAAGGCTACTTCCGTACTGGCGATGCCGGATATATGAAGGATGGCGAGTTGTTCCTCACCGAGCGCATCAAGGACTTGTTCAAGACATCTAATGGCAAGTATATCGCTCCCCAGCAGGTGGAGTCGCTTTTGCTTGTTGACAAGTTTATCGACCAGGTGGCTGTCATTGCTGACCAGCGCAAGTTTGTGTCTGCACTCATCGTACCGGAGTTTCGACTTGTTGAGGACTGGGCACGCGAGCATCATATCGCCTTTAGCAGTCGTGAGGATCTTTGTGCCAACGAACAGGTGAAGAAGATGCTGCAGGAGCGCATCAATACCTTGCAACAACAGTTGGCCTATTACGAGCAGATCAAGCGTATCACACTCTTGCCTCATCACTTCTCTATGGAGTCGGGCGAGTTGACCAATACGTTGAAGATCCGCCGCCCTATTATCAATAAAAACTATCAGGCAGAGATTGACAAAATGTATGAGGAGTAATATGCAGCATAAGGCTATTGTCTAAAAACTCCTTTGAGACTGAAGGAAGAAGCGGTAACGGATTTGACTGCTATAACTTCAATAATTTATAATAAATTAATGATAACAGCTGACCAATTGAAGGATGTGATGGAGCGCGCTGACGCCCTGCATCGCTATCTCAATATAGACCAGAAACAGGTGGAGTTCGAGGAAGAACAACTCCGCACACAGGCTCCCGATTTCTGGGAGGACCCAAAGTATGCCCAGGAACAGATGAAGAAAGTGAAGGGTATACAGAAGTGGATAGACGGCTACAAGACCGTGCGCCAGTATGCAGACGAGCTGCAGTTGGCTTTCGACTTCTACAAAGACGAAATGGTGACCGAGGAAGAGGTAGACGCCGACTACGATAAGGCCATCAAGGCCATAGAGGACTTGGAGTTGAAGAACATGCTGCGCCAGAAGGAAGACCCGATGGACTGTGTGCTGAAGATCAACTCAGGTGCCGGTGGTACCGAGAGCCAGGATTGGGCTTCCATGCTGATGCGTATGTATATGCGCTGGGCTGAGGCTCATGGCTACAAAGTGACCATTACCGATATGCAGGAAGGCGATGAGGCAGGTATCAAGAGTGTTACCATGACGATAGAAGGCAACGAGTATGCCTATGGTTATCTGAAGAGCGAGAATGGTGTGCATCGTCTGGTGCGTGTGTCGCCTTTCAATGCTCAGGGCAAGCGTATGACCAGTTTCGCAAGCGTCTTCGTTACGCCGTTGGTCGACGAGACTATTGAGGTATATGTAGACCCAGCCAAGTTGTCATGGGATACCTTCCGCTCCAGTGGTGCCGGAGGTCAGAATGTCAACAAGGTGGAGTCGGGTGTGCGTCTGCGTTATTGGTATACTGATCCCGACACTGGCGAGGAAGAGGAAATCCTCATCGAGAATACCGAGACGCGCGACCAGCCTAAGAACCGTGCCAAGGCATTGCTTCTCTTGAAAAGTCAACTCTACGACCGCGCCATGAAGAAGCGCCTTGAGGCGAAGGCGAAGATAGAGGCAGGCAAGAAGAAGATAGAGTGGGGAAGCCAGATTCGCAGTTATGTGTTCGATGACCGTCGTGTCAAAGACCATCGCACCAACTATCAGACATCCGATGTCGATGGCGTGATGGATGGCAAGATAGACGGATTCATCAAGGCTTACCTGATGGAGTTCCCCTCTGAGAATGAAGAATAGTAATAACCTAATAATATAGAACGACTATGAGTAGTAATAAAGAATTAAGAAAGTCAAAGCATGCTGCTTACGAGAAGAAGCAGGCTGAAAAGGGTGAGAGAATCATCAAGTGGATATTTTTCGTGCTGATAGCATTGGCCATTTGTTTTGCCATCTATTCGGCTACTATCGTGTAACGGATCATATCCTGACATAACAGAAATAAAAAATGAGTGGACTTGAAATAGAGAGAAAGTTCCTTGTCAAGAAAGGCGACGCATACAAGAGCGCCGCCTTTTCTGATAGTCATATTCAGCAGGGCTATATCCCTGCGCGGGGAGCTACGGTGAGAGTGCGCACACGCGACGACAAGGCTTACCTTACCATCAAGGGTAAGTCGGCGAATGGTGGCATGACGCGTTATGAGTTTGAAAAAGAAATCACGCTCGACGAGGCACAGCATCTGCTGCAGTTGTGCCAGGGTGGCGTCATCGACAAGCGCCGCTATCTGGTAAAGAGTGGCAATCATGTCTTTGAGGTCGACGAGTTCTATGGCGACAACCAGGGACTGGTTATGGCAGAGGTGGAACTGGGCAGTGAGGATGAGGCCTACGAGAAGCCCGACTTCATAGGTCGTGAGGTGACGGGCGACAAACGTTTTTACAATTCTCATTTGCTTGTCAATCCCTTCTGCAAGTGGCGTGACAGTCTGCCGGAAGAATAGTTTTTTATTGATTAAGTAACCTTGCTCTATTAGTATCAAGTTGTCTTTTTGCAGTCAATTTGCATTTTTACTTTCAATTTATACGTTTATATGCAAAATATTTTATAATTTTGCAGTCGTATTATAGAGAAAGGATAAAAATGACAGAATTAGATAGAGGTAGTTTTGGTAGCAAGATAGGATTGATTCTTGCTACTGCAGGTGGTGCTGTAGGTTTAGGCAATGTATGGCGCTTTCCTTATATGGCAGGCCAGGAAGGTGGTGCTGCCTTCATCTTGGTTTATATAGGGTGTGTGCTCCTTTTGGGCATTCCCTGTATGATTTCCGAGTTTATCATAGGCCGTCATGGTGCTTCGAATACAGCCCGTGCCTATACCAAGCTGTCGAAAGGAAAGGCCTGGAAGTGGGTGGGCTACTTGGAGGTGCTTACCGGTTTCCTTATTACGGGCTATTATGCCGTCGTGTCGGGCTGGTGCCTACAGTATGTGTATGCCAGCATCATGGGCGAGCTGCATGGCGACCCAACCTTTGTGGCAGAGTACTTCAAGGAGTTCTCTGCCGATCCTATACGGCCTGTCATGTGGACGGTAGTCATCTTTCTGATTTGTCATTTTGTGATTATCCATGGTGTTCGTGGAGGTATTGAGAAGGCTTCAAAGATTATGATGCCCGTATTGTTCATCCTCCTGCTTATCATCGTGGTGGCAGCCTGCCTGTTGCCTAATGCCGGAAAGGGCGTTGAGTTCTTGCTGAAGCCCGACTTCTCCAAGGTGGACAACGGCGTTTTCTTGGGTGCCTTGGGGCAGTCGTTCTATTCGCTCAGCATCGGTATGGGTTGTATCTGTACCTATGCTTCCTATTTCAGCCGACAGACCAATCTGTTCAAGACAGCTCTGCAGATATCGGTCATCGACTTCATGGTGGCGATACTTGCCGGACTGATGATCTTCCCTGCGGCTTTCTCTGTGGGAGTTTCGCCCGACAGTGGCCCGTCGCTCATCTTCATCACCCTGCCCAATGTGTTTAATGAGGCTTTTGCCGCAGTACCTGTCTTGGGCTGGACTATCTCGCTGTTGTTTTATGTTCTTTTGTCCTTGGCGGCTCTTACATCGCTCATGTCACTCCATGAGGTCAACACCTCTTTCTTCTATGAGGAGCTGAAGATAGGCCGCAAGAGTGGCGCTTTGATTGTCACCGTGTCTTGTGCGGTGATAGGTGCTTTCTGCTCGCTGTCTTTAGGGGCTACAGATGCGCTCACGTTTGCCGGCAAGTCGTTGTTCGACTGGTTCGACTTTGTCACGGGGCAGGTGTTCCTGCCTGTAGCAGGCTTCCTTACCTGTCTGTTCGTAGGCTGGTATGTGCCCAAGAAGCTGGTCAGGGACGAGTTTACCAACTGGGGAACATTGAAGGCAAATCTCTTCTTCGTCTATCTGTTCTTGGTGCGTTTCGAGTGCCCAGTACTCATCCTTTTGGTATTCCTCAATCAGTTGGGACTTCTCGAAGGCATTCTGTAAGGGGGTAAATCAATCATATCAACCGTATAAAAAAAGAAAAAATGGAAAACAGCAGAGGCAGCTTCGGCAGCAAGTTGGGCGTGATCCTTGCTACGGCAGGATCGGCAGTGGGCTTGGGCAATATATGGCGCTTTCCCTATATGACAGGGCAGAATGGTGGCGCAGCCTTCATTCTTATCTATCTGGTGTGTATCTTTATGTTGGGCATTCCCGGCATGGTGGCTGAGTTTATCATCGGTCGTCATTCTGCTGCCAATGCTGCGCGGTCGTACAAGAATCTTTCCAACGGCAAGCCCTGGGGCGTTATCGGCTACATGGGTGTCTTTACTTCAATGATTATCCTGGGCTTCTATGCAGTGGTGGCTGGCTGGTGCCTACAGTATCTCTATGCCAGCATCATGGCCGAGGTGCAGGGCGATGCCAATTTTGTAAAGGAGTATTTTGCCTCTTTCTCTTCGGATGCGGTGCGGCCCACTTTGTGGACCATCGCCTTCATCCTGCTGACTCATGTGGTCGTGGTCAAGGGTGTACGCAATGGTATAGAGCGTGCTTCCAAGATACTGATGCCGCTGCTCTTTGTGCTGTTGGTGGTGCTGGTAGTTGCTTCCTGCTCTTTGCAGGGAGCCTGGAAGGGTGTGGAGTTCTTGCTGAAGCCCGATTTCTCTAAGGTAGACCCGAATGTGATGATAGAGGCTTTGGGACAGGCTTTCTTCTCGCTGAGTCTTGGCACGGCCTGCCTTTGTACCTATGCCTCCTACTTCAGCCGTCAGACCAATCTTCTCAAAACTGCCACACAGATAGCTTTCCTCGATACGCTGATAGCCATCCTGGCAGGACTGATGATTTTTCCTGCAGCATTCTCCGTGGGCGTGCAGCCCGACAGCGGTCCGTCGCTTATCTTCATCACCCTGCCCAATGTGTTCAATGAGGCTTTTGCTTCCATGCCTGTGGTGGGTTATGTCATCTCGGTGCTTTTCTATGCCCTGCTTGTGTTGGCGGCGCTTACCTCTACCATCTCCATGCACGAGATAGGTACGGCTTTCTTCTATGAGGAGATGCATATCTCCCGCCGTGGTGGAGCCTGGATAGAGACGGTGGCTTGTTGTGTGATAGGTATCTTCTGTGCCTTGTCTTGTGGTGCGGTTCCCGAACTCATCTTCTTTGGCAAGTCGTTTCTCAACTGTTGCGACAATTTTACGGCACAATGGCTCATGCCGATGGCTTCTTTCTTCACCTGTATCTTTGTGGGATGGTATATTCCTAAGAAGGTAGTGCATGACGAGTTTACCAATTGGTCAACCCTTCGTGGCAGGTTCTTTGGCGTTTATCTTTTCATGGTTCGTTTCGTCTGCCCTCTTTGCATCCTCATTATTTTCCTGCATCAGTTGGGGGTGCTTTAGCGTTTCGTCTGTCATTCGTCAATCTTCGCATTTTACGTGAACCAAATCCGCATCTTATTCGTACGACACGTAAGGTTCCAGACGTTCTATCTGTGCAGGAGGAAAAGTCTTGAGGAGCGATAATTGCCGCAGACTCTTAATGGGACCATGCAGTCGGCGATAGTCGCAGATATCGCGTGCTTGGTAGAAGTTGAGATAGGGATGTCGGCGAAGCTGACTCATCGAGAGCTTGTTGATCTTCAGTTTCGTTATCTTGTCTTTCTCTACTTGCATGAATGACAGCGCCTCTTCAGGGAAACCTTCTATCTCCATCAGTTGGTTGGCATTGACGTATCCACCCAAACGCTCCCGGTATCTCACGATGGCACGTGAGTATGCGCTTCCGATACCTGGAATCTTCTTCAGCTCGGTGGTGTCGGCAGAGTTCAGGCTGACATGCTCGCCAGCTTTCAACTTCTGTGGATAACTGTAAATCTTCTCTTCGGTCTTCTCGCCAGTGGCTTGGCCTTTCTCCGTTTTCCCTTCTTCTCTCGCTTGTCGGTTGTAAGCGTAGTCTTTTTGTTGTCCGTAGTAGTCGGATGCCGGTCGGTAGTCTTCACCTATTATTATATAGGGGCGTAAGGTCTCGTATTGTTTCTTGGTGAGACCATAAAGACGGGCAAAGTCTTCGGGTCGTCTGTAGATACCACCCTTGGCACGGTAACGGTAGATGCTTCTCACCTGCCATTCCTGCAACCCCAGCCTGAGCAGGTCGGTGCTGTCGGCTGTATTGGGATCGAAGGCAAAAACTTCGTGTATCTCTTCGTCTACCTTATAATATAAAGGATGTTCCTTGTCTACGCGTTCCGGGTGCTGGGTGAGGGTAGAGTCGGCAACTCCCTGGCGGGAACCGTCGTCCTCGCCTCCGATGAAGATAATAAGTGAGCAAATGATAGCTATTATCATCAATATGACGATAATTGCGTTTCGATCGTTGCGTTGAAGATAAAATATACTTCTCATAAAAGTCGGGATTAGGCGACTCGAACGCCCGACCCCTACGTCCCGAACGTAGTGCGCTACCAACTGCGCTAAATCCCGATAGGTTTATTCTAAAACCTCATGCAAAGGTAAGAAAATAGAATGAAAAGTCCAAGTAATATGTTTTTTTTTTGCTTTTTTGAAAGAAAGTTGCTGAAATATTTGCAAGAACCAAAATAAAATGTTACCTTTGCACCCGCAAATAAGGCTTCCCGCCTTGTGAGACATAAATTATAATGGTGCCATAGCTCAGTTGGTAGAGCAAAGGACTGAAAATCCTTGTGTCCCCGGTTCGATTCCTGGTGGTACCACACAAAAGGCTGACTTTCTTACGAGAGTCAGCTTTTTTGTTTCTCTTCAAGTAAAGTGCTCAAAAGATTTCTTACGCTCCTTTTGCTTTTTCTTGTTTTTCTTCCTAAGTTGAAACAGTTCACCACCCCTATAGCCGTGGCACACGTAGTTACATTCATACTATGCAAATTGTTTTCTGTTAGTTATGAATTTGTTCTGTCTCTGTAGATAAATCTCCGTTCCGTGATACGGAATGTGCATTCCGAACTTTGGAACGGCCGTTCCGTATCACGGAATGGCGGTTCCGTATCACGGAACGGAGATTATTGTAGGCTAAACAAAACATTTATATAGTATAAGAGCAAGATTTTTCCAGTATAAGCGACAGTTTTTGGGGGTTGATTTTGTTCCTTTTTGTGCCATTTTGATAGTCTTTTGCCTTGGTGAATGATAAATTGTCAGAATACCACTTATGCAAACGTTTGCGTAGCTTTTTTGACGAAAACGTTTCCGTCCTTTATTATTTTGTTTTACTTTTGCAGCAGAAACTCATAACAACAAATCTACTAAAACGCTAAAAACAATGAAAAAAATGTACTTTTTTTTGTTAGGAGCGCTTTTGTCTACTGCTGTGATGGCAGACAACAAGCAAACCGTAACAATCGACGGCTCGCAGGTTAGCAAGACCGTCAAAGAAATCACCTTCGATGGTGACAATGTAACTCTTACTTACGACGATGAGACTACTGAGACTCAGGACATGTCGCTTGTGAAACTTTCTTTTGCTTATATCACTACAGGTATCAGCAACATTGAGACAAGCAACAAGGATCTTGCAGGCAAGGTGTTCAATCTTAATGGTCAGCTTGTGGGTACTTCTACCCAGAACCTGAACAAGGGCATCTACATCGTGAATGGTAAGAAAGTAATCATCAAGTAAAAAAGGAGGAACGTAAAATGAAGAAAATGGTATTTACTTTGGCACTCCTCTTGATGAGCTTGAGTGCAGCCATGGCACAGACATGGACATTTGGTGCCATGAGCGAGGCTGATAAGGCTTTATGTGCAGCTGATGCTAATTGGGTATTGGGAACCGATCGCTATTGCTATACCTTAGCTTTGGAGAATGAAGCTCTTGTAGCAAATGGCTCAGAATTGGCTTATGCTAAGGGCTTGAAGTTTACTGCTGGTGCTCCTACAACAAAAGATGAAGGAAAGGCTAAGGTGCGTTTGAATTATGGAAATTCTCGTTTGGAATTGAATGGAAACGGAATTGTATTGACTATTCCAAGTTTGAAGGCTGGTCAGAAAGTAACTGTTAGTTGCTGTACTGGTAAAACTGACGTTGCTCGTGGTTTGAATGCAACAAACATTACTTCTGTTTCTGGCTCTTTCAATGCTACTTCTGTAGATAAAGTTACTAACGTAGGAACTGTAACAGCTGATGGTGATGTCGTATTGACAACCAATGGTGGTGGTATGAACATTTATAGCATCAAGGTTGAGACTGTAGGTGGCGGATCTACCGTTACTCCTGGTTCTACCGACAAAATTACCAATGCCGTTGCTCGTAACAGCAAGGTGAACCAGATGTATGTTACCACCAAGTCGGGTGATGTGAAGTATTATAATACTGCCGACTTGACAAGTGTGAAGTTCGAAGGTGATAAGGCAATCATCGCACCTAAATCAGGCTCAGAGAATGATGAGTATGATGCTTCTGTTCAGAAAATCAGTTTCGCAAAGAAAGTAGAGCAGGGCGAAAGTGGTGATATTGACAATCCTGCAGGTGTGATTCAGATTACTGAGGCAAAGGGCTGGCAGGAGTCTGCCTACCTGAAGTGGGCTCCATTCGAGGGTGCTTCTTCTTATAATGTATATGTAGGTGACAAGAAGATTGATGCTCAGCTGATTCGTCAGTATGCTTCTTACTATCGTGCTGATGTTCTCGGTTTGAAGGCTGGTACTTATTCTGTAAAGGTTGTTCCTGTAAATGCTGAAGGTACAGAGATTACTGGTGCCAATACTGCTTCTAACTTGGTAGTAAAGAGCTACAACCGTGAGGGCTTTGCTCATTTCAAGTATGATGGTGTAGGTGCTTATAATAATGATGGTACTTTGAAGGCTGGTGCTAAGGTTCTGTATATTACAGCCAAGACCGCTAAGACAGTTTCTACAACCGTCAATACAGGTAAGTCAGAGACTATTACTGGTCTTCAGTCTATTATTGATGCTTATTCTAAAGGTAAGGATAAAACTCCTATCGCATTCCGTATCATCGGTAAGGTTAGCCTTTCTGATTTGGATCACATTTCAAGTTCTGCAGAAGGTTTGCAGATTAAGGGAGCTACTATGAATATGACATTCGAAGGTGTCGGTGATGATGCTACCGTATATGGCTTCGGCTTCTTGCTTAGAGAGGCTGAGAGTGTAGAGTTCCGTAACTTTGCTATTATGCGTTGCCTGGATGATGCTATGTCTCTTGATACTGATAACTCTCATGTATGGATTCACAACATGGATCTCTTCTATGGCAAGAAGGGTGGTGCTGCCGACCAGGCTAAGGGTGACGGTACTGTAGACATCAAGGGCGATTCTAAGTATGTTACTGTAGCTTACAACCGCTTCTGGGATAATGGTAAGGCTTCTATGTGTGGTATGAAGAGTGAGACTGGTGAAAACTGGATTACTTATCATCACAACTGGTTCGACCATTCAGACTCTCGTATGGCTCGTGTTCGTACCATGAGTGTTCACATGTACAACAACTACTATCAGCATTGTGATGTTTATGGTATTGGTGCAACCAGTGGTTCAAGTATATTCATGGAGTCAAACTACTTTGATGCTGTTAAGCGTCCTATCATGAGCTCTTTGCAGGGTACTGATGCCAAGGGTGATGGTACTTTCTCTGGTGAAAAAGGTGGTTTGATTAAGGCATACGGCAATGTATTTGCCAACAAGCCTGATAACTTCAGCTATATCCCATACGCAGAAAACAATACAAGCTTCGATGCCTACGAGGTTTCTGATCCAAGTGAGCAGGTTCCTACAAGTGTAAAGACTTTGGTAGGTGGTACTTCTTACAACAACTTCGATACCAACTCAAGCCTCATGTATGCATACGCTGCAGATAAGGCAGAAGATGTTCCTGCTATTGTAGAAGGCTTCTATGGCGCAGGTCGTTTGAATCATGGTGACATTGATTTCGTTATTCCTGATGAAACAGTCGTAACAAATGGTCACCAGCAGCCATGGCCTGCTTTGGCAAGCATTCTTGATGCTTATACTTCTGGTGTTGTTAAAGTGTTCGGTGATAGCAATGCAACTGGCGAAGGTGGTTCTACAGAAGGTGGCGAGACTGGTGGTTCTGGTTCTGGCGAAGGTTCTGGTGAAGGTGGTAGCACAGGCGGCTCTACTGGTGGTACAGAAGGTGGCAGTACAGTTACTCCTATTGAGGGTACAGTAACATGCAGCTTTACTGCGAACGGAAAAGAGGCTGTTCCTTCTAATAGTGCATTTGCTTTGACAGGTGAAGCTAAGAATGTTAAAAAGGAAGAAACAGTTATTGCTGGTACAACTTATACAGCAAGTCTTAAGATGGAAACTAAAACTGAAGTTTCTTTCACCACATCTCAGAAGATGACTCTGTATGTATATTATGGCGTTTCTGGTACAAAAACTAATGTAAAGGTAGATGGCGTAAAGCAGGCAGGAGCTCCTACAACAGTTGTGCTTGAGGCTGGCGCCCATAAGATTACAAAGGGTGATGCAACTACAATCGCTCTCATTAAACTTGTACCTGTAACAGAATAATAAACACATGTTTTCCCCAATGAGGGAAAAATATATGAAATGAAATCAACTAAGGGCTGTCTTTTCTTGATGAGGACAGCCCTTTTTTCTCAAAACAACAAACAAAACTAAACTTTGCAATGAAACATATAAACCCTATTCTTTCAGTACCATTCAAGGTAACTTGCCGTAAAACCATCTTGGCTGCTGCTTTATTTTGTGGCTTCTCAATGATGGCAAATGCACAGATTCAGGATGGTCGTGACTTCTCAATGGATGGCTTTGCTGCCTACGAAGGTGTGGCAGGCTCTAATTGGTATCGGGCAGGTGGTACTACTGGTGGTGCTGGTGGCAAGGTGGTGAAGGCCGACAACTTCTCTCAACTGCAGGCCTATCTCCAGGCAACTGACCCATATATCGTTATCGTAGATCATGATATTACTACAGGCATCAAGTGCTATGTGGATGATCTGAGTACTGGTCGTTTGCTTGACGACCAGAGTGGTAAGTCTGGCGTGGAGTCTGTCTATGGTGAGCGCATTATGGTAGCTCCTAACAAGACTTTGATTGGTGTGGTGGACCCTGCAACAGGCTTGGCTCCTCTCTTTTCTCATATCACCTTCGTGATGCAGTCTGTTGATAACATCATCATCCGTAACTGTCGTTTCACCATGAAGGGTGTACCTGTACTCAGAACTGGTGAGAATAAGATTGTGGCTTGGCGTAATGGTGCACAAATAGAAGTAGGCGACCCTGACTGCATCGGAATCCAGGCTGATAAGGTAAGTGCCAAGACCAACTGGGGTGGACATATCTGGATAGACCATTGTGAGTTCTTCAATGGTGATGCTGCCAACAAAGACCGCTATGATGGTTTGCTCGACTGCAAGAACAATGTGCAGTGGATGACTTTCAGCTATAACT
>ERZ1023679.134-NODE-134-length-13603-cov-7.658400_pt1 | contig 13603 bp, 8 predicted proteins | sample MGYA00380344_ERZ1023679 | MGnify/ENA primary metagenome ERZ1023679 (study PRJEB33179, sample SAMN07448986) | human gut metagenome | biome: Human-gut; feature: Human associated habitat; material: Faeces | host: Homo sapiens | place: India: Bhopal | collected...
AAATACGACTACTGCAACTCTCAGGCCGGCACCAAGGTGAGCTACACTCAAATGGGTAACGCCGTGGCCAAACTCAACGAAGAACGCCAAGCCAAGGGCGAAATTCCCTTTGTGTTCAACATTTGCGAATGGGGTAAGACCAAGCCTTGGGAATGGGGTGCCGAAGCCGGCGGCTCAAGCTGGCGTGCCACAAGCGATGCCCGCGAAGATTGGATAGGCAACAATTCACGTCCTGGTGTGCTTGGTGGTGTTGACGAAGTGCGCAACCTCTGGATGTACGCCGGTGTCAACCGCTTCAACGACCTCGACATGATGTGCATCGGCCTTCACGGCCTTGGCGGTCCCAGCAACAACACCGCTGGTCACCAAAGCAATGGCGGACAGATTACTGGTTTGACCGATGCCCAGGCCCGTTCACAGATGTCATTGTGGTGTATGTTTGCCAGTCCACTGGCCCTCACTTGCGACCTTCGCGAAACGCCTAAGGGCGAGGCCAATGCCAACGTACAGATGCCCAACCCGCTGATAACCGATGCCGACATCGCCACACTGACCAACACCGAGGTACTTGCCATCAACCAAGATGCCCTTGGCCAGCAGGCTGAATACATGGAGGCCCTGTCAACAGGCACAAGCAACTATTCTAACACTGGCTACGACGTTTATGTCAAGGACTTGACCAACGGCCGCATGGCAGTTTCTGTAACCAACCGTGGCACAACTGCAGTTAGCGTGCCCGACATACCTGAAGGCTGACAACAAATACACTTGCCGTGACATCTGGGCTAACACCGAGTCTGAAATTGAAAACACACTGAGCCCGGGCACTCTCCAGCCCTGCGAAACAAAGGTATACGTACTGACCGACAAGGCCACCGTCACCTCACTCTCAGGTGTTAACACCTCACTCGCTTCAAAAGGCTCAACCCGCTACGATATCTCAGGCCGCAAGGTAGCCGAGGACTACAAAGGATTGTCTATCAAAGACGGCCAAAAGACGCTTAAATAAATTATCCAACGGATAATTAGTAAAATACTTAAAATGCGAAACGACAGCGCTGCATGGCGCTGTCGTTTCGCATTTGTTATTATTGCTGTCCGCTATACTTCAATGTTGCTTCCCCTGTCACAAAACGCAAGCACTAATGGGGGCGACGCGTCCCGCGTCGGGGCATTTTTCAACAGCCACGTCCCACGAGAATAATGCCATGTTCAAACACAAAATAAAGGCTCGCAGACAGGACTAATAACAAACCTGTCTGTGAGCCTTTTCCTTAGGAACCGTCAAGCGGTTCCATATCGTAGTAATACCCTTTAGTCAATCTTGCGCTTCACAATGGCCGAGGCACGCTCAAGCGCCACATTGATGTTGGGACAAATGTGATCCTTGCCCAACAAGTGGCAGAACCCATTGTGCTCAAGCACACTGTACACATTGGGCGTAACACCCGAAAGCACAATGTGGGTGCCCTCGCGGTGGCTCATCTCACACAAGTTCTGCAGGTTGTGAATACCCGTTGAGTCGATAAACGGCACACGACGCATACGAATGATGCGCACCTTGGGGTGATCCTCCATGGCAGTCATCAATTCCTCAAACTTGTTGGCTATGCCAAAGAAATAGGGACCATTTATCTCGTATACCTCAACACCCTGCGGAATGCGCAAATGCTCCTCGTGCACCTCGGCATCAGTCTCGTCATTGGGGTCAATTTCGTCTGCTATCACCTTTATTTGGGTTGACTCGGCCATACGTTTCATAAACAGCAAGCAAGCTATGAGCAAGCCCACCTCAATGGCTATGGTGAGGTCGAAAATGACGGTAAGCAAGAAGGTGATGAACAACACTATCACATCGCTCTTGGGGTTCTTCATCAGCTGCATGAAAGTGCGCCAGCCACTCATGTTGTACGACACAATTACCAGCACACCGGCCAGACACGACATCGGGATATAAGCAGCCAAAGGCATCAGCACCAAAAAGATGACGAGCAGCACGGCAGCGTGAATAATACCTGCCACCGGTGTACGGCCACCATTGTTGATGTTGGTCATGGTGCGGGCTATGGCACCCGTACATGGTATACCACCAAACAACGGTGTGCAAAGGTTGGCCACACCTTGGCCTATGAGTTCCTGGTTTGAGTTGTGGTGGTCGCCACACACACCATCGGCCACCGTGGCCGAAAGCAACGACTCAATAGCACCCAACACGGCAATGACCATGGCTGTGGGGAATAGGCTCTTCACACTCTCCCAACTCAGGTTGGGCACCTGCAGCGAGGGAATGCTTGCCTTTATCTCGCCAAACTGGTCGCCGATGGTGAGCACCTTCATGTCGGTGTAGGTATTCAAAAAGTAAACGCCTATGGTCATTACAATAATGGCCACGAGCGAGCCGGGCACCTTTTTCGACACCTTGGGTGTAAGGGCTATTATCACGATGCTCAACACACCTATCGCAGTGGTCACCCAGTCTACTGTGTCAAAATTCTGAAAGTACACCAACCATTTCGACAGAAAGTCGCCAGGCATTTTGCCCGCAATGGTCAGGCCGAACAGGTCCTTGATTTGCGTGGTGAATATGGTCACGGCAATACCGCTCGTAAAGCCCACCACAATGGGGTACGGAATGAACTTGATGATGGTGCCAAGATGGCAAACGCCCAACAATATCAAGAAGATACCCGCCAACATAGTGGCCAGCATCAATCCAGACAAGCCCAAATTGGGGTCGCTCACAATACCGTAAATAATTACGATGAAAGCACCCGTAGGGCCACCAATCTGCACACGGCTACCGCCAAGGGCCGACACAATAAAACCGCCAATGATGGCGGTCAATATACCCTGCGAGGGCGATACGCCCGAAGCTATACCAAAGGCTATGGCCAATGGCAGTGCCACAATACCAACAATTAAGCCGGCCATGAGGTCGGCTGCAAATTTGGCTTTGTTGTAATGCCGCAACTCGCTCAGCAAGCGCGGCGCAAAGTAAGAATTACTCATTAAAAGGAGTTAGTTATAAGTGATTTAGTAATTGTGCTGCAAAGTTAAGGATTTTGACCGAGATATTAAAATTTGTTGCAGTTCTAATGCTCGCAATGCTCGCGTCAATGTGCTAATGTGCCTATGTGACGCTCGCTAATGTGCTAATGGACTGACGCCGTAGTGTTTACAAAAGCATCGCATCAGCAGCAAACACTACGGCGTCAGTCCATTACCACATTGGCATATCAGCAAGCCAGCGACCAAAGCAAATATACATTAAGCCCACTCACCAGCGCCGCCAAGGCATAAAGCAGCACGGTGGTAAAACGGCTGTTGCGATAAGCACCCATCACCTTGGCTGATGACGTGAGGCGCACCTGGGTGAACATGGTAAATGGCAACTGCAGACTCAGCACGGCCTGCGACTCAATAAGCGCCTTAAAGGCATCGCCAATAAAAAGCAACAACACAAAAGCACCTACAAACGATATCAATATGCCAGCACGCGAATGCACGTCCTTCACATCGTATGGCTCATTATAGATGCCCGCAAATATGGTGCCTGCCGCCATTCCACTCGTCACCGTGCTCGATATGCCGGCCAACAACAGGGCTATGGCAAACACCACGGCCGCACCACCACCAAGCATGGGGGTGAGCAGTGCACCGGCCTTGGGCAACTCGTCCACCAGGGTGCCGTGTGCAAAGAAGGTGTCTGCGGCCAGTATGATCATGGCCGAATTGATGGCCCAACCTATGGTCATGGCCAGCAGTGTGTCGTAGAACTCATATTTCAGCGCATGCTTTATTTTGTCGGCACCCGTAAGGTGTATTTGGCGACTCTGAATTACCTCTGAGTGCAAAAACAAGTTGTGTGGCATCACCACAGCCCCCAGCACGCTCATCACCACCAGTATGCTGCCCTGCGGCAACGATGGCACTACCATGGCCTCGGCCACTTGGCCCCAATGTGTGTCGGTCAGGGTAAGTTCGTACAGAAACGAGAAACCTATGAGCGACACAAAGGCTATGATGCCGCGCTCCACCCGCTTGTACGAATTGGTGAGGAGCAGCACGCCGCAAGTGAGCGTGGCTATGGCGGCCCCCACAATGAGGGGCAGGCCGAAGAGCATTTGCAGCGCAATGGCCGCGCCTAATATTTCGGCCAACGAGGTTGACACCGATGCCCCCATGGCACTCCACAGCACGGGGCGGCTCACCCACCGGGGCAGGTGGCGTGTGGTGGCCTCGCTCAAGCACTGCCCCGTCACAATGCCCAAGTGTGCCACGTTATGCTGCAACACTATGAGCATGATGGTTGACAACGTAACCACCCATAGCAGCGCATAACCAAATTGCGAACCGGCTGCAAAGTTCGACGCCCAGTTGCCGGGGTCGATAAAGCCCACCGTCACAAGTAGTCCGGGACCGATGTGGCGCAGTATGTCAAGTCCGCCACGCAACGACCCCTCGCGCATGGCCCAATGTGTACGCCAATGGTGTATGATATCTTTCAGCATAATGATAGTAATAATTGGTTGGAGATATTGGTGGGCAAAATTACCCACACAAGTTGTGAATACAAAAATAGTATTTTATGCACAAGCCAAGGCTGTGCGGCAGCCAAAATACCCCCTTTTGGGTATGCCTTAATTACACAATGCGGGACGCGTCGCGCGTCGGGAAAATACGCAGCTATTATTTAGTAGCATTCGTATTTTCCTCCTTTCTCTATCCCGACGCGGGACGCGTCGCCCCCATTAGAGCTTGCGTTTGGTGATAGCGTTGGGTGCTTGAGTACGTTCGCACGTTTGTGTATTACCACCCATAATCTTATTTATGCAAAAGTGCCTGCACCTTGCACTTTTGCTTCTTTATAAGTTGATAATCAGATAGTTATGCAGTGTAGGTACACCTGCACAATGCCTACACTTGTCTGCACTTACTTGCACTGTGCCTGCACTGTGCTTGCACTTGCCTGCACTGACTGCATAGTATCTACGTTTGTCTGTACTTACACTCATGAATTTCTCCAGGCGCTGCCATGAATTACAGCGCAGGGAGGTAGAAAAAACTTTCGGAGCAACGGAAAATTCTACCGCCCTATGTACCCACGCCGCCCTGGCACAACCATAAATACTACATCTCTTAGGTGTGCAAGCAAGCACTTGTGCAATCAATCAAACATTTGTGCAGACAGGTGTGTATGCAAAAGTAACTGCTACCTGCACACCCGAAAGCCTTGAATATCAGTTCATAAACATCAAAAAGTGCAAGGTGCAGGCAAAATAGCCAAACAAATATTTATGGCAGCACATCTGCACTTTGTGCACTCAATAGCGTAGCATCAGTCTCAGCTTATGTGAATAACACGGCGCCAGCCTTATGTTACTTATGTCGCTTATGTACTTATGTATTCCGCGGTAAGCGGTACAAGGGCGAACAACCCTTAAAGGCACAGAACAATATTCATCATTTCAAATGCCGGATAAGATGTTTTTAACCCTATCAGCCCGCTATAATTGATTTGGGTGGCGCACAGACGAAGTCAGTACACACCCCAAACGGACGGACAGCCCGTTTTTTGTACCCGCAAAACTTGTAAACACAAATAAAAACCTTTAATTTTGCACGCATAAAGGTGTGTCCTCCCCATTTATGAGGATATGCAGCAAAACAAGGGAAAAGGGGCATGCCCCGCACCCCGTGTGGCGCCGGATAAATTTAATAATCTAAATATCAACTTAATTCAAATCATTTTATGTGGTTAACTAACTCATCCATCGGACGGAAGGTAATCATGTCAGTAACTGGCATTGCGCTTATTCTGTTCCTCACATTTCATGGTTGCATGAACTTGGTAGCCCTCTTCTCAAAAGAAGGTTACAACTGGGTATGCGAGATGTTGGGTGCCAACTGGTATGCCGTAGTGGCTACCGCCGGCCTTGCAGTGCTCGTAGCCCTCCACTTTATTTATGCCATCATTCTTACCCTGCAGAACCGCAAGGCCCGTGGTAACAACCGCTATGCCGTTACCTCAAAGCCCGAAAAGGTAGAGTGGGCATCGCAGAACATGCTCGTGCTCGGCATCATCGTGGTGCTTGGCATGCTGCTCCACCTCTTCAACTTCTGGTACAACATGATGTTTGCCGAACTCTTCAACGCTGGTATGCCTTATGTTAACGGCGTAGAAGATGCTGCCGATGGTTATGGCATGATAGCTTACACCTTCAGCAATCCGGTGTTCACCGTGCTCTACATCATTTGGTTTGTAGCCATCTGGTTCCACATGACACACGGTTTCTGGAGCGCTATGCAGACACTCGGTTGGAATGGCAAGATTTGGTTCAACCGCTGGCGTTGCATCGGTAACATCTACGTTACTGTGCTCATGCTCATCTTCCTTGCAGTAGCTCTCAAGTTCGCCTTCTGCGGTGGTGCTTGCTGCGCAGCATAATGTATTCTTTTAAAGTGGAAGAGCGGGAAGGTAAGAAGCGAAAAGAATAGATATGACTATTGCTGCTTGCTTAACTCTTTCAACTCCTAAACTTTTAACTTTATAAAATAGAATATCCTATCATGGCTAATATAGATTCTAAAATACCTCAAGGTCCTGTTGCTGAAAAATGGACCAACTATAAGGCTCACCAGAAATTGGTGAACCCCGCCAACAAGCGTAAGCTCGACATCATTGTAGTAGGTACAGGTCTGGCCGGTGCTTCGGCAGCAGCCTCACTTGGCGAGATGGGCTTCAAGGTGCTCAACTTCTGCATTCAGGACTCTCCCCGTCGTGCTCACTCTATCGCCGCACAGGGTGGTATCAATGCTGCCAAGAACTATCAGAACGATGGTGACTCTGTTTACCGCCTTTTCTATGATACTGTAAAGGGTGGTGACTACCGTGCCCGCGAGGCCAACGTATACCGTTTGGCTGAGGTGAGCGCCAACATCATCGACCAGTGCGTGGCACAGGGTGTACCTTTCGCACGCGAATATGGTGGTTTGCTTGCCAACCGTTCATTCGGTGGTGTGCAGGTAAGCCGTACTTTCTATGCCAAGGGTCAGACAGGCCAGCAGCTCTTGCTCGGTGCCTACTCAGCCCTCATGGCTCAGGTACACGCCGGCACTGTAAAGCTTTACTGCCGCTACGAAATGCAGGACGTTGTGATTATCGACGGCCGTGCACGCGGTATCATTGCCCGTAACCTCATCAACGGCAAGCTCGAGCGCTTTGCCGCCCACGCAGTAGTATTGGCCACTGGTGGTTATGGCAACACTTACTTCCTTTCAACCAACGCCATGGGTTGTAACTGCTCGGCTGCCATTGCAGCTTACCGCAAGGGTGCTTACTTTGCCAACCCTGCTTACGTGCAGATTCACCCCACTTGTATCCCCGTTCACGGCGACAAGCAGTCAAAGCTCACCCTTATGTCTGAGTCTCTGCGTAACGATGGTCGTATCTGGGTGCCCAAGAAGAAGGAAGATGCCATCAAGTTGCAGAAGGGCGAAATCAAGCCTACCGACATCATCCCGGCTGACCGCGACTACTATCTCGAGCGCCGTGACCCCGCTGTCGGTAACCTCGTTCCCCGCGACGTAGCTTCGCGTGCTGCCAAGGAGCGTTGCGACGCCGGCTTTGGTGTGAACAACACTGGCCTTGCCGTATACCTCGACTTTACTGAGGCTATCGGCCGTCTGGGCATCGACGTGGTGCTCCAGCGTTATGGCAACCTCTTCGACATGTATGAAGAAATCACCGACGTTAAGCCCGGCCAGGTAGTGCGCAAGGGTGACGACGGTATTGAATATACCAACCCGATGATGATTTACCCCGCCATTCACTACACAATGGGTGGTCTTTGGGTTGACTACGAGCTCTCTACCAACATTCCTGGTTTGTTCGCCATTGGTGAGTGTAACTTCTCTGACCACGGTGCCAACCGTTTGGGTGCTTCTGCCCTTATGCAGGGTTTGGCCGATGGTTACTTTGTGTTGCCTTACACCATTCAGAACTACCTCAGCGACCAAATCACTGTGCCCCGCTTCAGCACCGACCTGCCCGAATTTGTGGCTACCGAAAAGGCTGTGCAGGATCACATCAACCACTTGCTCAACATCAATGGTAAGAAGTCGGTTGACAGCATTCACAAGGAGCTTGGCCACATCATGTGGGAGTATGTTGGTATGGCCCGTTCAAAGGAGGGCCTCGTAACAGCTCTTGCCAAGTTGAAGGAAATCCGCAAGGAGTTCGAGACCAACCTCTTCGTTCCTCACATCGAGGGTGTTAACGTTGAGCTCGACAAGGCTATCCGCTTGAACGACTTCATCACCATGGGTCAGCTCATCGCCATCGACGCACTCCACCGCGAGGAGAGCTGCGGCGGTCACTTCCGCGTAGAGCATCAGACTGAAGAGGGCGAAGCCAAGCGTGACGACAAGAACTGCTTCTACGTATCATGCTGGGAATACCAGGGTGAGGACAAGGATCCCGTTAAGTACGAAGAGCCCTTGAAGTACGAAGCAATCGAAGTAAAAACCCGTAACTACAAGAATTAATAAGCCATGGCTAAGAACATATCATTCACAATCAAGTATTGGAAGCAGAATGGCCCCAAGGATGCGGGTCACTTTGACACGCGCGAGATGCACGACATCCCCGATGACACATCATTCCTCGAAATGCTCGACATTCTCAACGAAGAGCTCGTTGAGGAGGGTAAGGAGCCTTTCGTATTCGACCACGACTGCCGCGAGGGTATCTGCGGTATGTGCTCGCTCTACATCAATGGTACACCCCACGGTAAGACTGAGGCTGGTGCCACCACTTGCCAGCTTTACATGCGTCGTTTCAACGATGGCGACGTTATCACCGTTGAGCCTTGGCGTTCGGCAGCTTTCCCTGTAATAAAGGACTGCATGGTTGACCGTTCGGCCTTTGACAAGATACAGGCTGCCGGTGGTTACATCAGCGTGCGCACTGGTGCACCTCAGGATGCCAATGCCATTCTCATTCCTAAGCAGGACGCCGACGAGGCTATGGACTGCGCCACTTGCATCGGTTGCGGTGCTTGTGTAGCAGCTTGTAAGAATGGCTCTGCCATGCTCTTCGTAAGCTCTAAGGTTAGCCAGTTTGCACTTCTGCCCCAGGGTCGTCCCGAGGCAGCCAAGCGTGCCAAGGCTATGGTGGCCAAGATGGACGAACTTGGTTTTGGTAACTGTACCAACACCCGCGCTTGCGAGGCTGTATGCCCCAAGAACGAGTCTATCGCTAACATTGCCCGTTTGAACCGTGAGTTCATCAAGGCTAAGTTGGCCGACTAATTAAAGTGCATATATAGGTTGCGTCGCGTTTTCTGAATTTGCCTTTTTCGCGACTTGGCCGAATATATACTCCAATCCCCGTTATGCCCCCTCTCGTGGCGTAGCGGGGATTTTTTCGTCAATATGGTAATGTGCTGATGTGCATGCACCGTGCTCGCAAATTCAAGCACCAAACGCTACCGCCAAACGCTACCTCTAATGGGGGCGACGCGTCTCGCGTCGGGAAAATATGCGGCTTTTGATTTCGCCAATGCACCGTCTGGCTGAAGGGGAAAACGACATTGGGAGTAATGAACCTTGTTCTGTGCTTTCAAGGGCTGTCCGCCCTTGTGCCGCTTACCGCGGTAGACATAAGAACATAAGCTACATAAGTAACATAAGGCTGACGCCGTGGTTTTTTACATAAGTTGAGGCAGGGCTGGTCGCCCTGCCTGTAAGATACATAAGGGCTGACGCCCTGCTCGCAGACTCAAGCCTTCTAATAGGGGTGCGAGGAACGAGAGTGCTGAAAAATAGCCCGACGCGGGACGCGTCGCCCCCATTAGTGCTTGCGTTTGGTGCTCGCGTTTGGTGCTTGCGCCGTGCTCGCGCCATGCTTGTTAATGTGCAAATATGCAGATATATAAATGAGCTGACGCCGTAGCGTTACTATTTGTAACACTACGGCGTCAGCCCATTAACGCATTAGCAAATTGCCAGTGCTTATTGCTTGTTATAATTGTCAAGACCCTTTTTAAGGAACGTCACAAACTTGTCAATGTTCTCGTCGTACGAGTAAGAGCTGTTGAGCGGACGGCCATTGTTGTCGAGCAACACGTAGAAGGGTTGCGCGTTGGCACCGAACTTGCTGCGCTGCAAGTAGCTCCACTTGTCGCCCACGGTGCGAAGCGTGGTAGCCTGTCCGTTCTCCTGCACCTCAATGGGTTCGGGCAGCGGAGCCTTCTCGTCCACATAAAGCGAAATAAGCACATAATCCTTGGTGAGCAAGTCGCGCACCTTGGCATCGTGCCATACAGCCAACTCCATTTTGCGGCAGTTAACACAACCGTGGCCCGTAAAGTCGAGCATCACCGGCTTGCCCGTTTGGCGTGCGTAGGCCATACCCGCCTCGTAGTCGGTAAATTTAGCCTCAATCTTTACAGGGTCGAGGTTAAAGTCCTGAGTAGACATAGGCGGTGCAAAGGCGCTCACAGCCTTGACAGGTGCGCCCCACAAGCCCGGCACCATGTACACGGCAAAGGCCAGCGATATGAGCGCCAGGAAGAAGCGCGGAACCGAAGTGTGGCGTTCGTCCTCATCGTCGTGCGGGAATTTGATGGCGCCCAGCAGGTAGATGCCTAACAGGGCGAATATCACAATCCACAGTGCGAGGAAAGTTTCGCGGTCGAGCAAGTGCCAGCCGTAAGCCAAGTCGGCCACCGAGAAGAACTTCAGGGCAAAAGCCAGTTCGAGGAAACCAAGCACCACCTTCACGTTGTTGAGCCAGCCGCCGCTCTTGGGCGCGCTCTTAAGCCATGTGGGGAACAGGGCAAACAGTGTGAACGGCAGAGCCAGTGCCACGGCAAAACCCAACATGCCGATGGTGGGAGCCAGAGCCGAACCGCCTGATGTGCTCACCTCGACCAACAAGAAGCCTATGATGGGACCTGTGCATGAGAAACTCACCAGCGACAGTGTAAAGGCCATGAGGAAGATGCTGAGCAGACCAGTAGTCTTTTCGGCCTTGTTGTCGACAGCATCGCCCCACTTGCTGGGCAGCGTAATCTCAAATCCACCAAAGAAACTGGCCGCGAACACAACCAGCATGAGGAAGAACAGAATGTTGAACACCGCGTTGGTGGAGAGGTCGTTGAGCGCATTGGCACCGAATATGGTGGTGATGATAAGGCCCAGGGCCACGTATATCACCACAATGCTGACGCCGTAGGTAATGGCATCGCGCACACCCTTGCGGCGGTCGCCCGAGCGCTTAAGGAAGAAACTCACTGTCATAGGTATGATGGGCCATACGCAAGGGGTGAACAAGGCCACGAGGCCGCCTACAAAGCCCAGGAAGAATATGTAGTACCATGCCTTGCCCGTCATGTCGCCCGTGTCCGAACCAAAGTTTTTGAGTTCCTTTATTACCGGAGTCCACAGAGCCTGAGTCTGTGCGCTGTCGAGCGGCTGCACCTGTGCCATGGCGGCAGCACTGTCGGTGGCAGTGGCAGCCGTGCTGTCGGTGACAGTAGTCAGTGCGTTGCCTTGTGCGGCAGCAGCGGCAGCCTCCTCGGCCTTGCTCTCGGCAGTGGGGGCGGGGCCGTCGGTGCCAGCCACCTTGGCGTTGACGCTGGTGGGCGGCAGACAGTTCTCGTCGTTGCAGGCACCATATTTAAGGTAGCCTTTCAGCTCATAGTCCTTGTCGAGCAGCTCCACGCGTTGTGTAAAGGTGGCGTGCCCCTCGAAGAAGGTTACAGGCATCTCGAATATGGGGTCCTGCATGGTTTTGGCTCCCGGTCCGGCCTTAAGGCTGCCCTTGAGCTTGGCACCCTTAATTTTGTCCACGCCAAACTCGGCCCTGGTAGGTCCACCCTCGCCAATGTTGGTAGAGTAGATGTGCCAGCCCGGCTGTGCGGTACCAGTAAAAATGATGTCGATGGTGGTGGAATTCACGCGCTTGTACTTGACGCTGAAGTTCACCTGAGCCTGCACGGCCGTCACGGCGGTGAGCAGGAGCAGAAGAGTGAGAGTGAAAAACTTCTTCATTATGTGTGAATTGGTTGATTATGCGTTGGTTACAGTCTGCAAAAGTACAACTTTATCCTTTGATGGCCAAACTTGGTGTTATGGCGTCTGTGCCACAACTTGGCCTTTTGCGAAAAAAGCAGTACTTTTGTGGCATAATAACGAAACTATCAACCCGTTGGCATAATTGGTTAAGGGTTGACGGGTTAACAGGTTGACGGGTTGACGAGTCGGCAAAGGCCAGTCACGCCTCGGCCTGATGGGCCGACAAAGCCCGTGCATGTCTGTCAGTTCGACCACCCGATTCTGCCAACGCGCAATTATCATCACAACTATGTCTGAAAGAAAAGTACGTGTGCGTTTTGCACCAAGCCCCACGGGTCCACTTCATATTGGCGGTGTGCGCACAGCCCTTTACAATTATTTGTTTGCGCGCCAGCACGGCGGCGACATGGTGTTCCGCATTGAGGACACCGACTCCAACCGCTTTGTGCCGGGAGCCGAGGACTATATTATAGAGTCGTTCAAGTGGCTCGGCATCAAGTTTGACGAAGGTGTGAGCTTTGGTGGCGACCATGGCCCCTACCGCCAGAGCGAGCGTCGCGACATTTACCGCAAGTATGTAAAGCAACTGCTCGATGCCGGCAAGGCCTACATAGCCTTTGACACCCCCGAGGAGCTGACCGCCAAGCGCGAGGCTGTGCAGAACTTTCAGTACGATGCCCATACCCGCATGCAGATGCGCAACTCGCTGGTGCTCGGCGCCGAGGAAACACAGCGCCTGATTGACGCCGGCGAGCAGTATGTAGTACGCTTCAAGGTAGAGCCAGGTGAGGAGGTGCACGTAAAGGACATCATTCGTGGCGACGTGCGCATAATGAGCGACATTCTCGACGACAAGGTGCTCTACAAGAGTGCCGACGACCTGCCCACCTACCACTTGGCCAACATTGTGGACGACCACTTGATGGAAATTTCGCACGTGATACGTGGCGAGGAGTGGTTGCCATCGGCTCCGCTGCACGTGTTGCTCTACCGTGCCTTTGGTTGGGAGGACACCATGCCCCAGTTTGCTCACCTGCCCCTGTTGCTCAAGCCCGACGGCAAGGGCAAGCTCAGCAAGCGTGACGGCGACCGTCTGGGCTTTCCGGTGTTTCCGCTCGAGTGGCACGACCCCAAAACGGGCGATGTGTCGTCGGGTTATCGCGAAAGCGGCTATCTGCCCGAGGCTGTAATCAATTTCCTTGCCCTGTTGGGCTGGAACCCCGGTACCGACCAGGAAATACTCTCCATGCAGGAACTCTTCGACCAGTTCGACCTGTCAAAATGGTCGAAGAGCGGTGGCAAGTACGACTAAATCAAGGGACTGTGGTTGAACCGCGCGTACATACTCAAAACCGACGACGCGGTGCTCGCCCCTGCTTTTGACCAGATACTCAAGGCCAATGGCATCGACGCCCCCATTGAACGTGTACAGGCTGTGGTGGGCATGATGAAGATGAAGAAGATTAACTTTATCAAGGAACTTTGGCCCCTTTGCGACTTCTTCTTTATAGCCCCCACCTAT
>ERZ1023679.157-NODE-157-length-12757-cov-10.166745_pt1 | contig 12757 bp, 12 predicted proteins | sample MGYA00380344_ERZ1023679 | MGnify/ENA primary metagenome ERZ1023679 (study PRJEB33179, sample SAMN07448986) | human gut metagenome | biome: Human-gut; feature: Human associated habitat; material: Faeces | host: Homo sapiens | place: India: Bhopal | collected...
TCATCAGCCGTGATGTAATCAGCGACCTACACACCACAGAGTTCCGCATGATGCTAACCCTCATGATCAAGGTAATGCAGAAAATCCCGGAAGGTTCCGACATTCTCTTCCTGACAAACGCTGCCTATATTCAGAACTTTGACAAGGCTCCAACATCAAAGTCTGCCAACCCAGACTTGATTATTCAATGCATCGAGGAAAAGAAAAGGCACAACTCTGTCGGGGTCAAAATCGTGCAATATCACAAAAGCCCATTGCTGATAGAGACCCATGACATGGCTACGGAAGCAATGGCAAAGACAAGGAAGGAATTTCATCAGAAGCCGTAATAAACTTTCTCCTTAAACTTTCAGGCAAGATTTGCGTCTAATTCTTAGATGGTGTTTAGAAATCCATCACAACTTAGGTATTGTAAATTTTTAATTTGTAGCTTATGAAAAGAATTTTTCGAAAATTGATGATTGCCATTTGCTGCATGGTTTCATGCAATATGGTGGCGAATGCGGGCAACGACAAGCCTATTTCTGTAAATGCACTTCCTGTCAAGGCTCAGACCTTGCTCAGTAATCATTTCAATGGTCAGAAGGTGATGCTTGCTACGATTGAGTCTGGTGTTGTCAGCAGAAGCTTTGATGTTGTTCTGCAGAATGGCACGAAGCTGGAGTTCGACAAAAAGGGAAATCTTACTGAGATTGACTGCAAGCAGGGAATCGTGCCAGCCCAGCTGATTCCGCAAGCCATCAAGAACTACTTGAAGAATAATTATGCAGGACAATCGGTGAAAAAGATTGAAATAAATAAGAATGAATACGAGGTGGAACTGACTAATGGATTGGATTTGACCTTCAACAAGCATTTCCAATTAATAGATATTGACTGATAAGCAGTTATATAAAAAAGTTACGGAGACAATTCATATTCTCCGTAACTTTTTACATTTTCATCCCATTTGTTTTTGGGAGCATTTCACTCATATTCATTTCCGGTCATGGTCATTTCCGGTCATTTTCATTCCCTATTGCCTACTTATTCTTCAGATAATAAGTAATTCCACGTTTCACATTTTCCTTTACGGCTTTGCTGGAGTAAGTAGCTCCTGTAACACCGTCTATTTGGGCAGAAGCAGCCTTGCTGGCTTTCATGCCATTCCATTTGTTGAGCAAACCCTGTTTTACTTTATTGAAGTAGTTGGGAGTCTCCCTGTTGGCAAGCGGCTTGATTTCTACAATTTTACCTTTCTTGATATAGATAGAAAGAGGGGTGTTGCCACGAAATCCTTTTACGTCTTTACACAGCGTGGTGGTGTTGACGATGTAAGTACCATCAGCTTCCTTGGTCATGACTTCAGAATGAGTACTTTTGGCTGTTGCAATCATGCTGTTAGCCATTCCCATGCTTAGCATGGCTGCTAAAATCAAAGTTATTTTCTTCATCGTATTCCGTTTGTAATCTTCTTGGTGTCCCACTTATCCTTTGGCTGCTCCGGTTCATCAGGATAACCGATGATGATGCCATTCAACGGAATCAGATTTCCCGGAAGATTCAATGTTCTTGAAATGCCGTTCACTTTCTTCTGGATAGGATAGATAGTTGTCCAGCAGGCACCCAATCCCATGGCATGAGCAGCCAGGAGAATGTTTTCGGAAACGGCTGACAGATCCTGTACCCAAAGTTCCTTGCCCTGACCTTCAGCCATACGGGTGGTGTCAGCGCAGACGAAGATGAAGAGCGGAGTCTTCTTGATGTCCTCTGCATGAAACTTGTTGGATTCTGCATATTTCTCGATGTCCCGTTGATCCTTCAGAACCACGAAGTGCCACGGTTGCATGTTGCCCGATGTAGGTGCAGCCATACCGGCACGGAGCAAGGCTTCTATCTTGGCCTCCTCTACTGGTTGCTGTTTGAATTTTCTTACGCTCGTGCGGGTCATGATATTCTCCATCACCGCCTTTGCACCAGCATTGTCCTTCACTGCTTCCTGGATGCTGCCAGGAAGTGTAGTCTGTGCTTCTGCCGAAGCAAAGCCCATAGCCGCCAAGGCGACTACGAGCATTTTATTGAGTTTATACATATGGTAAATAAGTTTTTGAAAATACAATATGATTCATTATTTAAGAATTGTAATAGCCTTGAGCAAGTCACCATTGCCGAAGGTCATGAATGGAGTTGCTACACCTGTAGTTGCATCTATCTTATAGATAGTTGGAGTAACGGTAGAAGCACTCTCGGCACGGCTAACGCTCTTTTCAGCATGATTCCAGCTTCCACCAGAACCGCTTCCTGAACCACCATTCATGCTTGTAGGTGCAGCCACTGGCAGGTAATAAGCATCAGCATAACCGTCGCCCCAGCCAAAGGATACGGCAGAGGCATCTGGAAGTCCACTTACCCATGTCAATGTCTTGGCTTCCATATCCACTACCGCCATCTTGCCAGAAGCATCCATGTTGCCATACTTGTTCTTGTCGAGATAGAATTCCAGAAGGAACTTGCTGCCACTGATGTGGAATGCCTTGCGGAAACGGTAGCCGTCTGACGCAGCAAAGATATTGAACTGATAGTTCTTATCAAACTCAGTCTCACCCTTCCTGATGCGGAGAGCACCCACCTTGCCGTCAGTGGCACTGGAACCTGAGAATACATAGACATTGCCTTTGTCATCGGCTCCGCTCTGAGTGTAGCGAACAGAACGCATGGCTCCAACTGATGTGCCGATGCGATTATCATAAATCATCTTCTTGACGTTCAGGCTATAGTCGCAGATGGCAACAGCGGCAGAATCACGATTGCTGTAGTTTACGACCATTGCCACCTGGTTGTCGCCCATATCCACGATGTTTGAGATGTTAGGGTTTACCTCATCGATGGCATACTGGGCAAGACCTACGGCGATGTTGTTGCCTGCACCGTTCTTATCTACAACCATAGAGTATGGCTGACTGATTTGGGCTGCATACGAATAGGTGCCAAACGTTCCTGTATTACCGAAAGCGGAAACCAGGACAGGTGAACCAACTTCTACCACCTTGCCATTCTCTACCTGATAACTGCGAAGACCAGCCTTCAAGCTTCCGATACCTTCGGCAGAAGCACCACGGGCATAGATGTAGCCCGTAAAGATGCCCGTAGTCTTGTTGTAGGTTACCTGGGTGAAACTGTCATAACACTTCACTGCATCTGCAGCACCATACAAGTTTTCTCCATTCTTGGCTGTTGAAAGGTCATTATAAACCTTCATATAGACTCCACCGGTAAGGTCGGTAGCAGGGTCGCCTGAAGTTACGATAAAACTCATCTCTTTCGGGTCGATGACAGAAGCACCACTACCCTGCTCATTGTTGTTATCATCAGAGCAAGATGTGAATGTCATGCATGATGTAAGCGCCATGAGTGCAGCTGAAAAGAAAAATTTCTTCATAATTCTCTTTTTTTTACTTGTAAATATGCTTGTTAATTAATAAATTCAGTTCAACTTTCCGAGTGTTCTGATTTCAGTCGCACCCTTGATGCTGATTCCCTTGGTTGCCACTCCCGTTTCAGGATTCACCTGATAGATGGCCGCATCTTGTCCAAACTGGGTGATAGGAAGATAGATGACTCCATCTGCATACATCGGAACGCCACCTGTCTCTGCACCCGATGTGATGAGATTCCTCGCAGGGATTCCACTGAGCCAGGTGAATTTCTTGGTAGCCATGTCAACGATGGCAAACTGGTGTCCGGCTGTAATGGTACTGATATTCTTCTCGTTGTAGATTTCGAGCAGGAACTTGCTGTCTGTTATGTACCAAACACGGCGGAACTTGTAGCCATCGGCTAGAGTCTGGATGTCGAAATAATAATCCTTGTCAAATTCCTCAGCTCCCTTGTTGATGCGAAGGGCACCAGCCTTGCGGGTAGTAGCCGTATTGAATGCGTTGGAGAAGACATACACCGTGCCATCGTTGGTCTTGAATACTTCGTGGAGAACCTGAGAGCGATACTGTCCGGCAGCATAGCTGATTCGGTCGTCACGATAAACCTTCAGTACGTTCAGGTCTTTATCCATCTTTGCTACCCATACACTGTCAGGATATTTCACATCACCTATGCTGGAGCCATCGCCTGTTCCCGTCTGGTGGAATGCTGATTGAACCATGGCGGTGAGGAAAGTTCCGTCGCCATTGTCGATGATGCTGGAGAAGGTAACCTGCTGACCATTTCCGGTAATATCTTCCGTCCAGATGGTCTTGGTATGATCGAGCTTCACTCCATCGCTTGTGATGTTCCAGAAGGCAAAGGTGGCTCCGTCGTTTCGCTTGCCATCGGCAGAAACCTGTCCGCCTACGCTGGTAAGTAACTGACCGTTGAAGAAGCCATAGTTGGAGAAGCGGGTATCGATGCGGAACTCACCCAGCTTCGAGAACTGCGATTCATCCGATGTCCAGCGCAATCCATATCCCAGACCGGCAAACTGCTGCTGGTAAACCATGCCGATAGCATCGTGGTTGTTGAATACCCAGGTATATTCCGTCTGTGGCAATTCCATGATGTTGTTTCTGATGTCAAGATTGCCAGCAGTCAGACTGTTGGTCTGCATGATGTATTCCGTTCCATTGTCCGTCTTTACGGCAATGAAGTAAGAACCCTTTCCGTTCTTCACAGCTTCCTCAGAACCTGAACCCGAAGATGAACCTCCTCCATTTTCGTTTTCCGAACCACTATCTGCACCCAGAGGGTCTTCACTGCTGCCACAGCTGGTAAGAGCGCAACTCATTCCGAAAAGGCACAAGAATAGCCCTGTCACTGCCATTCCCGACAGTGATAAATAAGTCTTTTTCATTCTTTAAACGTATGTTACTGATTAATTATAATATATTCTGAATCAATATTTTCCAAAGATAACGCCAGCTCTATTGCTTATAAAATACATAGCGGAACTTGATGCTGAAACTGCGACCCGGCTTCTGAAGACTATAATTGTCATAGAGCAATGCATTGGTAAAGTTGTTTGCCTCCAGCGACACGTTGTATTTTCCGCCTTGTATTGCATAAACCAGGTTTGCATCATGGCTCAACTGCTCAGGCACATAGAGCTTGGCTCCTTCGCTTGCCCATGAGCGGAAGAACTTGTGTACGTATCTCATATCCCATCCTATGGTGAGTCGGTTTGCCTTGCCAAGCACATGCTTGAAAGTATAGCTTGCGTCAGCTCCGCCAAAGGTGTAAGGCAGGTTGGGAACACGGTCGCCATAGGTTACCGATTCAGCTCCGATACTGTTGAGTCGCTCGCGGTCGCGGGTGTTCTGCATGGAGAAGTTTCCACCGATACTTGCCACATCTTTATAATAGTAATGCAAGCCCAGATCCATTCCCATTCCCAGCACCTTGCCGTGGTTGGTACTTACGGCTACACCCTTCTGACCGATGGTTCGGATGATGTAATCTGTAACATAGCGATAGTTGAAACCTGCATCTATACTCAGAGTATGCACATCATTGAATGTGTGCTGATAGCCCAGGTTGAGATTCACATTGTCGCTCTTCTCCGGGCGGAGCGTAGCATTGCCATCCTCATAATCTCCATCACCAAAGAGCTCACGGTCGGTGGGCAGACGATAGGTTCGCTCATACGACAGTTTTACCTGCAAGTCTTTGTTTAACAGGAAGTAAGTACCTGCCACACCATAGCCCAATGCGTCTGTAGAACGTTCCTGCTCCTGATAGTCGGCGCGTCCGGAAGAAGCGATATTCACAGAGCCTCTTACATGCGAATCGTAGTACTTCAGGAAAGCAACCAGATTCCAATGCTGGTTGGGGATAAACTTGTAGGATACTCCCAAGGTGTTCTTGGCATTGATGCGGCGCATGAAGGTGGCTGCAGAACTCTGAACACTATTGGAGGCAGCATTGGTTGTACGACGGCGATAATGGGTATAGGTATCGTTGAGCGTAAAGAAATGCTGGTCGCCAAGATGATAGGTCAGGTTGGCAACGGTAGCCAGGGTGTAGCCCTTGAATTCGGCAAGCGTAGGAACTCCCTCGCCCTGATAGGCATTCACCTTATACTCACCCGTCCAGCTATAGGTGCGGCTGAGCGTATCCACATTATTGGTCTTCACCATGTCGTAACGTGCCGACAATCGGAAGTTCAAACCTGGGATAGCAAGATTTCGCTTCTCGTAGAGCAGCGAGGGAGTCCATCCTTGCGCTGTGCGATACTTGCCGCCAAACACGATTTTCATCAGGTTGGCGTTCTGTATCTGTGCATATTCATGGCTATAGTTCAAGCCGAAAACGAGCTTGTCGGCCCATTTCTTATCTACCACACCCAGCTGGAAGATAACAGCCTCGTTGTGGTATCTGTCGTGAAACCGGCGGAACCATGCCTCGTCGTTACTTACCGCATTGGTCTCCAAATCAGTCCATTGCGTCTTTACCTTATAGTCGTTGTCTGAATAATTCTGATAGGCGTTCAGACGGAGCATAAGCCCCGATCTGCCCGTCCATCCTAGAGAGAGATTACTACGATGTGTGTTGAACGAACCATAGCTATAGCTGGCGTCAACATATGTGTGCGGAGAGTGGTCGGTTACGATATTGATGGCTCCTCCAAGGGCATCGCCGCCGAAATCTACGGGCACAACACCCTTATACACCTCGATGCGGTTGGCAAAGCTCGCAGGTATATTATTGATGCTGAAACTGGATGATGCACCATCCATGGGCACACCATCGATAAAGAGTTTCACGTGCTTGCCCGTAAAGCCATTCAGGTTGATGCTTACGCCAGAGCCAAGACCTCCATCCTCACGCACTTTCACGCCCGATACACGGTCGAGAACATGCGCCAGGTCGAGGTTGGTATTGCGCAGGCGACGTGTATCTACCGCCATGACATTGAATGCCGACGAGTTGACACGCTTCACCTGGTTGCCACGAACCACTACTTCGCCCAGATGCTGGGTTTGTTTTAACTTGTCACCATGCAGTTTCTTTCTGTAGTTATCCTGCTGATGTGACTTACTGAAATCATTTTTGAGGGAGTCTGAATCGTGCTGTGCCCATGCTGCCATCGTCATGATGATCATGCATAGAGCCAATACGCCCCTACGTATATAGTTGCTTCTTATCATATCAAAGTTATTTTCGTTTGATGGAAAATAATTTGTGGTACCATAAGGAGTAATTGTACGTCGGGCCTAGCACATTCTTTAGTGATATAAATACAAAAGGCAGTTACACCTTATTATATAATATGTTAGGAATGATATGGGCAATGACTGTTTCTCACTTATCCGTTGCTTTATTCCATGCTTTCCGGAAAAGCAGAATACGTATCATTCCGCATCATCCGAATTGCGGGTGCAAAGGTACGGCTTTTTCTGCAAATTCGCAATACCTAAAAATGATGATTTATACAGCAAGCATATAAAAAGTACCCACAAAAAGTGGGTACTGCATACTATCATTTTACGATTTCTGCCATCCAGGCAAAGCATAATATAAGTTAAATTATTGCGGTAAAGACTTTTTCTTTATTGCTGGGTTTCCAGCGATGAAAGAATCAGCAGGAAATGATTTTGTGACAACACTTCCAGCGGCAATGACACAACGGTCCCCAATGGTAACTCCGGGGCAAATAGTCACATTCCCACCTAACCAGCAATCCTCTCCAATGGAAATTGGAAATGCGGTTTCAATTTTTTTTCTACGCTCGATATAGTTTATAGGGTGTTGTGGAGTATATAACTGGCAATTTGGGATTATACTCAGTAAATAATTGGATGAAACTTTTTGCTCGTTTTCAGCAATATATTTCGGAGAAAAATGACTATCATTTGCAACCATTGAAATCAGTTCCTTATCATAGAATTTTATATTCAATCTTTCAGCAAGCATTTTCCCCAACAAATGCCCACCACTTCCATATTCACGAGCAATAGTAATAATTATCGGTTGATTATCAGTATATGAAGCCTGATATGGTTGTATAGGTTGCAACCAACTATCAAATATTCTCCAATAAGGCAATAACAAATGCGATATAGGACCTACTACCAAAGCCGCAATTACTGTACCCTCACGAACTCCCTCTATATTGGAAAGGAAAGTTACAGATAAAGCACAAGCAATCAAAACTAATGAAACATCGAAGCAGACTTTGATAAAACCAAACTCCTTATGGACAAATTTGGCAATGACTTGAACCAAATATTCCCCAGCCACCATCGAAACATTGGCTTTGACTTCTAAACTTATGCCTAATCCTAAAATAAAGCAACCGACAAGCAAGGCTACTATTTGTGCAAGATAGTAGTCGGGAGATAACCATACCAGCAAATAGTTCATGGAAATATCTATGAACAAGCCAAAACAAAAACCAACTGGGATTTGGCTTATTAACTCATAACGTTTCATAACTATTTCTTTCTTTTTCATCATGGTCATTTCCAGCAAAATGAAAAGAAGATTCAAGTAAATTGTATATTGCCCCATCGTGTAAGGTGTAAAGAGGCTTAATACAAATGGAACACTGGAAATAGCAGAAGTTCCCAACATGGCTTTAGTTATAACAGAAATACCAAAAGCATTTACAAATACGGAGCACAGAAATAGTGCATATCTTCTAAATAATTCGTTTCTAATCATTTGTATGTTCCTTATTTCCGCAACACTATAATTTACAATGTTTTTTATAAGTACCTGAGCAACAAAAAGTTGCTCAGAATTTTGTCATGTCAGAAATTTCACTTATCCTAGTGTCGCTTTTTAAAACAAACAAAATTCTGAATGACATTGCAAAATATACAAATAAAATTCGAGAAACTCACTATCTGTTCCTTCGTACCTGCTGTGCGGACACCATATTGCGTGCATTTTTCCAAGCGCCAACAATCTGACCCAGATACATTGTATGAATGCCTGCAGGAAAGTTGGCGTACATTTTCTTAGGCACGTCGTTACGAAAATGCTTCTCCTCGAAAGGTGCACTATACATGGTCTCACATTCTATCACGACATCAGCCTCCTTAAAATAAGGAGTACCATTTTTAGTATAAGCCACATGCAGAGAAAGAGCCTTGGCCTTGTCTCCATCTCTACCGCTGTGCTTGCCCATATACTGAATAACATCAGCATCGGAGAACTGCATCACCGTGAAATACTTCGATTTCTCCATAAATTCATGCGTGTATCTTTTCTGAGCTACATAAACTGTCATCAAAGGCAAGCTTCTGCCCCAGATAGTTCCCATGCTTCCCCACCCGATGGTCATCGCATTATAGCTTTCCTGGTCTCCTGCAGCTAAAATCAGTCCATTCTGAAAGAACGTGAATGGATTAACATAAAAACTGTCCTGTACTTCAATCTCCTTGAAACCATTCTCTGTCTGGGCAGAGATTCCCAGCGAGCAGAAAGCCATGAACATGGCTATAAATATTTTCTTCATATTATTATTTTACTCCCCTCCATATACGTTGTACGAAATATTTTCCTTCTTCCATTTATCCTTCGGAGTTGGCTTTGTGTCTGGATATCCAATCACGATGGTATTTAACGGAATTAACGACTCTGGCAGTTTGAGTGACTCAGCCACAGCTGCACAACGCTCTTTTGAGGGATAAGTGCCAGTCCATACGGCACCAAGTCCCATTCCCGTGGCTGCCAGAAGAATGTTTTCTGTGGCTGCTGAGCAATCCTGAATCCAAAACTCACGTGCATCACCATCAAGAGCCTTGTCCATATCGCCGCAGACTACGATAGCCAGCGGAGCCTTGGCAGCCATTCCGGCATTTGGATTAGCCTCGGAAAGTTTCTGCAACTGGTTCTTGTCCGTAACAACAATAAAGTGCCAAGGTTGTTTGTTTGCTGCAGTTGGAGCTGCCATTCCTGCACGAAGCAGCTTTTCCACCTTCTCGCTTTCAACAGCTCTGTCCTCATAGGAACGGACAGATGTGCGATTGAGAATATTGTTGATTACTACTTCCGAACTATCCTGTTCCATCACTTTTCCATCTCCTGCCGGTGCAAGTTTATAACAGAGGAACACTAATGCAATAGCGAGTACTACATTGAGAATCATTGAAATCTTCATATCTTTTATTTTATTTTGAAAATTGACAGTATTTTAAGAGCGAACCTGTTGGACAGACGAAGCGGCAGTAAGGTCGCATAACTACCGTTGAGAGTGCTACGAAGACAATAGCAAGGGCAATAACCACCCATGATGCAGATTGGAACACAAAGGCAGAGAAGGGTTCGTAATCAATCCAGTCGAACCATACACCCGTCCACAAACACAACATGAGCATTGCCCAAAGTATCTGGCGAAACTTATCAAGTCGCTTGGCTGTGGCTGGTTTTATCCTGACTTTATATCCTACGCATTTTCCTGCAAGCTCCTGCAAAGAACCAAAGGGACACACCTGCGTACAATAGTATGATTTCTTGCCAAAGAGTGGGTATACGAATGCGGTGATAAGCATAATTACCGGCACTATCAACGCCACTATGTTCATGCCGTTCGACATGTAGCTGATGATTGACGTGTAGTTAAGAAACGAGCCACACCAGAAACCAAGCACTACGACATTCAGGATTTGCTGACCTGTCCTATAGCGTCTGTCTTTAATGAATAGCGGCACGATGGCAGCCAAAAGCACAACGACAAGTCCGGCCATAGCCTTGGCAGAAAAATCAAACTCGGCCCATACCGAAGTCTTTACTGGATTCTTTGCTGCATACTGCAGTCCACGCTGCACGTTTCCGATGATTGCCTTTGATGAGAACGTTGCACCAGACACGGCGTCCACCTTCATCTTCTGTGCATCTTCCACGGTCTGCCCATTCCATTTGGTAAGAAGCACAGAAGCTTCCTTGAAGAAATCGGGAGTCTCTGAATTGGCAAGGGCTCTGATATTCTCCACCCTACCCTCATGCAGGGTAATCTCCAACGGCACAGTGCCTCCATAGCCTACAATGTCTTTTCCAAGTTCTGTAGTATTCAATCGTACAGAACCATCTTCAAGCACCACCATTGGCTCAGTCTTTTGCGAAGCTGTCTGATGATCCTTCACATCCTGTCCTGCCACCTTGCTGTCTCTTCGAATACTGACAGCCACAACCATCAGTACACACGTCAGCAAGCATAGCAGTTGTTGTAGTTTTCCTGAATAATTTTTCATTTTTTGTCTTTCTTATAGCAACTAATATTACTTATTAAAGCGCTCATTCAACCAATTATCCACATAGTCAAAGAGTTTTTTAACTGTATCTCCGTAACTCGTCTTGTTGTATTTCTCGGCTTCTCTTTCTGGCGTGAAATTATGTCCTGCACCTTCCACAAAAGCGATTGTCTTGTCTGTAGATGCACTATGATTGTAAATCTCCTCCGCAGCCAGATACTCATAACTGCCAGTCATTCCCATAAACAGAGATGGCACAGTCACACCCTCGATATTGCCAATCGGACTGTTGATATTCGAGTTCCAGTGAACGCCCTGCAATCCATCAGCATTCACACGGAAATCATCATCCGTCGTGATGGCACATGTGCTGAGAAAACCTCTTACGGTAGTATTGAGAGAGGCTGTCAAACGTTCAGAACTGCCGATGATGCCGAAGGGAGCTCTGACACTCTTTACCACTTCCTTCTTGACACTTCCATCAGCCTTGATAACAGACCATACTTTCTTGGTATGAGCCAGAAGTGACAAGTCCTGCGGAAAGAGTTTGTTATAGAATCTCATCTGTGCCGCTCCAGCCACAACAAATGGCTCATCGTCAGCAAAGTGCCCTTTTCCTGCTTCAATCTTTAACAGTCTGTCGTTGGCTATTGCCATTAAGGTCTGCAGACGATTTCTCTGAGCCTGATTATAACTGGCAACAAAAGCGTCATTGTAAACAGAATTTCCTCCGACTACATATCCATTGGCAGGATCTTTCAGGTTGAAACGTCCGGTTTCATTCATTCCCTCATTCTGTTTGCCGATATTCGCATCGAGACTCAGAAGGGTCATGAGCGAATTTCCAAAGTTCGCATCCAGCAACATCACGCCATCTGTCTTTGGCAAACCAGCCAGCTTCTCGTTCCAGTCATTATATAGCTTTCCCTCAAAGGCAGCCTTTCCTTTTTCTGCCACCAGCTGATAAGCAGTCATGACAGTGGCTCCACCGGAATGCCCCAGAAGAATCACTTTTCTGATATTCGGATCCTTACGGAGATACTCCACACACGCCTTGATATTGAGTAATTTCTCGCTGATAACCTTACCCTGAGTAGGAACGGTTGCAATAACCGTATAGCCACGCTTAGACAACTCCGGATTAGGAATGAAACCCATATAATCCTCATCAGAGTGCATCACTACTATACCAATGCCTGCTTTGGCTGTTTTTTGAGTTGGCTGATACACTACAGCCGACTGATGTCCTAAACTCACGAAACGGGCAGAATATCCTTCGCCTTCTGCCAGGGCTGGAACCATGTTCAACATGAATCCCAAAATAAACAACATAATTTTTCTCATCGGATTAAACTCCTATTATTCTTATTAATTTTTATACACAACAAGTATTACACTAAAATGGAGTTAATTCGACACAAATAGAGTCATGGTATCTACCAAAACCATTTCTTAGACTCATAAAACTCTATAAGGTTTATTGCATTAACGGTATTTAACGAGTTTCCCATACTTCATCATCTCTACATTCCTATCGGTCTCGTCTGAAATCGTTGCGTCCGTCTCCATGCCACCATGCGCCCAGGAAGGCG
>ERZ1023679.159-NODE-159-length-12719-cov-9.173247_pt1 | contig 12719 bp, 8 predicted proteins | sample MGYA00380344_ERZ1023679 | MGnify/ENA primary metagenome ERZ1023679 (study PRJEB33179, sample SAMN07448986) | human gut metagenome | biome: Human-gut; feature: Human associated habitat; material: Faeces | host: Homo sapiens | place: India: Bhopal | collected...
TCATCTTCCTGTATATCATTGCTTGTGCTTGATGTTGGAAGAAAAGTTCTTTGGCAATCAATAATAACTTTACATTCAAGATTTAACATTGTTAGACATGAAGACAATACTTATGGCGGGCGGTAGAGGAACCCGTATCGCAGAACTTTTTCCAAACATACCAAAGCCACTGATTCCAGTGGCAGGTATGCCTATTCTTGAGCGAGAAATAAGATCTCTCTGTGCGCAAGGTTTTAAAGATATCATTTTAACCGTTGGTTATCTAGCCGACAAGATTATTTCTTATTTTGGAGACGGCAGTCAGTTTGGGGCAAAGATAGATTATTTTGTAGAAGAGTCTCCACTTGGCAATGCTGGTGCTTTGTTTAGACTGAGGGAAAAAATAGGTGATGAACCTTTCCTTCTCTTAAATGCGGATGCAGCATTCGATGTTGATTTCAATCGTATGGTTGCGTTCCATAAGAATCGTGGAGGTCTTGTTACTCTGTTTACCCATCCCAACTCGCATCCATACGATAGTGGATTGATCATTGCTGATAAAAACGGTCATGTAGAGAAATGGCTTGCCAAGGAAGATGTACGTCCACAGTGGTATGACAATCGTGTGAATGCTGGTCTTCATGTGATAGATCCAAAAGCTTTGGATATTAGTCTGAAAACTCTTGAAATCAACAAAGAGTCTGGATTCCCACAAGGAAAGGTAGACTTGGATCGACAGATACTCAAACCTTTGTGTGGCTCAAACATGATGTTCTGTTATGACAGTCCTGAATATGTAAAGGACATGGGTACACCAGAACGTTTTCATCAAGTGGAGGCTGATTATAAAAATGGTGTTGTTCAGGCAAAGAATCTTACCAACAAGCAGAAAGCCATATTCCTTGATCGTGATGGAACAATCAATAAATATGTGGGATTCCTTCGCAATATAGATGACTTTGAATTGATAGAAGGAGTAGCTGAGACAATTAAGCTTATTAATCAAAGTGGATATTTGGCAATTGTTGTCACAAACCAGCCTGTGATAGCAAGAGGAGAGGTCACATGGGAAGAACTCAACGAGATACACAAGAAAATGGCAACCCTCTTGGGTAAAGAAGGTGCTTATGTTGATGGTATTTATATCTGTCCTCATCATCCAGATAAGGGATTCGAAGGAGAACGCCCTGAATACAAAATAGATTGTGATTGTCGCAAACCGAAGCCTGGGTTGTTGTTGCAGGCAGCTAAAGACTTCAACATAGATTTGTCAGAATCCTATATGATTGGTGATAGCCATCGTGATGTGGAAGCTGGCGAGAATGCTGGAGTCAAGAAGAGCATCAAGGTGGAAGAAAATGCAACTGAAGCTTTGTTGAAAGTGGTCAAAAATATTCTAAAGAAAAATGAGTAACGTAATTCGGGGGGGGCAAATCCAGTGGATTTCATCTTTAAGAGGACTATTAGTATTATTGGTATTTATTAGCCATCTTGAACTATCTTTTATCTCTAAAGATTTGCTGTTTGTGATAGGAAGAATAGGTGTTGTAGGTTTCTTCTTAATTTCGGGCTATTTAGCCTTGACATCTGTACAGAAAAGAACTACAAAAGAGTTTTATTTTAATCGATTTCTACGAATTTATCCTATGTTCTGGATATTACTTCTTATAACATATTTTTTATCTGAGGAGTATTCTTTTGTGGATTTCTTTTTTAACATGACCCTATTTGAGGAATTTGCGAGATACCCAAAGATGATAGGTTCTTCTTGGATGCTCCCAATTATGGTTCTATTCTTTGCTTTTCTTCCATTGGTCAAGCATAGCTATAAGAGAATGGAATTTAGTTGGTGGTTAATTTGTTTCGGCTGTTTACTGATTGCCGTTCTCCGTTTTATTACAAACAAACCTTTCCCTACTGCATTGTGTTTGCTAATGTGTGTTGGCTTACTTGGATATATGAATAAACAAGGAGATAGGAGAAAACTTGTTGCTAAAATTATAAATTTTGAGATTCTCTTAATCGTATGCTCATACCTATCCTATGGTGATAGAGTCGTTTTTTACTTTATTGCCTATAATTTTGGATTTGTAACATACTATGTTTTTAAACATTGGAACGTTTCAATAAGAGTTTTTGATATATTGGGAGAGCAAGGTTTTACCTTCTTCTTGGGTGCCTGTATTCCGATAACTGCTTGTACTAAGTTGTTTCCATCTATAGCAAACTGGGAATGGTATTATTATGTCCCTTTACAATTTGTCTCAACATTTATATTTTCATACTTCCTTACGAAATATTGTGAAAAGCCAATGTTGAAATTAGGTAAAGAGATAGAAAAGATAATTTAAAATGTGAATATTACATATTTCTAAATAAATACTACTCTCCATATCTTGGTAGAGTAGAGAACATCTGCAAATATCTTGTGTAGGGTGCCGTAAAGCATGAAACGGCAGTGGTATGCTTCAATGATAAATGTAAGGATGTTATAGAAGAAGTGCATGGGTATAAGGTCTATCGAGTTGCTACATGGGGCAACGTGGTTCGACAAGCTTTATCCCTTTCATAATTCTATGTGTTGAAAAAAGCAATCGAAGAATTTAAACCTGATGTTATTCAGTTTCATTGGGCTAATATTTTTAAAACATATAATGAAAGTAGCAATCGTACAAGAATGGCTTGTCACAGTCGGTGGCTCTGACAAGGTCGTAAAGGCAATCTTGGATGTATTTCCAGATGCCGATATATATACATTGGTAGCAAAAAAAGAAGTGTGTGATGAACTTGGCATTCCTTGGGAAAAGGTTCATACCTCCTTTATTCAGGAAATGCCTTTAGGTACTAAGAAGCATCGTGCTTATCTGCCTTTGTTCCCTTTTGCCATTGAGCAATTTGATTTGAGAGGATATGATGTCGTTATCTCTTCTTCTCATTGTGTGGCGAAAGGTATTTTGACTAAGGCTGACCAGCTCCATATCTGTTATTGTCATAGTCCTATAAGATATTGTTGGGACATGTATAATGAATATTTGGAGGAGTCACATTTGGATAAGGGCTTCAAGAGTTGGTTGGTCCGCTTGATGCTTCATCCTATTCGTCAGTTTGATGCTATCGCAGGTAATAGAGTAGATTATTATATCAGTAATTCTGACTATGTAGGACAGCGCATCAGAAAGACATATAGAAGAAAAGCTACTACCATTCATCCTAATATTGATATCTCCAATTTTGAATTATGTAATGATAAACAGGAATATTATTTGGCAAGTAGTAGATTAGTTGCATATAAGAAAATAGATACTATTATCGAAGCATTCAATAAGATGCCAGACAAGAAACTTGTTGTTATTGGTGGCGGTCCTAATCTGGAGGCTTATCGTAAATTAGCCAAGGATAATGTGACCGTTATGGGGTATCAGCCATTTAATGTATTGAAAGAAAAGATGCAGCATGCTAAGGCTTTTGTCTTTGCTGCTGATGAAGATTTTGGTATGATTCCTATCGAGGCTCAAAGTTGTGGTACACCAGTTATCGCATATGGACATGGTGGTTCTCTTGAGACAGTAAACGGTGGCAAGACTGGCTTGTTCTTTAATGAACAGACTCCTGAAGCAATTGTTGAAGCCGTCAATAAGTTTGAGTCTATGGGATCGCAACCATTTGCTCCTGCTGATTGTCGTAAATGGGCTGAAGGTTTCTCGGAAGAGAGATTCAAAAGAGAAATCAAGGAATTCGTTGAAGAGAAATACGAGGAATTTAAGAATAACGGAATAAATATTGATTAATGAACTATATTATCACTGGCGGTACCGGCTTCATCGGTACCCATCTTACAAATTTGATTAAGGAGCGTTATCCTAACGCCCAAGTATATAACCTAGATATCGTTAAGCCAGGTACTCCTAATCCGGTAGTGAAGGATTACAAGCCAGCTTTGCGTGATGGGCAGAAGTTGCAGTCAACTTTCATCGAGTATGATATCCGCAAGCCTATCGAGAACTTGCCATTTACTCCTACAGAGGATGATGTGATCTTCAACTTTGCTGCAGTTCATCGTACTCCTGGTCATGAGGATCATGAGTATTTCGAGACGAATATCCGTGGTGCTGAGAATGTAGTGGCGTTTGCTGAGAAGTGGAATATCAAGAAGATTGTGTTTACTTCAAGTATCGCACCATACGGAGCTGCTGAGGAGTTGAAGAAGGAGACAACTTTGCCTACTCCTAATACAGCATACGGTATCTCTAAGTTGGTGGCAGAGAAGATTCATGAGAAGTGGCAGAATGGCGATGCTACTCATCGCCAGCTCACTATCGTTCGCCCAGGTGTGGTATTCGGAAAGGGAGAGAATGGTAACTTCACGAGATTGTATTGGGCTATCCGTGGTCATAAGTTTGCTTATCCTGGCAGAAAGGATACCATCAAGGCTTGTATCTATGTAAAGGAATTGGTTCGCTTCATGCTGTATCGTTTGGAACATCATGAGCATGGTGTTGAGTTGTATAACTGCTGCTTTGAACCTGCTTATACCATCCAGCATATCGTAGAGGCTATGAAGAAGGTAACAGGTTTGACTCAGTTTGTTCCTGATATTCCTAATTGGGTTATCATGCCTATGGCAAGAGCAGCCATGCTTCTTGGTTCGCCAATGGGTATCTGTCCTGCAAGAGTGAAGAAACTCCAGATTTCGACTAATATATGTGGTGAGAAGTTGAAGAACTGCGGTTATCTGTTTAAGTGGAGTTTCGAGGAAGCGCTGGCTGACTGGTTCGAAGATAATGACAGAAAATATCTAAAATAAGAAATGATAAAAACATCAGCAATCTTTTTGTTCTTGAAATATTGCCTTGGCAAGAAGGTGGATATAATTAAGGTTGTCGCCAATTTGGATTGGCGGCAACTATATACCTTCTCATCTAATCAAGCAATTCTCGGATTCAGCTTTGATGGGATCAATAGATTGGGGCAGGAATATTCTGATGAGTTGAAGCTAAATCCGATAGGAAGGGATTTGCTGATGACTTGGATGGGAGCGGCACAACAAATTCGCCGACAAAACATGAAGGTGAATGTGGTGGCTAGTAATCTCTATTCTATGCTTAGAGGCGACGGATTGCGATGCAGTATCCTGAAAGGACAAGGGAATGCCTTGATGTATCCAAATGCGTATTCCCGAAATCCAGGAGATATTGATGTATGGGTGAATGCAAGCCGTGAACAGATAACGGAATATGCTAAGAAGCATTTCAAACTTGGGGATGATATAAGGTATCATCATATAGAAACTTCTGTAGATGGAGTACCGGTAGAGCTGCATATCTTCCCTTGTACAATGAATAATCCTATCTATAATGCACGCTTGCAGAAGTGGTTCAAACGGAATGCGGATTTGCAATGTTCAAATGTTGTTAGCCTGCCAGATGGTATTGGAGTAATAGCTATACCAACGACGGCATTCAACGTGATTTATCAATTGACACATCTTTATCATCATTTCTTCGATGAAGGAATTGGAATGAGGCAAATCATTGACTACTACTATGTAGTGAATAATGATGAGTTATTAGTGATTAGGGATACATTACAGAAGGAATTGAAACTTCTTGGATTGTGGAAGTTTGCAAGGGCGGTGATGTATGTGCTGCATGAGACATTGGGACTATCAGAGGAGAAGATGATAGCTCCGATGGATGAGAAGAGAGGAAATTTGTTGTTAGCAGAGATTCTGAATGGTGGCAACTTCGGACAGCACTTTACAAAGTATGGGCATTTTACACAACAAGGAATGGCAAAGAAATACTTCCTGAAGATATGGAGAAATATGCACTTCGTGCGATATTATCCTGCCGAGGCTCTGAGTGAGCCAATCTTCAGAACTTGGCATTTCTTCTGGCGGATGAAGAACAGGAAATAATAGCTCTACGGGCGAACGGCTCCCTCTCCCATTTTTTTGAGCTACTTTTCGGGGGTGGGGCTTAGTAGCCCATTTTTATAATATGTGAGAATTATGGTAGATAAAAATAATACAAACAAAGAATGCCTTCCCAAGTTGGCGACTGGCATTAGAGGGCTTGACAAACTCCTCTATGATGGTATCAACGTTAATACCGTAGATGGCGATAATAATTTACTTATCGTTATCAAAGGTGACGTGGAGGAAAATGACAAGACTTTGCTTGGTATGCAAATCTTGTATGGATTGGCTCAGTCTATAGAAAGCATCAAAGATGAATATACCAAATTTGAAGGCATTGTCAATCAGCCTGTCATGTATTCTACATACTACAAAACAGGAATGTTGCAAGAACTATTCTTGGACTATTTCATTTCATCGGGCATCCAAGAGATACTTCGGAAGAAGGCGTCCAAGGACAATGGCGTGGTGTTGAGTTCCAACAAATATGCCAACCTGCTGTTTGATTGCAAAGATATTAAATGTAAACCTATTACACCCTATCATAATATTCCCTTTATTGCCATAGAGGATAAAGTGGATTCGCTGATTGGTGATGGCATTGTGTATTATAACAATCGAACCAATTCACTACACTTTAAGGTTGAGGATAATGACACGAAGTACAACCTCATCTATGAAAGAAAAACGGATTTGGTGAATCTTACAACTTATAGTAGATGTGATATTGATTCGAATAGACTGCATACATATACTGGACAATACGCCATACCTTTTCACCCCATCGGATATGAACATAGCAAACCTTTGATTGAAAATGAAATTACAGATAAGGAGTTGTTAGCAATAGACATTTCAGATAAGAAAAATATTGCATCGAATGAAATAGACCATATCTTTGACCAGTTGGAAAGTGCGAAGATTGGTGTGCTTGTTGTTGACTCAAAGGTTGAGATACCCGAGCATAGAGCCAACATCATCATCAATCTGTCTTCACGTTTGGAAGGCAATTTTCTTTTCAAGACCTTGCAAATCACAAAAAGCGACCTGCAGGATTTTATGCCAGGTCTGCACCAATATAAGAAAAGAGACTATGGCATTGAGGTATATCCTCGCCTATCGTTGTATATCGTGGAAAGACGGTATCTGCAAAATTCCTTGGTATATACCCATGCCAGCGTGCTGAACGAGACTTATCAGCAGTATCAAAAACGTCAGAAATACTATCAGGACACTTCCGACAATATGTATGAAGATTATGAAAAGGAATTGGACAAGAAAGAGAACGACCATTTCCGATCCATCTACCCAAAGAACTATATGCAGTTGGTGTCAATAGACTTACTGAACAAGATTTTCATGCCCCTGAATCCATTGAACAACCTGTTGCACAAGTCGGGTGAAGAAAGTGAGTTCTGGGAGAATGAGTATATGTATGGTAATGCAGGGTTTGTGACAGCAGTGATAGGTGAAGCCAACACCTATAAGCGATTCTTGACATTCGGGGGTATCTTTGGTTCGGCAGCAACGAAAGACCATACGCTCATCATCTTGATGAACAAGGAGGAGTCGATGATAAGAAGACGATTGACTTGTCCTGCAAGACCATTACGAGGCGACATGTATCAAGAATGCAACAATTGCTATAAGTATATCCACTTCATGAACATCTGTATGGGTAATATCACCGCAGAAGAGTTTCTGTATTACTTGGAGAAACAGATAGAGGTGACATACGATGGCAGTTTGAAAAAGCGTATTCGCAGGATTGTGATTGACGATATGCAGATACTCGACTTCTGTTTTCCTCAGCTCAAAAAGGCAGGAGGACTATTCCTCGCAGCTTTGGCGGAAATGTGCAGGGTACATGACATCATACTCTATGTGCTTTGCGACCGCAATGCAGGGATGCTGCCAGCATTGCGTGCTTTGGCAGACAACGTGGTACTGACCAAGAAAGACGAAGATGGACATCCCTTGGTATTCGTGGAGAAGTTTGCCGGGTACTCCAATACACCAAGCAAGATGTATTGCGGCAAGGTGAAGAACATCTACAAGCTGTTTAGATGTGTAGAGAATTTTGATAGTAAGGACGTAAGAACGTTTGACTTCCAATCCAACATCGTGGAATTGGAGGACATGGACGTGAACGCATTTATGAACAACGAGAAATAAACAGATATGAGAAAGATAGACAATAGTATATGGTCGTGGCTGAAAGATGAACGAGTCTCGATTACCGGAACGATATTGTGTCCGATGCTGAGCGTCGTAATCCCATTGGTGAGTCAGTTGCTGCAAATCAAGTTGAACAATCATGGGATAGTAACCATGCTGTATTTCTCACAATTTGCCTTTTTGATTATATCTCTCTACTTCATCATGTCGAATCGCTCTGCGATACTGAGACAGTTGAAGGAAAAGGAACAGATGCTAATGAGATATTTTCAGAAAGAATGCCATATCAGGAACGAAGAAGATTCGCCATTGGCAGAGCATTTCACTGTGGTCAGTGATACGGTTCAGCAGTTTTATAAGTGTTTGATTGGCATTTGGGTGCTTTGGATATTATTCTATGGTGTGGAGAGCATTGGCAGACTGCTGCCAGAAACAGCCAGTTTAACAGGCATACAATTACACTACGCATTCAAATGTGTAATAGATTTCATAACAAGTATTCTGTTATTTATTCTCTATCTAATATTGAACAATGTTACTGTTTATAGGCAAAAGCGAGAAGAAGCGAACCCAAACGAACTAAGATATGGTGGTTTATTCTTAATCGTGTGTGTATGCATTATTGGTGCCTTGTTTATCTATAGCCTATCTGTTGAAAGACAAATAGCAGCATTTGGTTACATGACATTGGTAAATCTAGCCTTGGGGGCTTTCGCTACTTTTGCTTTTGTTATCCTTCTTGGAAAATTGAACAGTTTCTACTTACAGATACCTATTCTGCTGAATCTCATGGTATACTTCTATGCCATATCGCAAATGTTCGGACCTTTGACAATGTTGGCGGAAGGTACAAACTATATTGTTAACAGCAATCACGCAGTAGAAGCAAATGTAGGGCAGTTTTTGAAAATCATCGGATGCAATTTTCAAAAAGGTCAGACAGTTATGGGACTCATCAAGACTATTACAGAGAATGTTAGCATAGCATTCCTGCTTGGCTCCTTATTTGGCAAATTATGCCTAACTATGGTATTATACTGGATAGTGTATAAGTTCAGATTCATCTACTTCGTGATTACCAAGAGTCTGTCTCTGACGGAAACACCAGAGAAGATAAAGGTATTCTGGAGGTATATTGGTGAGAAAGGAGAATGACAGAATTGTAAAATGGAAGTATTCAGAACGAAAGAAACCTTCACCCTGTATCTGGAATAGAGCATCATGTTTACGACCATATTCACTTTGGCATTGAGGAAAGCTGGTACAAAGGGAAGTATGGCGATTGCATTTCTCATACCGTTGGTAGGTTATGGGGTGATTGGAGAGCATGCTGCAAAAAACTCTTCGACTGGTGTCGAGAGGGGCTCAAAGAGTGATGAATATTGGGAAACTGCTCTTCTACCCTATAATAAGTTTGTTTAATGGATGGGGATTAGCTGTATGATTTTCTTTAATAATCAACACGTAGAAATGAAGTTTTTGAATCTATCTGCCATAAAGAAATCTTATAATGTTTGTAAGAAGAGATTTTTTAAGTTTCTTACACAAGCAGAAAACATACTGCCATATTATTATAGTTTAATAGCTTGTGTGATATTCTTGTGGCTTGCGGAATCCTATATAACAAGTGCCCTGGGTACATTGAATGCTTGGTGTGTTTGTGATTTGAATAAAACGGCATTTGGATGGATTGTCTTCTTCTCTGTAAGTTTGTATATTGGAGTATCCATATGGAAATATGTAAGGAGAGGACTTCATGTTTCACATCGGTATCTGTGTTGGTGGAGTACAGGACTAACATATTACCTGTATTATAGACTATTATCCTCTCATTTTCTTTTTTGGGGTATCAATGTCTTAGGCATGAATGTCGCATATTTGGATTTGCTTGTTCCTGCATTTTTTACACTTGTAATTTTGAAAATCCTCAATTCTGTTAAGAAAACCAAACGAACTTCTGGTGGTAACATACTGAGCGATGAACCTATAAGTGACATAGAATCCGATTTGTTTGGCTACAAGGATATAGTATGGTATCTAAAAGGAGATTTAGAATCTGTCAATGTGACAGAACATGCTTTTAGCGTTGGTATTACTGGAGAATGGGGAACAGGAAAGAGTTCTTTTCTTAATATATTTGAGAAGTCAATAGATGATTCTAATAGTATAGTAGTGCGTTTTTATCCGCGTAGCTCCACTAAGCCTGATAATATACAAGATGATTTCTTCGATGTATTTTCAGAAGCCATAAGAAAATACCATACAAGCATATCTGGCACAATAACGAGATATATTCGAGCTTTAAAGTTAGTAGAAGGTGAAGGGCTATTTAATAGACTTACTGATGCTTTCGAGTCTTTTAATGTAGAAGATGAAAGAAACCGAATCTGTGAGGCTATTTCAAAAATTGGTAGAACAATATATGTCATTATAGAAGACCTCGATCGTTTGTCTGGAATAGAATTGCTTGAAGTGTTGAAATTGATAGATCGAAATGGTGCTTTCTGTAATGTCATCTATATGTCCGCTTATGACAAGCAATATGTCAATGGTGTGTTGAGACAAACTTTAGGTCATCAGATTAAAGGTGATTTTACAGACAAGTATTTTAGCTATGAACTTCCGTTACCTGTTCAGAAAACTTGGGTCATCAAGAGCTATATAGGGAAATATCTTCGTGAACATACCTTATCCATATCGAATGATATGACTTATAGCAAAGAACTTGCAGGAGAATGGGAAAAAGTAGGAAGTATGGTAGTAATGACATTGGGAACTATTAGACATGTAAAAAGGTTTATTAATCTATTCATGTCTCGATATGTTCATGTTATGGATGATGTTAACGTAGGCGATTTCCTTCTGCTGACTTTAATCAGATATTCTAACGTCACAATCTATAATGCTATTGTTAATTGTCAATTTGTGCGAAGAGGCGGTTTCATGAGTGGAAGTGAGACCACCATGTATCTTGTTCAAGGCTATGAGAAAGTGCTCGAAGAATTAGGTGCAAATGAAAATGCCATTACTATAGTTAAAGAATTGTTCCCTATACAAGACGGAAGTCCAAGCGAAGAGAATGGTTATAAACGTTTGAGAAGAGCAGCTTCTTTTGACCTTTACTTTTATGATAGGTATAGCTATAAAATCTATTATAAGGATATAGCACCAATCTTTGAAGAAAAAGATGATGATAGTGCTTTAGCTTATTTTGGCGAGCTCATGAGTCAAAAGACTAATTGGAGTACGGTTGAAGAATATCTTCGCTATAGAGGTTTGGATTGGATTACTAACGGAGGCTTATTGAGAAGGTATATTAAACTCATCATTCTTGCTTATCATAAAACAGATAGAAATCTTAATTATTATGCTTCTTTTGTTAGGCTTTTCTTCAAATATTCAGAAGAGGAGTTTATAAAACTCAAAGCGGTGGAAAATTCGGAACAGTATTCTGAGTTGCTATATGATTGCCTTGATGAAATGACAAAGACTTGCCATGTTTCTATAGGTGCAATGCTTGTCAGTATTCTTGATGAGTTTAGAAAGAACACAGAGAGACCAAACGAATGTGTTTTGAAAGATAATCAATATACAGATTTGGCCTTGAAAGCATTGAAGGCTTACACAGAGCAGACAAAAGTAGTAATAGACCCATTTATTTCCATGCAATTGTCTGTGATACATCCTATTGGAGAACAAGGAATTTTGGAAAAATCGAGAAAGTTTATTACGGATAAAATTAATGCCAATATCGAGGCTTATGCATCTTCCATGTTTACATCTACCATTAGAAGTACTGGTAAGGAATTCTCATTGATATTATCATTGCGAGAGCCGGAAATGTTAAGCCAAATTTTTTCCGATTGGAATACAAAATTCCCAAAGTGGATAAAAAAACTGCCAACAAAAGACATGCAATATGTTTTCAATGAGTTGTTTGAAGCTCATAAACGATATGAAAATGTAGTTGTCAAGGCTTTAGAAAACACTTATGCCCATAATGATTACGCTGGTTTTAAAAGAGCCATTGAGAATAACAAAAAGCAAGAACGGGTAGCCAATAAAACAGAACAAGTGTTTGACTTTATTGCCAGGCATAATGAAGTTACATCTGCAAATATAGCAGAAGCGTTAGATATGCCGAAGACACATGTATTACGCATTGTAAAAACATTAATGAAAGATAAACGAATAGAAGCTTTTGGTGCACCAAGACTTCGAAAATATAAACTGACAAAGGCATGAGAATAATTCATTTTTCTGATTTCCATCTGCAAGGAGGGAAAATCTTAATACTACATAAAATCAATGCTGAAAAGTTACTTGATGCGTTGAGAAAGGTCAACAAGCAAAAGAAAATAGACTTGGTCGTATTTGGTGGAGACTTGATAGACCGTGGCGGAGAATCATTTAGCTCCCCGACAGAAGGTTTCAAAACTTTTGAAGAAATTGTTCTGCAACCTATCAAGAGTGAACTCGGTCTTACTAACGAACATATTGTCATTGTTCCTGGAAATCACGACAAAGATGTTTCCTTGTTGACGAAGGGTGCTGACAGTTTGATGAAATCCTTAGGTACGGAGACTAAGGTTATGAGATTCTTGTTCTCTGGCAATTCTGCAGATGAGAACATGAAAGGCATGTT
>ERZ1023679.160-NODE-160-length-12707-cov-10.900806_pt1 | contig 12707 bp, 7 predicted proteins | sample MGYA00380344_ERZ1023679 | MGnify/ENA primary metagenome ERZ1023679 (study PRJEB33179, sample SAMN07448986) | human gut metagenome | biome: Human-gut; feature: Human associated habitat; material: Faeces | host: Homo sapiens | place: India: Bhopal | collected...
CAGATAAAATTGTAATGGACGGTCTCACTTACGACGACGTCCTTCTTATCCCTGCTTATTCAGAGGTACTGCCTAAAGAGGTAGAGTTGAAAACCAAGTTCTCTCGTAATATCGAGTTGAACGTTCCATTCGTAACAGCCGCTATGGATACTGTTACCGAGGCGTCTATGGCCATAGCCATAGCTCGTGAGGGAGGTATCGGTGTTATCCACAAGAACATGTCTATTGAGGAGCAAGCACGCCAGGTGGCCATTGTAAAGCGTGCCGAGAATGGAATGATTTACGATCCAGTCACTATTCGTCGCGGAAGCACAGTGCAGGATGCTCTTGATATGATGCATGACTATCATATTGGTGGTATTCCTGTTGTTGATGACGAAAACCATCTGGTTGGTATTGTAACAAATCGTGACTTGCGTTTCGAGCGTCATCTCGACAAGAAGATAGATGAGGTGATGACTTCTGAGAATCTTGTTACTACCCATCAGCAGACCGACTTGGCAGCAGCTGCTCAGATTCTTCAGGAGAACAAGATCGAGAAACTTCCTGTTGTGGATAATGCAAACCATCTTGTAGGTTTGATTACTTATAAGGATATCACAAAGGCTAAGGACAAGCCAATGGCATGCAAGGACGAGAAAGGTCGTCTACGTGTTGCGGCTGGAGTTGGTGTTACTGTCGATACTCTCGACAGAGCCAAGGCTTTGGTTGAGGCTGGTGCCGATGCTATCGTTATTGATACTGCTCACGGACATTCCAAGGGCGTTGTTGAGAAGTTGCATGCAGTAAAGGCAGCCTTCCCTCAGGTAGATGTTGTTGTCGGTAATGTGGCAACAGGTGAGGCTGCTAAATACTTGGTTGACAATGGCGCTGATGGCGTAAAGGTAGGTATCGGTCCTGGTTCTATCTGTACAACTCGTGTGGTTGCCGGTGTGGGTGTTCCACAGTTGAGCGCTGTCTATGATGTTTACTCAGCCTTGAAGGGTACTGGCGTTCCATTGATTGCCGATGGTGGTTTGCGCTATTCTGGCGATATCGTTAAGGCTTTGGCTGCCGGTGGCAGTTGCGTCATGATTGGTTCGCTGGTTGCCGGTACTGAGGAGAGCCCTGGTGATACTATCATCTTCAATGGCCGTAAGTTCAAGAGCTATCGTGGTATGGGTTCTTTGGAGGCTATGGAGCAGAAGAATGGTTCTAAGGACCGTTACTTCCAGAGCGACACCAAGGATGTGAAGAAACTCGTACCGGAAGGTATCGCTGGTCGTGTACCTTACAAGGGAACCGTACAGGAGGTTATCTATCAGTTGATTGGTGGTTTGCGTTCTGGTATGGGCTATTGTGGCGCTGCGACAATTCAGAACTTGCACAATGCTAAGTTTACCCGCATTACCAATGCCGGTGTTCTGGAGAGTCATCCACACGACATTACCATTACCAGTGAGGCTCCAAACTACAGCCGTCCTGAATAATAATGAATTGAAAGAAATGAAAATAAATGCGCTTTTAGCAGCTATGCTCCTTTCGGGGAGCATAGCTTTTGCTCAGGTTGATCCTGTGATTATGACCATTAATGGAGCACCTGTCACCCGTTCAGAATTCGAGTATTCTTACAATAAGAACAATTCAGAAGGAGTCATCGACAAGAAGACTGTCGGCGAGTATGTGGATTTGTTTGTCAACTATAAGCTGAAGGTACAGGCAGCCCTGGATGCCCGCCTCGACACCTTGAGCTCTTTCAAGAAAGAGTTCGCCACTTATCGTGACCAGCAGATTCGTCCATCTATGATTACCGAACAGGATGTCGAGAACGAAGCGCATCGTATCTATGAGGAAACACGTCAGCGCATTGATGGAAATGGAGGAATGGTAAAGGTTTCTCATATTCTGCTGATGCTTGGTCAGAAAGCGACTCCTGCCGAGAATGCCAAGTTGAAGAGCCGTGCTGACTCTATTTATACGGTTTTGAAGAAGGGAGGCAACTTTGCTGAGTTGGCAAAGAAATTCTCTGACGACAAGAGTACGGCTGTCAAGGGTGGCGAACTGCCCTGGATCAGTAAAGGTCAGACTGTGAAGGCTTTTGAGGATGCAGCTTATTCGCTCAAAGTGGGTGAGATCAGCAAGCCTGTTCTTTCAGAGTTTGGTTACCATATTATTAAAAAGGAGGGAGCACAGAATTTCTTCCCCTATGACTCGCTTAGGACGGATATCATCCGTTTTATTGACGCAAGAGGGATAAGGGAAAAAATTATCAACGACAAGTTGGACTCTCTTACCAAGAGTATGCCCGCCGGTACAACAGCCGAGAACATTCTCGACAAGAAGGCAGAAGAACTGTCTGCCAAGGACAGCGATTTGAAGAACCTGATTCGCGAGTATCATGACGGCTTGCTGCTCTATGAAATCAGCAATCGTCTGGTATGGGACAAGGCTTCCAAGGACGAGAAGGGTCAGGCAGCCTACTTTGCCAAGAACAAAAAACGATTCAAATGGAATGAACCCCGATTCAAGGGAATAGCTTATCATGTAAAGGATGCGGCAGACGTTGAGGCTGTCAAGAAGAGCATCAAGGGAAAGGCTTTCTCTGAGTGGGCAGATATTCTGCGCAATACATTCAACAAGGATTCTGTGATTCGTATCCGTGTGGAGAAGGGTATTTTCAAGAAAGGCGACAATGCTGTCGTCGACAAGATGGTCTTCAAGAAAGATACCACAGTCAAGGCTTTGAAGGATTACCCCATTGATGCCACCTTCGGCAAAGTGCTGAAGAAAGCTCCTGAGGATTATACCGATGTCAAGTCACAGGTGATAGCCGACTATCAGGATATGTTGGAGAAAGAATGGGTGACAGCCCTGAGAAAGAAATATCCCGTAGTAGTCAACAAGGATGTATTGGCGACAGTCAACAAGCATTAATCAAACGAAAAACAAAGATACATGAAAATAGAGAATAAGATCGCTTTGGCTTTTGTTGCTCTGATGTTTATCATGGGCATGAGCGCAAATACCAACAGGGCTTCTCGCCTTGCTAAGGCGTATGTCATGGGCGATTCGGTTTCAGGCGATACTAACCAGGTGAAGGACGAGCCAGTCCTGAACGAGGGTAGTGTTGTGGATGAGGTAATCTGGGTAGTAGGCGACGAGCCTATCCTGAAGTCTGATGTCGAGGTAACCCGATTGCAGGGTGAGGCCGAAGGCATCAAGTATGCAGGCGATCCTGATTGCAGCATCCCCGAGCAGATAGCTGTACAGAAACTCTTCCTGCATCAGGCAGCCATCGACAGTATCGAGGTATCTGAGTCTGAGGTGATGGCTGGTATCGACGAGCAGATCAATTATTGGATCAATATGATTGGCTCACGCGAGAAGTTAGAGGAGTATCGCAAGCAGAGTGTCACCCAGATGCGTCAGCAGATGCACGATGACTTCAAGAACCGTCAGTTGATTCAGAAGATGAAGGAGAAACTGGTGAAGGATATAAAGGTTTCGCCAGCTCAGGTTCGTCGTTATTTCAACAATCTTCCTGCCGACAGTATTCCTTTTGTGCCAACAGAGGTAGAGGTGGAGATTCTTACCCAGCAACCAAGGATCCCTATGGAGGAAATCAATCGTGTCAAGGACGAGTTGCGCGAATACACCGACCGTGTCAACAAGGGCGAGACAACCTTCTCTACATTGGCTCGTCTGTATTCTGAAGATCCCGGCTCTGCCCGTATGGGTGGCGAGATGGACTATGTCGGTAGAGGTATGTTGGACCCTGCTTTTGCCAATGTGGCTTTCAATCTGACCGACCCCAAGAAGATTTCCAAGATTGTAGAGTCAGAATTCGGCTATCATATCATCCAGTTGATAGACAAGCGTGGCGACAAAATCAAGGTTCGCCACATCCTTCGCAAGCCTGTTGTTCCACAGGAGTCCATCGATAAGGCGATATTGCGTCTCGATTCTATCGGCGACGATATCCGCAGTGGAAAGTTCACTTTTGAGTCGGCTGTGTCTGTATTGTCTGACGACAAGGACACCAAGAACAACCGTGGTTTGATGGCCAATACCTCTCAGGCTGGTGTGCGTACATCCAAGTTCCAGATGAAGGAATTGCCCACCGAGATAGCCCGTATGGTTGATACAATGAAGGTGGGTGAGGTGTCTCGCTCATTCCAGATGATCAACAGCCGTGGCAAGACCACCTGTGCTCTGGTGAAACTGGTGAGCAGGGTAGAGGGTCATCGTGCCACCATTACTGAAGACTTCCAGGTGATGCAGGATGTAGTTCAGGCCAAGGAGCGTGAGAAGACCTTGCACGACTGGGTGGTAAGCAAGATAAAGAGTACTTATGTACGAATGAACGACCGATATAAGGATTGCAAATTTGAATATCAAGGTTGGGTTAAGTAATGACAGTAAAAAACATCATAAAGCGACATATCGACGGGCATAGAATCTTCTTTTTCTTGATTCTATGCCTGTTTGGACTATGTCTTGTCCAGGCCATGCAGGCTCCTAAGAAGCGTGCCAGGAAGCGCCCGCATGGCGACAGAGTTTACTTGCTTCATGCAGATGAGTTGCGATATGATATGTATGGCCCTCATCCCGATGCGCAGATCGTAAAGGGTAAGGTGTCATTCTCGCATCAGGGTGCTCATCTCACCTGCGACAGTGCTTATTTCTATGAAGGCTCCAATTCGGTGAAGGCTTTCGGACATGTTCATTTCCGTCAGGGTGATACATTGTCCTTGGTATGTGAGCGTGCCGAGTATGATGGTCAGATGCAGATGATGCGTGCCCGTAAGAATGTGGTGCTGCGCCATCGCCGACAGGTGTTGCGTACCGACAGCTTGGATTACGACCGTCTTTATGAAATGGCCAACTTCTTTGATGGAGGAACGCTTATCGACGGTAAGGACAAGTTGGTTTCCGACTGGGGCGAGTATCATACCCAGACACGCGAGGCTAAGTTTGTGTATAACGTGAAACTCCGTAGTGGCAAGGACTTGGTGACTACCGACACCTTATATTATGACGTGCCCAAGTCGAAGGCCCACATGGTAGGTCCTTCCAAAGTGATTTCCGGCAACAGTGTCGTCCATACCAAGGATGGTTATTACGACACCAAAACCAAGAGTGCCCAGTTGTATGGTCGCTCCACCTTGTCGGATAAGGACAAGACGATCACGGGCGATAGCCTGTATTATGTGAAGAATGGCTACAGTCGCGGTTATGGCAATGTGGTGTATGTGGACAAGAAGAACAAGAACTCTCTTACCTGCAACTACTTGCGTTACAACGAAAAGACAGGTTATGGCTTTGCCACCAAGAATCCCGTTGCCATCGACTTTTCTCAGAAAGACACCATGTGGCTTCATTCCGACACCATGAAGATCTATACCTATCATATAGGTACAGATTCTGTATATCGCAAAATACATGCATTCCATAAGGTGCGTGCCTTCCGTCAGGATGTGCAGGCAGTGTGCGACTCCTTGGTCTACAACTCGCAGGATTCCTGCATGACGATGTATAAAGACCCTATCGCATGGAATGGCAATCGCCAGTTGTTGGGCGAGGTAATCCATGCCTATATGCGCGACTCAACCTTGCGTTTGGTTCATGTCGTAGGACAGGCCTTGTCGGTAGAGATGTTGCCCGACAGCGTTCACTATAACCAGATCACTTCCAAGGAGATGAAGGCTCATTTCCTCAAAGGACAGATCCGTATGGCAGAGTCTATCGGCAATGTGCAGACCATTTATTATCCTGTGGATGATAAGGACAGTTCGCTGATGGGACTCAACTTCCTGGAGACAGACACGATGCGTATGTATATGTCGCCCCAGCGCCAGCTGGAGCATATATGGACCAATAAATTCACGAGTGTCATGTATCCTATGACGCAGATTCCTCCGACAAAGTACAAACTGCCCAATTTTGCCTGGTTCGATGATATTCGTCCCAAGGACAAGAACGATATCTTTGTTTGGCGAGGCAAGGCTAAGGGCATGGAACTTAAGAACATCAAGCGCCATGAGGCACCTCTGCAGGTATTGTCAAAAACTGCAGCCGTCGAAGAGAAGAAAGACGAAAAGGTAAACTGATATGATGCTGTTTCCTACCCGCAAACCACGTCAGTTCAGGTACACACCCCGATATTCCCGCCGTCAAGGCTTCGATTTCCATTCGGGGCGTCGTCCTGTGCGCCGGCAGCATGTTTTGCTGCTTGTCGTACTGTTGCTGTTGCTTCTTGCCTTCATGGTTTTACTTTAAAACAGAAAGAAACGAATGAGTGATATAATTCAGCTTTTACCCGATTCGGTAGCCAACCAGATAGCTGCAGGAGAGGTGATACAGCGTCCTGCCTCTGTCATCAAGGAGTTGGTGGAGAATTCGGTTGATGCAGGTGCCACACGTATTGATGTGGCTGTAGTCGATGCCGGGCGTACAAGTATACTGGTGATAGATGATGGAAAGGGAATGTCGGAAACCGATGCCCGTCTGTCGTTTGAGCGTCATGCCACCTCCAAGATCCGCCAGGCCGACGACCTCTTCGATCTTCATACCATGGGTTTCCGTGGTGAGGCTTTGGCCTCTATAGCCGCAGTGGCTCAGGTTACCCTCAAGTCGCGTCTTGCCACAGAGGAGGTAGGTACGCAGCTTGTCATCTCAGGCTCTAAGATAGAGTCACAGGAGCCTTGTTCTTGTCCTCAGGGCAGCAGCTTCAGCATTAACAACTTATTCTATAATGTTCCTGCCCGCCGCAAGTTCCTGAAGTCAAACTCTACCGAGTTGAACAACATTCTTACAGCCTTCGAGCGCATCGTCTTGGTTAATCCGCAAATCACATTTACCCTGCAGAGCAATGGAACCGAGCTGATGAATCTTCGTGCCGCCAACCTACGCCAGCGTATCATCGACGTCTTTGGCAAGCGGCTGAATCAGGATCTGCTGCCTGTCAATGTAGACACTACGATGTGTAAGATAACAGGCTTTGTGGGAAAACCGGAGTCTGCGCGTAAGAAAGGTGCCCATCAGTTCTTCTTCGTCAACGACCGTTACATGAAGCACCCTTATTTCAACAAGGCAGTCATGACGGCTTTCGAACGAATGGTTCCTCAGGGCGAACAGGTTCCTTATTTCCTTTACTTCACAGTGGCTCCCGGTGACATTGATGTGAACATACATCCCACGAAAACCGAGATCAAGTTTGAGAACGAACAGGCCATCTGGCAGATTCTCTCTGCTGCAGTCAAGGAGTCTTTAGGAATGTATAATGATGTGCCAACCATTGACTTTGATACTGAGGACAAGCCCGACATTCCTGTGTATAATCCAGAAATGTTTCCAAAGGCTACTGCCCCTAAGATAAGTGTCGATCCCAACTATAATCCCTTCAAGGCGCATGGCGGCTCAGGATCTCGTACGTCAGCACCTGTTGACCAGCGTTGGGAAGATCTCTATGAGGGATTGTCAGATGCTCCGCAAGACGAGGAGCCCGATTTGTTTGAGTCTTTACAGACGGAGGAGAGCGGCCAGACAAACATCATTGCCGAGAAGTCGCCTACCCATTATCAGTATAAGGGTAAGTATATTATGACGGCGGTGAAGTCGGGCTTGATGATTATCGACCAGCATCGTGCTCACGTTCGTGTACTCTATGAGCAGTATCTTGCCCAGTTGGCTGCTCACGAGAACCATTCTCAGAAGGTTCTGTTCCCGGAAGTGGTGCAGTTCCCCGCTTCTGACGATGTGATATTGAATAAATTGCTACCCCAGGTAAAGGCTTTCGGCTTTGAGTTGGAAGACTTGGGCAGGGGCAGTTATGCTGTCAATGCCGTACCTGCCGGACTTGATGGGCTGAACCCAGTATCGTTGATTCGCGACATGGTGGAAGCAGCCAAGGAGAGTGGGGCGTCGGCGATAGACGAGATCAACAAGTCGCTGGCATTGTCCATGGCCCGTGCTGCGGCAATTCCTGTAGGTCAGGTTCTTGGCAACGACGAGATGGAGGGCTTGGTCAATAACTTGTTTGGCTGTAGCAATGTCAATTACACGCCCGATGGCAAAAATGTGTTGTGCATTCTGCAACAGCGGGAAATCGAGCAACTCTTGGGATAAAAGAGCGAAAAAGTTAGCAGATTTTGTTTTTTTTAGAGAAAAAGCTATTTTTTTTCAAAAAAAAAGGAAGATTTAAAAAAATATTATTAACTTTGCCCCCGTATTCCATAAAGTAGATTGTGATACAGTAAAAGAGTAGTAAATTTAAATATATATTATATATAAGGAAGTTAAAATTTAATTGTTATGAAAAAGTTTTTAGCTGTACTGGCATTTGCTGGTCTTTCAATGAGCGGTTTCGCTCAGGATGCAACACCTACTCAGCAGTATAGTGTTGCTACAAACTCATTCTGGAGCAATTGGTTTATCGAGGCAGGTGCCGACTGGAATGCGTGGTATTCAGGTGAGGAACATGGTCAGAATTTTGCAACAAGTCCTTTCAAGAAGTTCCGTTCTAATGCAGGCGCTTCTGTAGCTGTAGGTAAGTGGTTTACTCCTGGCCTCGGTTTGCGTACAAAGGTTCAGGGTATCTGGGGCAAGCGCGTTTGGGATCCTGAGACAGAGACTAAGGGTAGCTTCAACAGATATTGGGTTGTTAACGAGCAGGTAATGTTCAACCTCAGTAACTTGCTTTTGGGCTATAACGAGAACCGTGTATGGAATGTGATTCCTTTCGCTGGTGGTGGCTTCGGTCGCACTATGACTCACAACCTTTATTCAATGGACCTCTGCGTTGGTCTTCAGTCTACATGGAAGGTAGCTAAGAAGGTGAACGTTTATCTTGAGGCAGGCTGGAACCGTTTCGAGTCTGATATCGATGGTGGTTGCAACGGCGGTGAGCGCGGTTGGGATTCTCACGACAACAACCTCTATGCTGAAATCGGTTTGACTTTCAAGCTTGGCAAGTCTACTTGGGACAAGACTCCAGATGTTGACGCAATCAACGCTCTTCATCAGTCAGAGCTCGATGCTCTCAATGCTAAGTTGAATGATGCTAATGCAGAGAACAACCGTCTGAAGGATCTCTTGGCTAACCAGAAGCCAGTTGAGACTGTAACTCCTAAGACTGTTAAGGAATTCGTTACAACTCCAGTATCTGTATTCTTCGATATCAACAAGACAAACGTAGCTTCACAGTACGACCTCGTAAACGTACATGCTTTGGCTAAGTATGCTATTGCCAACAACTCTAACTTGCTCGTTTGCGGTTATGCTGACAAGGCTACTGGTAATGAGCAGATCAACCTGAAGTTGTCTGAGGGTCGTGCCGAGACTGTTGCCGGTGAGTTGGTTAAGATGGGTGTCAAGAGAGCTAACATCACAACTAAGGGTAAAGGTGGTGTTGACGATATGTCTCCTATCTCATTCAACCGTCGTGCTACCGTACAGGTTGTCGAGTAATATCTATTGTTGAGCTGTCATAGCTCGCATAGTAGAGAATATAAGGGTGCTTCTTTCGTGGAAGCACCTTTTTTTATTTTTTGCGAAATCCATCTGTCCCATTTGTGCTGTTTTTTTGATTCCGTTAAAAAACGCAATAGGCTTCGATGGGCATCGCAATTGCTTTCATTGTCCATCGAAGCCTATTTCGTTGTCCATCGAAGCCTATTGTGTTTTTTCCTTATGATAAGCTGTTCCTTCTGCTGTTTCATGATGCTTTGATGGAGTAACGAAGGTCTGAAACGCCTTTTTTGAAATAAAAATGAAAAAAGTTGCCCTAAAATTTGGTGGAAACAAAAAATGTTCGTACCTTTGCAACCGCTTACAAGAAGTAAGGGCGTTTAGCTCAGCTGGTTTAGAGCATCTGCCTTACAAGCAGAGGGTCGGCGGTTCGAATCCGTCAACGCCCACTAAGGGGTGTTTCCCTGTGGTTCCAATTTTGGGCTGCAGGGATTTTTTTTGTCTCTATATAAGCTTTTCTTCTCTTGGTTATTTGAAACCCCATAAATAGGCACACAGCATTCTTGTATTTTCATTAATATTTTGACCTAATTGTACCTTTTTCTGAAATAATTATTTTACCTTTGCAAGCATAATTACTTATTTTATAAGGATAAGAAGCGTATGGACTCATTATATCTATTACAGTTTGCATGTCTCATATTCATGCTCGTCAATGCCTTCATCGTGGCAGTCTCTCATCTGCAAGTGAGATGGGAGAACAAGCGGTATGAGCGTTCACGATGGATGATCGTTGCCGCCATGATAGGATTGGCGATGCAATATGCGGTGCAGATGGTTTTCGGATTCCGTGCCATGCACGATAATTTAGGGGCGGTCGTCAACATCCTCATCTATACCCCTTGTTTCTCGCTTATCTCCATGGGAATCTACAACATAGAAACCACCCGTGCCAACCTCAAGAAGATGATTCAGATGTGCTGTGGTATTTATGCAGCCATTCTCCTTGTCTTTTGCGTGGGTATCAGTCTTCATCATAGCCTGTATATCAGAGAAGGACTTTATCTGATGCTGGCTCTGTTCTGCCTAAGTGTCATCTATTGCATATTCATGATTATCCGCGAGATGATCAGGCGCAAGAAGTTGTTGGAGACGATGGTAGCAACGGATATGTTGCCTTACGTAAGATGTTCCCGAGCCAGTGTCATTATTCTCTGGCTCGCAGTTCTCGCTATGCCGGTTGCCATCTTTTCCACTACTTTATTATATATAGTAGGTCCCGTCGTATTGTTTGCCCTGCTGTTCTTCAACCTTACGTTTATCGCTCTCGGCAACAGTTATACTCCAACCGAAGAACTGTTGGACAAAGAAGAGGAAATCAGCGCATCGGTGAGAACAGGACACCAGAAACCATCTGGGGGGGGCAAGTTTGAACAAAGACAAAAGCTGCAGGACAGGTACAGAAACTTTACAGCAGCTGTCAGAGGAGCGCATCGACTTTATCCGGCAGCGTCTTGACGAATGGTGTGCTGATTTGGGATATAAGGACAGTGCTGTGAATATGCTGACCCTCTCCCGTACACTGAGTATCTCCAAGGAGGAATTGTCTATATTCTTCGACCAGTATATGCAGTCTACATTCAGAATATGGCTCAGCGAGATCCGTTTCAATGCGGCAAAGAAGATGATGTTGGATTATCCTGATTATAGCAATGATATCATTTCTGCCGAGTGTGGCTTCTCTGCCCGAACCTATCTGTATCGGGTCTTCAAGACCAAGGAGGGTTGCACGCCTGCCGAATGGAGAGAAGAACAGGCTGCCACCAGAACTCTAAGTTGAGAGCTGTAGCAAAAAAAATCCTGTTGGCTGTAATGCCGGCAGGATTCTGCGTTTTATCAACCTCAAGATGTCATTTATTCTATCGCCCAATCCTCTATGCTTCGCTGGTCTTCAGAGAAGTTGACACCCACTTTCACAACCTTCCGCTCATCATCGGCAAAAGCCTTGGCATAGTCCTTGCCGCTGATTTGCGCCATAGCGGTATCAGCAGACTTCTCATATTTCAACTCAAAGATAAAGATACTCTTGTCCGTCTTGAGCACAAGGTCTATTCTTCCATCCGAAGTGGTATGCTCCACCTTCACATCTTCGCCAAGCATGGTGAAGATGGTGAATATCACGGCTTGATAGTGACGCTCATTATTGTTGATAATCGTATATGGGAACTTATCATAGAATGCCTTCAAGTGAGGCATAAAGGCTCCCATGTCGTCATTGACGAGCACATTCTTGGAATAAGCATACACGATGGCATCATATCTTTTCATGTCTTGCGCAGTATAATACCAGACGAGACTTTCCGAGAAACCTTGTCTTACTTCTTGATTTGGGAAACATAGATGATACAATTTACCATTTTTTTCGTATCCCTTAATAGTTAGATAGCCACTTTGGAAAAGAACAGGAATAGGATCAGTAAGCCTTTCCGTAGGTGTATCAAAACGTGATGCCTGTATCCACAAATCGTCCAGATTGAGCATGTCCAAATTCTTCTGCTGCATCAGTTCTATCAAGAACGTAGGCGTACCAGATGTAAACCAATAGCTATTAAACTCCTTGTCGTCCAAAGCATTGATAATACTATAAGGATTGAAGATATCCTCGCTATTGATACTGAAATGGTAGCCATCATAATGCTGCTTGAGTTGCTGCAAGGTCTCCTCATAAGTGAGTCCATTATGCTCAGCCATCTCCTCGATTCCCTCACGGAAATACTGAGTCAATTCACTCTTGGTAATACCACAACAGCTACTGTATTCATCCTTCAACGTGAGAATCTTGAGATTGTTCAACTCACTAAAGATGCTGAGCTGACTAAACTTAGAGATGCCTGTGATAAAAACAAAGCGAATGTTTCCCTCTTGCTGCTTCAAGGGGCTAAAGAAATCGCGCATGATGTTGCGGATGGTCTTCTGCAACTCTTCGTCACTGACAGAATCATGCATTGGAGCATCATATTCGTCGATGAGAACAACAACTTGCTTACCTGTTTGAGCCGTGGCAGCCAACAAGATATCCCTTAAGCGTCCCCCAAAGCCTTCACGCTCAGATTCAGGAACTTCTATTCCATATTTCTGCTCTTCAACTTTAAGGATATTATTTAATATGATTTTAGTATTCTCCAAACTATAATATTTACCACAACTCAGATCCAGGTGGATGACGGGATATGCCGTCCACTCCTTCTCCATCTGTTCGA
>ERZ1023679.161-NODE-161-length-12700-cov-7.967339_pt1 | contig 12700 bp, 9 predicted proteins | sample MGYA00380344_ERZ1023679 | MGnify/ENA primary metagenome ERZ1023679 (study PRJEB33179, sample SAMN07448986) | human gut metagenome | biome: Human-gut; feature: Human associated habitat; material: Faeces | host: Homo sapiens | place: India: Bhopal | collected...
CTATCTGTACATTGTTGGCACCCAACTGGGTGAGCTCCTCAGCCAAGACGGGCTCCAGACCCATAAAGGTCTTGGCAATGAGTTCAAATTCCTGTTCCATTATTGAATTCTATATCTAATAAACTTTGTTTTTCTTTTTTATATTTCTTTGTTTTTGGCTTCATATCCTTGGTTACCCATACGTTAGCTCCCACTATGCAGCCTTCTCCGATGGTGATGCGACCGAGGATTGTAGCATTGGCATAGACGATGACATCGTCTTCCAGGATAGGGTGACGAGGGATTCCCTTGATAGGGTTGCCGTCCTTATCGAGTGGAAAACTCTTGGCTCCGAGGGTTACACCTTGGTAGAGTTTCACGTTGTTGCCGATGATGCAGGTGGCTCCGATTACCACACCCGTTCCATGGTCGATGGTGAAGTGGTGACCGATGGTAGCCTCTGGATTGATATCGATACCAGTCTCTGAATGTGCCAATTCGGTCATCATACGAGGGATGAGTGGCACACCGAGCAGGTGAAGTACATGAGCGATACGATAGTTGGTTATCGCCTTGATGACAGGATAGCAGGAGATGATTTCTCCGTGGCTCATTGCCGCAGGGTCTCCATTATAGGCAGCCTCCACGTCGGTGGCGAGAATTTTACGAAGTTTTGGAAACTCCATGATGGCTTTTGCTGCGATAACGCCAGCCTTGGCACGTTGATGCTGTAGTTCAGCCTGTGTCTCAGTTTCGCAATCATTGGCGAAGCAGAGTCCGGCGAGAATCTGTTCTGCGAGCATCTCGTAGAGTTTCTCAACTCTTACTCCGATATGGTATTTGATGGTAGAGATATTCACGGAAGAGTTTCCGAAATATCCCGGAAAGAGGATGGATCGAGACAGATTGATGATGTCTTCGAGCGCCTTGCCCGAAGGAAGTGGATTTCCGTCTCTATGCTGATGGAAGAGACCCTTCAGCGATTCGGCGCTTGAAAGCTCGTCGATGGTCTCTGTCAGCTGATGAGTTAATGTATCTTTACTCATTTTCTTCATGTATCAATAAAATTCGTGTGCAAAGATACGATTTATTTCTTGAATTGCAAAAAAATGACGGCTGTTTTTTTTGCTTTTTTGTAGAATATAAGAAACAGAAAAAGCAGATTCAGCTTTTGGGCGAATCTGCTTTTCCTGCTTCTATTCTGTGATACTGTCTAAAAAGAGCAGCAATCGGTTGGTGACATTTACTTCTGAAACTCCCGAATCGAAATCGAGAGATACCAGGTTCAGTTGAGGGAAACGCTCATGTAGCCGTTTCTCGATACCCTTGGAAATCACGTGGTTAGCGATGCAGCCGAATGGCTGGAGCGAGATGATATTATTCACTCCGTCTCGGATATAACCCACGATGTCGGCAGGCAGGAGCCAGCCTTCTCCAAACTGTGCTGCCAGCGAAACCAATCCCTGCACATCCTTCGCATCATCATAAATATTGGTGAATGGACGGAAGTAGCGGAACTTGCTGGCTGCCTTGTTCACCTGGCGCAATCTTCTGCCTATCAATGCCTGATAAGCACCCTTGATGATGAAGTCTGGTACCTTGGTACAATTCAGTCGCATGTGCTTCTGTATCTCTACATTCACGAATTCCTGAAGGAAGAACGGAGCGAGTAGCGGAGGCACTACCTCAATGCCTTTAGAGATGATGTATCGCTCCAGGTACTGATGGGCAAAAGGATTGAACTTTAGGAAGATTTCTCCTACGATGCCCACTTTGGGTACATCCTTGTCTAGGGTCATCTGGTTGAATTCCTCTGCAGCCTGTTCCAGGAGCTTGATGAGACCTTTTGCTGAGTTTCGGGCGATAGGCTCGTCGATGAGGCGTATGTACTTATCCCGTAATTCCTTGGCTATTCCCTGTTTCCGTTCTCTTGCGATGCAGGCGTTGTACATCTCGTTAATCGCATCGCCATAGAAAATAGCGGTAACGATAATCTGGCTGTATTTTAGCCAAGGCACGTTGAAGCCATCCTGCTCATTATAGTCTTGCTTATCATCCGTAGAACCGGAAGCTTCGCCTGTCGAGGCTGTCACGCCTAGTGTGAGTAATGGTACATCCTGGAAACCGTTGGAAATCATCGCCCGTTTGATGAGGCCTGCATAGTTGGTTGCACGACATTGTCCACCCGTCTGACTCATTACTACTGCTGTGTTCTTGAGGTCGTATTTGCCTGATTTCAAGGCTTTGATGATGTCGCCCACGATGAGTGTTGCAGGATAGCAAACCTCATTGTTGGCGAATCTCAAGCCAATTTCTGCACTAGCTTCATCGCTCATAGGTAAAACTTCTACATCATAACCTATCAGCTTCAGGATAGGAGGAATGATAGGAGTGAGATACTCAGTCATGAACGGAGCGAGAATCTTGCGATGCACATCCTGCTTGGTGAAAACCTTGGTCTGCTGTAAATGTTGAGTGTTGAGTGTTGAATGTTGAATTTCTTCTGCTGTTGAATTTTTCACTCTTCGTTCTTCACTCTTCACTCCCTTTAGGCTTTCTATCAGCGAGCGGACACGGAGTTTCAGGGAGCCGATATTGCTGACATCATCTATCTTCAAGAGCGTGAAAGGCTTGTTGTGGCGCTTCATGATGTCACGAATCTCGTCCTGGATAAAGCTGTCCGGTCCGCAACCGAAGCTGGTCATCTGTACGAAATGTACATTGTCACCCTGTTCGGCTGCCCATTGCGCAGCCTTCATGATGCGGTTCATGTAAGCCCATTGCTTGACGAGATAAGTCTCTGGCTGGCTGTTGTATGCATCGTTGTTGTCTGATGAGCCTCTGGCGATGTCTTCGCTGATTACGTTGACTCCCAGGTTTGCAATCATCTCGCTCAACTTGTGCTGAACCAACGGGTCTGTATGATAAGGACGGCCAGCCAGAAGGATGGTAAGACGAGGCTTTTCCTCGTTCTGATTGAGAATCTCCCAAGCTTTCGTCTTGATTTCTGCTGAATAGGCAGCTTGCGCATAGAGCGCTTCTCTCAAGGCCTTTCGGGCAGTCTTTCTGTCTACTCCCAACTTCTTGAGATAATCCACGATTTGCTTTTCCAAAGCCTTGGATTGTGCAAAGTTGATGACTGGAGAATCTATCGGTTTCTTCAGATCTATTACCGATTTGATGACATCACTATAGCCCGAAACCACAGGACAGTTGAAGCTGTTCAGCGTATTTTTCGGGTCGTCATTGTGTTCGTATACTACGTATGGCATCAGGATGCGGTCTACCTCCGGGTTCTCATTAAGCTCTTTGAGATGACTGTGAGCCAACTTGGCAGGGAAGCAGATGTTGTCGCTCATAACTGTATTCAAGGCTCCTTCATACTGGCTGAAGGTTGAATCAGAAGAGAGAATGACATCGAAACCTGCTGCATGAAGCAGGGCATTCCAGAACGGAAAATCCTCATACATGTTGAGAATGCGGGGGATACCAACCTTAATGTGGCGTTTTGTGATATCAAAGTGCTTAATTTCCTTACCGTCAAAGAGTAAGTGATATTTATATTCGTAAATATTCTTACCTTTTATCTCATTTGCACCCTTGTTGTTGAAAACCCGTTCACACTTGTTTCCCGAGTAAAACTTATTGCCACCAGCGAAGGTGTAGCGAGAAACATAGCAATGGTTCTCACAGCCTTTACATTGCAACTGCCTGGTTTCGTAATGAGCAAGATTCAGAAGGTCGTCAATGCTCCGGGCATTCGTCTCTGTTGGGTAATCAGCTGCCGCATGGAGTGCACAGCCGTAGGCACCCATCAATTCCGGCATGTTGCTACGGGCCACTTCGGTATGAGTCAGCAATTCGAAAGCTCTTACCACAGCATCGTTTCTCATGGTACCACCCTGTACGACGATTTTTCCTCCAAGGTTCTCGTTACCATGGAGTTTCAGTACTTTATAAAGACAGCACTTGATAACCGACTAAGAGAATCCGGCACAAATATCAGCCACCGAAGCCCCCTCTCTGAGAACCTGCTTTACCTTGGAATTCATGAAGACCGTACAGCGGGTACCCAGGTCGCAAGGAGCTTTAGACTGGCAGGCAAGTTTGGCGAAATCACCTACAGAATATCCCATGTTATTGGCAAAAGTCTGTATGAAGGTTCCGCAACCGGAAGAGCATGCCTCGTTGAGTTCCATTCTAACTACAGCACCTTTTTCTACGAAGATAGCCTTCATGTCCTGTCCGCCAATATCAAGGATGAAACTGACGTCGGGCATGAGTGATGCAGCTGCTCGTTCGTGTGCCATGGTTTCGATAATGCCGCTGTCAAGTCCGAATGCAGCCTTAATCAGTTCCTCGCCATAGCCGGTAGAACAAGAGCCTACGATTTCCAGTTCAGCCCCTCTATGTTCTGCTTCCTGCTTCAGGGCGTTCAGACCATCGGCTACCGCCTTAATAGGGTTGCCTAGGTTCAGACGATAGTTTGTAAAGACAATATCGCCCTTGTCCTTTTGGGCAGATTTCGCATCTGTATCCGTATTGCTTCCCATTCTAACAGCCACAATCTTGGTCGTAGTGGAGCCGGAATCAATACCGATAACCACCTGCTGCTTACCTTTAGCCAGAGGATGGGTTTCGGTAGCGAATCTTGCTTTTGACTGGAGCCATTTATCGTGCTCCATTTCGTTTTTAAACAAAGGTTCCAAGCTACTGTTCCACTCAACCTTTATTTCCTGATGTAAGCGCTTCCTGAGTATGGAAAGCTGGATTCCGTCAGAATCAGAAGCATCTGTAGAATCTGCGGAATCTGTGGGAGAATTACGGTAGGCGCATCCCAGCGCAGGAATCAGATTGCTATTTTCTGATACGATGAAATCATTTTCTGACAGCTGCATATAGTCGCAGAATGCTTTGCGGAGTGCAGGGAGAAAGGTCAGCGGACCACCGCAAAGCAGGATAGGAGCCTCGAAGTCGATGCCGTGAGAAAGCGTCACCACAGTTTGTACTGCGATGCTATGAAAGATACTGGCTGCAATATCCTCTTCCGGAAGATTGCGTGCCATGAGATTCTGGATATCGGTCTTGGCGAAGACACCACAGCGGGCTGCCATCGGATAAACATGTTGGGCATTCATAGCCAACTGGCTCATCTTCTGATTGTCTACACCCATCAATACGCTCATCTGGTCGATAAACGCACCTGTACCACCGGCACAGTTTCCGTTCATGCGAAGCTCCATTCCGCCATTAGGCTTGAAGAAAACAACCTTGGCATCCTCTCCACCGATATCGATGAGAGCCTTTGCCTCAGGATGAGCCTTACGGGCATAAACCGATGCTGCCACTACTTCCTGAACAAACTCAGCCTGCAGCTGTTCTGCCGTTGCCATGCCCACGCTTCCCGTAACGCAGATATTTACCTTTGTATCGCCTATCAACTGGTTAATCTCATCGAAATAATGAGACACAAGTTCTTTGACACGAGCGTTGTGGCGTTCGTATTTTGAGTAAATCAAGTTTTTTTTGCCATCGATAACGGCAACTTTGGCTGTTGTAGAGCCAACATCTAGTCCGATACTATATTTTGCTTTCTTCATTTCTCTTCTTTCTTTCAGCCTGCAAAATTACAAAAATCTTTCAAGAAAACCAAAAGACAGCTATGATTTTTTACTAATAATCCCATGACTTTTTCAAAGAACAAAGAATGGGCATTCACACCTTTCTCATATCTCTAAATGCACTCCATGCTATCGGAATAGCTACTGCAAAGGAGCAGAAGTCTGCCCATGCCTGACACATTTCTACCCCCAGCAAACCGAAGAAATGGGGTAGGATAAAGATGAGCGGAATGAAGAACAAACCGCTTCTTGCTGCAGCTACGATATTGGCACGGATAGGCTTGCGGATAGTCTGCATCAGCATGTTGGTAAGTACGATGGTGGCAACCAGAGGAAAACTGATAACCTGCCATTTCAAAGCCATGGAACCAACCTCTATTACCTTGGCATCATCACGGAAGAGTTCGATGATAGGCTCTGAGAAAATGAAGCCAATCACGGCACAGATAGCCAGGAATATTGTGCCACACTTGATGCAGTAATAAAAAGCTTCCTTGACGCGGGCATATAGTCTGGCTCCATAGCAGAAACCACAGAGAGGCTGGAATCCTTGACCCAATCCGATTACCACAGCATAGGTAAAGAAAGAGATGCGGGTGACGATGCTCATGCCGGCAATGGCAGCATCTCCGTAAGCTCCCGCTGCCACATTCAATACCAAGGTGGCGATACTTCCCAAGCCTTGTCTTGACAGGGAAGGGGTTCCGCCAAAGATGATTTCCTTGGCATAAGCCATGCTAGGTGTGAAGTATCGAAGGTCGATTCGGATGTTCTGACCCTTGTGCGTCATCCAGAAGAGGATGGCGCAACCGAAACATTGGCTGATGAGAGTGGCGATGGCTGCACCCGTAATGCCCAGCTCGAAGTAGAGAATGAGCAATGGGGCGAGAATCAGATTCAGCAATACGCCCGACATGATGCCTTTCATCGCATACATCGTGTTGCCCTGGAAACGCATCATGTTGTTGAGAGTGAGCGAAGTGGTCATGAAAGGAGCCCCTAACAGGATAATGCCCAGATAACGCTCTGTATAGGGAAGGATGGTGGGAGTAGAGCCCAAGGTAAGGCAGAGTGGGGTAAGAAACAGCTGTCCCAGTATTGCGATGACCAAACCTGTGAGAAAGCTCAATACAAAGCCTGTTGTCGCCATCTTTCTGGCGTTCTCCTCCTCTTTGGCGCCCAACTTACGAGAGATGTAATTGCCAGCTCCATGACCATAGAAGAAGCCAACAGCCTGTATTACCGCCATCATGGCAAATGATATTCCCACAGCCGCTACGCTCTGGGTATTGATGCTTCCCACGAAATAGGTGTCGGCGAGATTGTACATACTCGTAGACAGCATGCTGATGATGGTAGGAATCGCCATCGTGAAAACAACCTTGTGCACAGGAGCTTCGGTCAGGAATGTATAATTATCTCTTGTTTTCTTCATTGTGAAATATCTGTTTTCTTCTTTTTTTGACCATGCAAAGGTACTATTTTATTTTCGATTATCGCCCAATAATGGGATTTATGTGAACTTTTTTAATAAAAATGCACTAAAAACTTGCCTCTGTCAAAAATATGTAGTACTTTTGCAGACGTTTTGTAGTTCTCTATCTTCTTGTAATACAAGATGTACGGACTGAATAGCTATATAAAACGGACTAATTATACTGATCAGAATTTGATTATAATCGAGTAAAAACTGTAATGAGCAATATAAGAATAATACCAGTAACAACCCGAAAGGGATTGCGTGCCTTCGTAAACTTCTATTATGAACTGTATAAGGGCAATAAATTTGCTGTTCCCTTCTTGCGCTTTGATGAAATGAATACGTTGAGTAAGCGCAAGAATCCTGCCTTTGAATTCTGCGAGGCACAGTATTTCCTGGCTGTAGATGGTGAGGCGCGTATCGTGGGTCGTGTTGCTGCCATCATCAATCGCCGTGCCAATGAACAATGGAATAAGAAGCAGGTGAGATTCGGATGGTTTGATTTTGTGGATGATTTAGAGGTATCGCAGGCTTTATTAAATGCTGTTGAGGCTTGGGGACGCACAAAGGGAATGACTGAGTGCGTAGGACCGCTTGGCTTTACGGATATGGACCGTGAAGGATTGCTCATCGAGGGATTCCATCATAAATCTACCATGTATATCAATTATAATTATCCTTATTATAAGAACCACATGGAAGCCATGTCGTTCTATGAGAAGGATAATGACTGGCTGGAATATCGCATCAAGGTGCCTGAGGAAACCCCGGCCAAGTTTGCCCGAACTGCAGAGATGATAGAGAAAAGATACAATCTGCATGTGCATAAGTTTACTTCCCGGGAGTTGGTTAAGGGTGGTATGGGACGAGAGGTGTTTCATATCGTAAACGAAACCTATAAAGATCTTTATGATTTCCAGCAACTCACGGACAGTCAGATAGATAAGTATGTAAATGATTATATCAAGAAGGCAGATCTGAATCTGGTTACGGGTGTCGTAGATGGTAATGATGGCAACAGATTGATAGGTTTTGGCGTATCTTTCCCTTCCTTTACCGATGCTTTGCAGAAGATAGGGAATGGCAAACTGTTGCCTTGGGGATGGTTGAAAATTCTGAAAGTACTGAAGTTTCATGCCACAGATACGGTAGATTTACTCCTGATAGGTGTATTGCCTGAGTATCGTGCCAAGGGAGCCAATGCCTTGATCTTTGCCGATCTTATCGAGCAATATCACCGTTATGGATTTAAATGGGCTGAGGCTATGCCACAGATGGAAAGCAACAAAGGTGTACAGAGCCAATGGCAATATCTGGAAAGCGAACAGCATCGTCGTCGCAGATGTTACCGTAAGGTGATGGTTAGATAAGATAAAACTGTATGGAAAATGCGATTTTAAGATAAAAAAGCGCCTGGCTTAGAGAATTGATTCTGAGCCAGGCGCTTTGTTTTATTTCCTAATACCGTATGTTCTTTCTTTCTCCCAGAAAGCCCTTCAAGCCTCCCAGTTCCATCAGAATTACACCAATAAGGGTGGTGAGGATGCCCAAGATGACATCGATGATGTAATGATGGCCGGAATAAACGGCTGTCCACCAGATTCCTAAGCAGATGAAAGCGAATAGGGCTATCGTGTACCAACGCTTATGGCTCATTACGGCATAGATGGTAGTGAGGAACATGTAGGCTGCGTGCAAACTGGGAACGGCAGCAAATACATTGGCATTCTTGCCGTACAGTCCATGAAAGATGGAAAGTCCCGTCATTTCATCAAATCTTCCTAAACCTGCCACATTACCCGGGGTGTGGAGAACCGGCTCGAAACCGTAGTTCATCGCATACCAAGGTGGAGCTGCCGGATAAATATAATAGCCGATAAAGCCAATGATGTTGACCAGAAGAAAAGCCCATGAGAATCGTCTGAACCAGGAATACTGCTTCTTGATGTAGAGATAAATGGCGAAGGCGATAGGTACCGGTACCCAGCACAGGTAGAAGATGCCCGCCATGAAATCGGCTACTCCGCAGTTGTGAACCTTGAAGTATTCGCCTGGTATCATGAGTTGTGTATGGTCGGCTACAGCCTGCAGTTCGGCAGCTGTAGTGGCTGCTATTCCAAAGAGATATTTCTCTGCTTCATACAGATGAACTACATCGATGGAGTTTACCTTATAGTTCGGGTAGAGGCGCATCGAATCGTAGATGATTCCGAAGAGGAACCAAGGCAGGATGTAGATGGCTAAGTTGCGGGTCTTCTTCCAAGCCATCAGCACGACCAATAGAATGATTAAATATATGCTAAACACTTTCTCTTATTTTTTTTTCATTACTCGATAGCAATGTGCGATGCGCCAGAATGCTGTGATGTTGGCAAAAATGGCGATGAGAATCATGCCGCTCGCCAACCACCATAAATCTCCGGTAATGCCAGTAACGATTGCAGATACGGCAGTAACTACTACTCGCTCCGGGCGTTGCATGAATCCTACCTTGCACTCGATGTCAAGACCCTCTGCACGGGCACGAACGTAGCTTACCATCACGGAACCCGTCATGGCAGCAAAGGTCATTACGCCCATCCAGAACCATTCGCCCTTGTCGGTAAGGAGGAAGACCAGACAGATGCCGAAGAGACTGACCAGCTCACTGTAACGGTCGAGCGTAGAATCCCAAAGTGCACCAAAGAGGCTGCTCTTGCCGCTCATACGGGCCAGTCTTCCATCCATCATATCGAAGAGACCAGAGGCAAGAATGATAAATCCACCCCATCCGATGAGAGTCATACAGTCGGCATAAGTATAGTCGCTAGTGCCGGCAGTCATCAGGGTAGGGTCGCTGTTGACTCCGCCCATTCCCAGAATCCACGCTGCGTCAATAAAGAAGCAGGTAGCAAAAATATTGCCGATAAAACCTACCAGCGTCACGATGTTTGGCGTGATTCCAATCTTTATCATCGCCTTGATGAGCGGATTGATCATCACGTAGATTACTTTTTGTAAGAAATCTCTGTAATTCATTTGTTTATTGTCATTTGTAATTTCCTAATATTCTTTTTTCCTTCTTTTTGGAGGTCTTCAGGATTCCTTCCTTCAGGAACCTCTTCTTCGTCCTTTTTCTTAAACACGAATTTCCTCTGTCCGGGATAATTCACCAGCACAGCTACAAGAAATGAAACCACACATTTTGGAATCATGTAGTGGATATTGACGTGTTCATGCAGGTTGATGGCTTCTGTCAAGGCGATGGTACCGCCCGAATTGAGTGTCCAGCTCAAGGCCCAGATGATGAAATATCGCCATGCCACGCTCTTCTTCTTGCGCTTGGAGTCGCCGAATACGTAGCGGTAGTTGAGGGTGCAGTTGGTGATTCCGCCACTCATGACGCCCAGGGCATTGGCTAGTCCGTAGTATATTCCGATGATGTCGGAGAGGAAGAAAGCCAGTCCGAAGTCTACTATCGAGGCTATTGATGCTGTCAGCTCAGCCTTTCCGAAGGTTACCAGTTCCTGCTTTATCTTACCCATAAAAATATGATTTTGGCAATCAGCATGACGACGGCTGCATAGAATCCACCCAGCAGGTCGTCTGCCATGACATAGAAGGCTCCCTCTTTGCGGTCTAGCCACTTGATGCCAAGTGGCTTCACCATGTCGAAGAAGCGGAAGAGAACCAAGGCAACCAAAGCCCACCACCAGGCATCCTTGGGTGCTCCTGTGGCAGTAAATGGCGTAATTAGGGACAGCGGAATCCATACGCCAGCCATCTCGTCGATTACTACTCGGCTTGGGTCTTCTCCCCAGTAAGGCTGAAGTCGGGCTGTAGCCCAGGTTCCTAGCAGGGTAGAGAGGATGACCAGGAAAAAGGTGATGCTTTGCAACGTTTCTCCGTTGAAGCCACCGAGGTAAGCCATCAATGCCCAAATAAGGGTGGCCAAGACTGAGCCAGCCGTACCTGGTCCCCAAGGCCAGAAGCCGCTTCCGAAGCCCGTTCCGATGATGACGGGCAGCAGAGGAGGGCGCTCGTTGGTTAGATTTCCTTTATTGTTCATTTTTGCCTAATTTCTATTCGTTTTGCTTGATTGTTTGTAATTCGGTTGCAAAATTACGCTAAAAAACTAAAATATCCAAATAGTTTTCGATTATTTTCAGAATAATATGTATATCTTTGCATCCGAATTCGGAAAAAAGCCAAAAATGAAGCCCAAAAGAGCTTAAATATGGCTTATTATATAAATAAGGTATTATTAGAAAGAGGTTAATGAAGGATATGAATTTTAAAAGATCATTCTTGTTGTTTTTTACATTGATGGTCTGTGCGCTCGAGATGGCTGCACAGCAGAAAATCAGCGGTCGCGTCATCGACGAGGATGGCTTTGCCGTGCCTTATGCTAGCGTGCAATATAAGGGACACAAGATTGCCGTTTCAAGTGATGGAGAGGGTAAGTTTACCATCGAGAAGCATCCCGAATGGGTGCTTACCGTGAGTGCCCTCAGCTATAAGTCACAGACTGTGAAGATTAGCGAAAAGCTCAATTTTCTGGAAGTGAAATTGAAAGATGATAGCCGCCGACTCAACGAGGTGGTGGTGAAATCGAAGAAAGGTAAGTACAAAAGAAAGGAAAATCCTGCCGTAGAGCTGATGCGACGTGTGATTGCTGCCAAGAAGAAGAGCAATCTGTCCAATCATGATTATTATCAGTTTGATAAATATCAGAAGTTAACCTTGGCGCTCAACGATTTGACCAAGGAACAGTTGGAGGGCAAGTTCTTCAGCAAGCGTCAGTATCTGCTGGACCAGGTGGAGAAATCGCCTTATAATGATAAGCTGACCTTGCCTGTGCAGGTCAACGAGACGGTTTCGCAGCATATCTACCGCAAGGATCCAAAGAGCGAGAAAGATATTATCAAGGGTCAGCAGAGTAATGGTATCGGTCAGGTGATTCAGACGGGTGAAATCATCAATACTGTTCTCAAGGATGTATTTACCGATGTCGATATCTACGATGATTATGTGCGCCTCCTGCAATATCCGTTCCCTTCTCCTATCGGTAGGACAGCCATTTCCTTCTATCATTATTATATAGAGGATACGGTTTATGTAGAGCGCGATCTCTGTTATCATCTGCAGTTTATTCCTGCCAACAGTCAGGATTTCGGATTCCGTGGAGAGCTCTATGTGCTTGCCGACAGCACCCTGCATGTAAAGAAATGTAATCTTTATATGCCTCACAATAGTGATGTGAATTGGGTGAAGGATATGAAGATAGAGCAGGAATTTACGAAGCTCGATAATGGCGAGTGGGTTTTGACCAAGGACGATATGGTGGCAGAAATGCACATCAATAATCTGTTGCAGGACCTGCTGGTGGTAAGAAATACGCGACTCTCCGACTATGCCTTTGATGAACTTCCGAAGCAGCTGTTCAAGGGCAAGGCGAAGATAAGGCACGATATGGACGCCATGAACCGCGATGAGGCTTACTGGAATAAATACCGACAGGTAGGCCTTACGAAGAGCGAATCGTCGATGGATAGTTTCATTCATCGTATGGAGAATTCCAAGGGCTTCAAGTACATTATCCTGGGTGTGCGAGCCCTGATGGAGAACTATGTTGAGGTGG
>ERZ1023679.163-NODE-163-length-12561-cov-9.957460_pt1 | contig 12561 bp, 6 predicted proteins | sample MGYA00380344_ERZ1023679 | MGnify/ENA primary metagenome ERZ1023679 (study PRJEB33179, sample SAMN07448986) | human gut metagenome | biome: Human-gut; feature: Human associated habitat; material: Faeces | host: Homo sapiens | place: India: Bhopal | collected...
GCTGATAGCAATGGGGGGGTAAAATTCAATTCCGGTGTCCGCTATTCGCAGTGGGCGATTAATTCACGTCTTCACGATTTTTATGGAAATCAAAAGAAGTTCGGTTTCGATTATTACGACAATAATGGTAATAAAACGACAACAGTTACTTGGTACAAACTTGATGGAACGACGAAAGTTGATAGAACTTTTGATTATGTAGCAGGTCTTGTAGGTAAAGCTTCTCTTGAAGCAGCTGATTTCTATGAGAAATTCGACTGGTCAAAGCCTTGGTTCTATGCTGCACAGGGTTATGCTACTGGCACACCTTATACTAATTCGGATATGACTCTTGACAACATGAATGCTGCCAAGATGTATTTTCCTATTCTTGCAGGAAAATTAAAGTCTGATGCTGCAACAAAAATTGCTAATACTGCAATTTCTGATGTTATCGCTCATATGAAAACCTATAATTCAACTTATGTTATAGGTAGTGGAAAAAGCGCTCTGAATAGCTCCAATGCCAACGATGCTCAGAAAGCGATGTTTGGCGGATGGTTCCACAAATCTACAGACTATACAGACCAGATGTGGTGTGATGGTCAGTATATGGGTCCAGCTTTGCTTGCTCAGATTATCAAGCATACAGGCAAGACAAATAATATTTCCGACAATGACTGGACTATTATTGCAAAGCAATTTTCTATCACATGGGCGCAGCTCTACGACAAAACTACCGGTTTGCTTTATCATGGTTTTACTGCAAATCCTGGTGATAATGCTTCTACTTCATGGGCTGGCATCAGCAAGGAAAAAGGAATCTATCACTCTGCATCCTTCTGGGGGCGTGCCAACGCTTGGTATTTCCTCGCATTGGTTGACATTCTCGAAGTAATGCCAACAAACAATACTTACTACAGTACTTTCAAAGGTTATTTGACAGACCTTGCTGCAGGAATAGCAAAATATCAAGATAAGGGTACTGGTTGCTGGTATCAGGTGATGGATAAGGTTCCTGCTTCGCTTACTGGTAATTACCTTGAGGCATCTTGTTCTTCTATCTTTACTGCCGGTTATCTCAAAGCTATCCGTCTCGGACTTCTCGACAAAGCAACTTACGAGCCTATCGCAAAGAAAGCATACGAAGGATTGGTAAATCAATTTATGGTTTATGACAATACAGACAACAGTACGATTCAGTTGGTTCATAGCTGTACTTCTGCTGGTCTTGGAGGAAATGATGGTCGTGCGGGAAATGATGATTATTACCTGACAGGTAAAGATGCAAGTGTCGTAACATCTTCTGATCCGACAAATAAATACTATTATACCGAGGGCAAGGTTCTCGGTGGCTTCATTATGGCTGCAACTGAGTACGAGCGTGCTTATCAGAACCATGACTGCAAGCAGATTCTATTTGCCAAGGACTTGGCTCCAAGCTATGACTTCACTGCTACTAATGCAGGTACCCTTGATGCTACTGCTTATGGTGATGGTACCGTTTCTTATCAGTGGTATAAGAATAAGGCAAAAATTACAAATGCCACATCTGCTACTTATACTCCAACAGAAAGTGGAAGTTATTACTGCGAAGCTACTGCTAATGGTAACCCTATTACGACAAGCACAACAAAAGTAACTGCCAAAAGTAATTCCAATACTGATAATGGTAGCACAGATAATAATGGTGGTAGTGAGAATGGAACAACTTCAACCGTTCTGTTTTCTTACGATGTTCCAACAACAGGCAATACATCAACATCTGATGTAGAAACAAATGGTGGAAAAATAGCTTATCAAAAGATAGGCGCATTCAGTAGTGACGGTTACAAGATAGACAACGATAAAAAATATATTAAGGTAACCCTTACAGGAAATAAACTTCAACAAGGCGATGTAATATCTATCTCTATCAATACCAAGGGTGCAAAAGACATTGTAGCAAAAGATGAGAACGGCAAGAGTATCACACTTAACAATATAAGTTCTGACAAATCAACAATTTCCTATAGTGTTACTGTGAGCGATAATTTGAACGGAAAGGAAATTTTCTATCTATACAGAAACACCTCTTCTGTCTATGTTAAAGCCATCAAGATTACCCGCATCAACACACAGGTAGCTCTTACTGCATCTTTCTCTCCTGCAACAATTTCTGCTACAGAAGGCGATGCTGCAAAAGATCTTCCTACTCTTACAGTCAAGGCAGGCGAGACCACTTTGACAGCAAACGACTATACCGTAACCTATGCTTCTGACAAGGATGCAGTAGCAAAGGTAGAGAATGGTAAGGTAAGCTTTGTTGGTGAAGGTGAAACTAACATCGTTGCCACCATCAAGCCTAACGATACTAACAAGTATAAAGATGCTTCTGCCACATTCACAGTCAATGTACAGAAGAAGCAAACTCCAGTTACCCCAACCGAAGATGATGTTATCTACAACTGGAATACCATCGGTAGCCAGAAAAAGAATATCGCTGTTACAAAAGGAACAAAGAATATAAATGGAACTTCTGTACCATGTATTAACTTCGGTAGCAACTATAATGCCAGCAGATATACCTATATGTCTATCAAGGACAAGTATAATGGTGGTTTTAAGGCTGGCGATATTATCACTATCACTGGTCTTTATACAGGTACTAAAACAACAGGTATTGGTATGGAAATCCATACTACAAGAGATGGCAAGGCAGTCTTTAGCACACCTTATTATAATAAGGAACTTCAGACTTATACCTATACACTTACTGAAGACTGTGACTCACTCTTCTTCGGTCGCTATGGTGGAGCTACTCCTAATGTAACCGTACTGAAGGTGGTTCGTCCTGCAGCTTCGGCAAAGCTGCGCCTTTCAGCCAGCTTTGCTACCAATAATATCAAGGTGGTAACAGGTACTACGTCCATTACACTTCCAAACCTCACCGTTAAGGCAGGTTCTACAGAACTTACTGCAAACGATTACACAGTAAGCTATGAGTCTGATGCTAACGAGATAGCAAACTTGAATGGTACTCAGGTAAACTTTGCATCAGGAAAGACCGGACTGGTTACTATTACGGCAAAGGTAACTCCTAAGAATACAACAGCATACGAGGGAACGGAAGCTTACTATCAGATTCGCATCCAAGATCCAACTCCTCTGAACATTTCAGTAACTGATATTGATATGAATACCACAGATGCTGAGATCAAAGAGCCGGTTGTGAAAGTTTATGGCGAAAATGATCAGCTGTTGAAGTTGGGTACTGATTATACTTTGTCATATTCGGCTTCTAATGGTGGTCCTGTATCATTCCCTGACGGAAAACTGACTGTAGCTGGTAGTAAATACAACTGGACAGTAGGTGTTTCTTCTATCACTGTGACTGCCACACCAACAGAAAGTATGGGCAAAGACTATACGGCAGGAAGCGTTGACTTTACCTATACTGTCACCAAGGGCTTGATTACGCCAAAGTTCCTGGATGTTTTTAGTGGTGCAAATATCAAGTTGGCTGTAAAGACAGGTGGCAAGGACAATTTCAATACCTTCACTGTGCCTCTGATTTATGATGGAGAAGATGTTAGTAGCTATTTCGACTATACTTACGAAATAACATCTACTTCAACTGCAAACAAGCAAAGTAAGAATGGTAATGTGCTGACTTACTATCCTAAGAATGCTGGTACTTACACAGTCAAAGTGAGTGCAACCGTTAAAACGAACGAAAAAGATCCTACGTCGGACTATACTGATGTGTATGCAGCTCCTTCCAGCATCACGTTCACTCTTGATGTAAAAGCAAGTTATATCCGTCCTGTAGTGAAACTCAATCCTGTCAGTGTCAACATGTACACAGGAACAAGAGAAGATGCTCCAGATGTTACGATCACAGATTATAATACAGGCAAGGTCATCGACGAGAGCACCTATAAAGTTTCTTGGACAACCTTTACTCCTGGTATCTGTAAGGTAGATGCCAATGGCAACATTGAGGCCGTCAGTGAAGGTGATGGTAAGATTCGAGTTGTTGTAACGGGAGACAACTTGGAGAGCACTACTGCTTTCTTGAATGTCTTGGTTGATGATCCTGCTATGTATCGTGTAAAGGGAACTGGTATAAAATACGGCAACCACACCACAATGTGGAATCAGGATAAAACGATGTCTGTAGTTCTTGGTGGCTGGTTGTTCTCTGATGATGTGGAAAAAATAGTAGCAACTCCTGGTACTTCGTCAGAAGGTCTGTCTGCAGGATATTATTGGGGACCAGGAGCTTCTTTGCCAAAATGGAAGCTTACAGGCTTCGATTACTATGTAGTTGGTGACAAAAACAGGAATGCACGTCAGGAGAATGGTTCTAATGCTCTCCCTGAGACAACGAATATCTATAGTGCAGACTTCAAGTCATATACAGGAACCATCAAGGACAAGATGTTTAATGTACCATGTTCAGGTTCATTCCTTGAGTTCAACCCTGCTACAAACGGAAAGGTAACTGTACACATCTTCCAGAATGGTGCATTTGATAGTGGAGTTTATCGTCCTCAGCGTCGTGTGTTCGTCATGGATGAGGCCGGCAATTTCGTAGAATCTGAGGCTCATATCGAAACTACAAGTGGTAAGCCAACTGGTGGCATTCAGTCTCTTTCAAGCTACAAGTGGGATTTGAATCCAAAGGGTAAAGATACTGCTCCTACTATTGAGGAGGTAAGAAGTCACTTCAAGGGCATGCCTGATACATTTGACATGACAGCTAATGCATTCAAAAATGATGTTTATGAGAGTCTCCTCAGTAATGATCTTGTTCCAAATGCAGCTGCAGGCAAGGGAAATGGTTCTTTGGGCTGGTCTGTTCTCGCTGACTCCCCTGTCACCTATACCTTTAATGTAAAGGCTGGTAAGACTTACTATCTCTACAACTTCGGTTCGAAGATTGGCTTCTATGGCTTCTCATTCGATGAGGATGAAACAAAGCCAGAAGTTGATCAGGTAACGTACAATGCTGACGATGCGAATGCAAACAATGTTGTTGAGAAAACTGCAGAGGGTCATGTGGCACAGGTAAAGATTGCACGTAAAATGGTAGCTAATCGTTGGACAACTTGCGTTCTTCCTTTCAGTCTCAACAGACAGCAGGTTGACGCAATCTTCGGTCCTGCTTATAGTGCAACAGCGAAGGAAGGTACTCAGATTCTCTACTTCGACCATGTTGAGGGCAGCAAGGCATACTTCGTACGTCATGCTTACAATACAATCGTTGCTGGTAAACCATTCCTTATCAAGCCAACTAAGAATGTTGAGAGCATCAATACTAAAGATGTAAAAGATTATCCATACGTTACCATCGAAAATATTGAACCGGCAAAATGGTGTGAGAGTAAGAGTAATGGTTATGTTTGGACATCAAGTTACAACACCATGAATATCGCTAAGAACGATTACTTCATCGGTGCTTCTGATGGTAAGTTCAAGGCTTATTCTGCAAATTCTGGAACTGTCAAAGGTTTCCGTGGTTTCCTGAAAGCTGATCATTCTGCAGGAGCTAAACCAACGATGCTGAGCATCAGTACAAGTAGTATTACTGATGGTAATGATGGCGAGACAACAGGCATTGAAGACTTGATTATCACTACTGATGGTGAATTGATGCCTGCTAATAGCAGAGTATATAATATCAATGGTCAGCTGGTAAGTGAGGATGCAAGTAGCTTCCAATCATTACCAAGTGGTATTTATATCATTAATGGTAAGAAATATATTAAGTAAGAACGATTATAATCATGAATAAAAAAGTATATTTACAGCCACAGATAAAATGTGCTCCGTTACCGATGGAAAGTTTGTTGGCAAGTTTATCGCGTCCTGAAGTTACTGACAATACTGGCAATACTGGTGATAAACCTTCTCTTGAAGACGGAACGCCAGGAACAGATACAGGATCCAAGGAGCACTTCGGTAGTTTTGATAATTGGGATTCCTGGGATTAAGAACTACCAATAATAGAAACAAGAACAACGAGGGAGCAACCTAACAGGGTTCGCTCCCTTGTTTTTTGCAGTTGAAATTTGGGTAACATTCAAAAAATTCGTAACTTTGCCGCTTGAAAATAAGAACAACATGATATATCCAGATAATTTTGAACAAAAGATAGGATTCAACGAGATTCGAAACCTGTTGCGTGAGCGATGCCTCTCCACCCTGGGCAAGGAGCAGGTGGAGAAGATGCACTTCAGCTCTGATGCCAACGAGGTGAACGAATGGCTGTTGCAGACCCGAGAGTTTCGCAGACTCATGGAGGAGGTGGAAGACTTCCCCCTGCAATACTTCTACGATGTGAGAGAGTCGATTGTACGCATCCGCGTGGAGAACACCCACTTGGAGGAAGACGAACTCTTTGACCTTCGCCGTTCGTTGAGCACCATCGACGGTATCGTAAAGATACTCAACCACAGCGATGACGACGAGGCCGAACAAGAAGACGGTTGGCGCAAAGAGAAGAAATATCCCTACCCTGCACTGCATCGCCTGTCGGCTGACGTCATGTCTTTCCCCCAGCTGGTACAACGCATCGACCAGATACTCGACAAGTTTGGCAAGATACGCGACAACGCTACCCCCGAGTTACTGCAGATACGCCGAGAGTTAGCTAAGACCGAGGGCAGCATCTCGCGTACCCTCTATGGTATTCTGCGAGCAGCACAGAGCGAGGGAGTGGTAGAGAAAGATGTCACCCCTACCCTGCGCGACGGACGACTCGTCATTCCTGTCATCCCTACCCTGAAACGTAAGATAAAAGGTATCGTGCACGATGAGAGTGCCACGGGAAGAACGGTATTCATTGAGCCTACCGAGGTGGTGGAAGCCAACAACCGCGTGAGAGAACTCGAGGGCGAGGAACGCAAGGAGATCATACGCATCCTCACCGACTTCACCAACAAGGTGCGCCCCTTCTCACGAGAGATATTAGACAGCTACCGTTTCCTTGCCATCATCGACCTGATACAGGCCAAGGCAAAGCTTGCAGAGACCCAGCAAGCCATAGAACCTGAGGTAGAAGCCCACCCACACGTAGACTGGACCAGAGCCATTCACCCCCTGCTCCGACTCTCGTTGGAGAAGAAAGGCGAGAAGGTGGTGCCACTCGACATCATGCTGACACAAGAGAAGCGCATCCTCATCATCTCAGGTCCTAACGCCGGAGGAAAGTCGGTCTGTCTGAAGACCGTGGGACTACTGCAATACATGCTGCAATGCGGACTGAGCATTCCTGTGAGCGAGCGTTCGAAGACGGGCGTGTTCCAGAACATCATGATCGACATAGGCGACGAACAGAGTCTGGAGAACGACTTGAGTACCTACTCCTCGCATCTGCTCAACATGAAGAACATGATGAAGGCTGCCAATGGCGACACCATTATCCTCATCGATGAGTTTGGTACAGGCACCGAACCAGGCATCGGCGGAGCTATCGCCGAGGCTGTGCTCGACCGCTTCTGCCAGCAAGGTGCCTATGGCGTTATCACTACACACTATCAGAACCTGAAGCATTTTGCCGACAGTCATGAGGGTGTGGCTAATGGTGCCATGCTCTACGACCGCCACGAGATGAAAGCTCTCTTCCAGTTGGCTATAGGCAGACCTGGCTCTTCCTTCGCCATCGAGATAGCCCGCAAGATAGGTCTTCCCGAGGAGGTGATCAAGGAGGCCAGCGACATCGTAGGCTCCGAATACATACAGAGCGACAAGTATCTGCAGGACATCGTTCGCGATAAGCGCTACTGGGAGAACAAGCGACAGAGCATACACCAGCGAGAGAAAGACATGGAAAAGACAATCTCGCGATACGAGAGCGACATCGAGGACATAGAACGAAGCCGCAAACAGATACTCGCCAAAGCCAAACAACAGGCAGAGGAACTGCTGAAGGAGAGCAACAAAAAGATAGAGAACGCCATACGAGAAATACGCGAGAAGCAGGCTGAGAAGGAGGAGACCAAGCGCATACGTCAGGAGCTGGACGCCTTCAAGGAAGAGATGCAGGACATCGACACCAAGGAGAATGACGACAAGATAGCCCGCAAGATAGCGCAGATACAGCAACGCAAGGAACGACATGCCAAGCGTAAAGCCGAAAAAACTCAGAACCAAGAGAAGGCTGCGGCAGCGCTGCGCAGTGCTGTCAACAAGACGCAGCAGGAAAACCGTCCTCTATCAGTAGGCGACACCGTACGCATCAAGGGGCTCTCCACCATAGGAACCATAGAGAGCATAGCGGGCGATATGGCTACTGCTGTCTTTGGAGGTATGCGTACCAAGATGCGCCTCAACCGTCTGGAACATGCTGTCGCCACCACCGAGACCGACAAGACAGAACAACGCAAGGAGAACTTAGGCTCGTATGGCATCAGTACCGAGACACGCAACACGATAGACAAGCACAAGACCAATTTCCACCAAGACCTCGACATCAGAGGTATGCGTGGCGATGAGGCGCTCAATGCCGTGCAATATTTCATCGACGATGCCATCCTCGTGGGAATGCCCCGTGTGCGCATCCTCCACGGTAAGGGCAACGGCATCTTGAGACAGCTCATCCGCCAGTATCTGAGCAGTGTGCCCAATGTCACCCACTTTGCCGATGAGCATGTGCAATTTGGCGGAGCAGGAATCACGGTCGTGGACTTTTAAAGGACTTTTTCCTTAACAGAAGTTAATAAAAGGAATATTTCTCGGAAAATATTTGGCAGGTTCAAAGGAAAGCAGTACTTTTGCACCCGCTTAAACGCAGAGACGGACAAGTCTCATACGACCAGCTCCCTCGGAATCCCCCAGGATGGGAACATAGCAAGGGTACTTGGTTGTAGCGGTGCGATATGAATCGCTTGTCCACCCGCCTCTTTAGCTCAGTTGGCCAGAGCACGTGATTTGTAATCTCGGGGTCGTTGGTTCGAATCCGACAAGAGGCTCAAAAAAAGAGAACTTCTGTAGATGAAGTTCTCTTTTTTTTGTTTCCTACAGGTCTGTTTCTCCAAAAATATATAAAATTATCGCAGCATTGAACACTATATGCTAAAAATTGCTTACCTTTGCACGATAATACATAAATAAGACAATGATTAATGTACAGAATTTAGTTCAGACAAGGGCTTTCGCCCGCCAGGACGGAGCCATCTTAGGACTTGTATGGATAGTTAGTTTCGCATTCACCATGCTGGCAGTAAAGCCCGACCAGTCGTTCTTGGGACTGATAGGCAACCTGCTGTTGATCAGCACTCCCTTTGTAGTAGGCAAACGCCTGAAGAGTTTCCGCGACTATGCTCTGGAGGGCACTATCTCTTTCCGCCGAGGCACCTTCTACTGTATGCAGACATTCTTCAATGCCACCCTGTTGCTCACCGTGGTACAGTTTCTGTGGTTCTCGTTCATGGACATGGGACCTTTCATGGCCTTATTGGAAAGCACCTACCAGCCCGTGATGCAGGAAGTGTACCATCTGTCGGAGGCAGAGGCAAAGGCCACCATCGACACCATCCTCTCGATGAAGCCACTGGCATGGGCTTCCATGTTTATGATTACCGACCTCATCGTGGGTGTGGTACTCAGCCCTGTCATCGCAGCCATCATGGCACAACGCGTAAGTATCAAGAACATCAATAACCAACAATAACACACCAAACAAATGGACATATCCGTTATCGTACCCCTATACAACGAGGAAGAATCGCTGCCCGAGCTCTTTGCCTGGATCAAGCGAGTGATGGAAGCCAACCACTTCAGCTACGAAGTCATCTTTGTCAACGACGGCTCTACCGACCACTCATGGCAAGTGATAGAACACTTGGCAGAGGAGGCCGACCAGGTGAAAGGCATCAAGTTCCGTCGCAATTACGGCAAGAGCCCTGCCCTGTACTGTGGATTCAAAGAGGCACAGGGAGATGTGGTCATCACCATGGATGCCGACCTGCAAGACTCTCCCGACGAGATACCTGAGCTCTACCGCATGATTACCCAGGAAGGCTACGACCTGGTATCGGGCTACAAGCAGAACCGCAAGGAGGGCGACCCTCTGTCGAAGACCATTCCTACCAAGCTCTTCAATGCCACAGCACGCAAGGTGAGCGGCATACACAACCTGCACGACTTCAACTGCGGACTGAAGGCTTACCGCCGCGACGTGGTGAAGAACATCGAGGTGTATGGCGAGATGCACCGCTACATCCCCTATCTGGCAAAGAATGCCGGTTTCGACAAGATAGGCGAAAAGCCTGTGCATCATCAGGCCCGCAAGTTCGGCAAGTCGAAGTTCATGGGCTGGAACCGCTTTGTCAACGGCTATCTGGATCTGATGACCCTCTGGTTCCTGAGCAACTTCGGCAAGAAACCTATGCACGTGTTCGGATTCTTGGGCAGCGTGGTGTTCTTCATCGGTTTCCTGTCACTGGTATGCCTCGGCATCGACAAGAGCATCGACCTCTATCATGGCGTGTATGGACACCTCATCACCGACTCACCCTACTTCTTTATCGCCCTGACAGCCATGCTCTTAGGCAGCCAACTGTTCCTGGCAGGATTCTTAGGCGACCTGTTGAGCCGACAGAACCCCAATCGTAACGACTATCAAATAGAAAAAGAGATAAGATGCGGAAAATAATCCCCATACTCATGATGGCCCTTGGGCTGATGGCAGCTTGCAGCACGCTCGACTGTCCGCTCAACAACACCGTGTACACCAAGTACAGGCTGGCAGGCAACATAACAACCCTGACTGACACACTCACCATCTCGACCAACCGTATCGAGGGAACCGACAGTGTGCTGATCAACAAGGACGTGAATGTGGACAGTTTCATACTGCCCATGAGCTACTCGCTGTTGGAAGACAGCCTCTTCTTTGAGACTCGCAACGCAGACAACCGACTGCTGCGCGACACCGTAACGGTGCAGAAGACCAACACACCACACTTTGAGTCGGTAGACTGCAAGCCATCCTTTTTTCATACCATCACCGGCGTGAAGACTACGCACAACAGCATAGACTCCATCGTCATCAACTGTAAAGAAGTAACTTATGATGAAACGAAGCCACACTTCTATATTTACTTTGGTCATCGCGATTAGCGCCCTGATGCTGCTGATGCCCGCACAGGCGACACATGCCCAGGGATCATCAGGCAAGAAGATAGCCGCCACCAACAAGGACACCATCCCACTGTTGAGAAACGTGGCGGTAAGCGCAGACCTGGTTGGCCCCATTCAACTCATGGTCAGCGACTACGGTCAGTATGAGGCGGCACTGCGTGTCAACCTCAAGGACAAGTATTTCCCTGTAGTAGAAATAGGTATAGGAAAAGCTGACGGCACAGACGAAAGCACCCAGATCAACTACAAGACGACGGCACCCTACGGACGAATAGGCTGCGACTTCAACCTGTTGCGCAACAAGCACGACATCTATCGCCTGTATGGCGGTGTGAGATACGCCCTTACCTATTTCAAATACGACCTCAAAGGTCCGGATATCCAGGACCCTATATGGGGCGGTACGACTCCCTACGAGGTCAACGGTGTGAAGTGCAACTACCACTGGGCTGAGTTTGTCTTCGGTGTGGATGCCAAGATATGGGGCCCTGTAAGAATGGGCTGGAGCCTGAGATACAAGCGCAGGCTCTTCCATGACGACGGCGACTATGGCAACACCTGGTATGTGCCCGGCTTTGGCAAGCAGGGAGGCTCACGCTTTGGAGGAACCTTCAACGTAAGTTTCGAGCTGTAAGCCCGCTGCGGCAAGAAAGCCGCATCACTCTCACCCCACATTTACATCAACCATCACCCCTATCCCATCAATATGAACAAGAAAAAACTCATCTGGCAAATTCCCTTCCTGCTGCTCCTCGTCATCGGCACGGTCATCATTCTGAAGCAGGGACAGGAAAACATCAACTATCAGCACGACGAGGGTTTCATCTTCGGAACCGTCTACCACATCACTTATCATAGCGACACCAATCTGAAGAAAGAGATAGAGGCTGAGCTGAAGAAGGTGGACGAGTCGCTCTCACCATTCAACAAGACCTCCATTATCTCGAAGGTGAACCGCAACGAGAACCCGGTAGTCAACTCGATGTTTACAGAGGTTTTCCTCTTGGCAGAGGACATCTCCAACGAGACCCACGGAGCCTTCGACATTACCGTCGCCCCACTGGTCAACGAATGGGGATTCGGTTTCAAGAAAGGTGTGGAACCCAACAAGAAGGTCATCGACGACCTGAGAAAGATAGTAGGCTACCAGAAGGTGAAGCTCACCTCCGACAATCACATACAGAAAGAGGATCCGCGCATCATGCTCGACTGCTCTGCCATAGCCAAGGGATACGGTTGTGACGTAGTGGCACGACTGTTGAGCAAGAAAGGCATCAACGACTATATGATAGAGATAGGAGGCGAGATAGTCACCAAGGGTATCAACCAGAAACAGCAACCTTGGCGCATCGGCGTGAACAAACCTACCGAAGACTCGCTGAACACCAACCAGGAACTGCAGACGGTGCTCTTTGTCACGGATATTGCCATGGCAACCAGCGGCAACTATCG
>ERZ1023679.169-NODE-169-length-12384-cov-6.344716_pt1 | contig 12384 bp, 10 predicted proteins | sample MGYA00380344_ERZ1023679 | MGnify/ENA primary metagenome ERZ1023679 (study PRJEB33179, sample SAMN07448986) | human gut metagenome | biome: Human-gut; feature: Human associated habitat; material: Faeces | host: Homo sapiens | place: India: Bhopal | collected...
TAGCGTTAGCCGCGCTGTCCACATTCTCGGCCACGGCGAGCGACAACGTGAAGGCCCCCGCGCCAATACTCCCCCTACCCCAGCAGAAGCAAGTGGACTGGCAGAAGATGGAGACCTACGCCTTCATACATTTCGGCCTCAACACGTTCAACGACCGCGAGTGGGGCTATGGTGACTCCGACCCCAAGACCTTCAACCCCAAGCGTCTCGACTGTGAGCAGTGGGCGCGCACCCTCGTGGCCGCCGGCATGAAGGGCGTCATACTCACGGCCAAGCACCACGATGGCTTCTGCCTGTGGCCCTTCGCCGGCAACGACTACAACGTGAGCCGCTCGCCATGGCGCGACGGCAAGGGCAACGTGGTGCGCGAGATGGCCGACGCGTGCAAGAAATACGGGCTGAAGTTCGCCGTCTACCTCTCGCCGTGGGACCGCTCGCGCGCCGAGTATGCCACGCCGCAATACCTGCCCTATTTCTACGCCCAGCTGCGCGACCTCATGACCAACTACGGCAAGGTGTTCGAGGTGTGGTTCGACGGTGCCAACGGCGGCGACGGCTACTATGGCGGCGCAAAGGACAGGCGCACCATAGACCGCAAAAACTATTACAACTACCCTCGCATCTTCGAGATGCTCGACAGCCTGCAACCGCAAGCCGTGGTCTTCGGCGACGGCGGACCCGGATGCCGATGGGTGGGCAACGAGAAGGGAGTAGCCGGAGAGACCAACTGGGCTTTCCTGCGCAAGGGCGAGGTGTATCCAGGCTATCCCAAATACCCGGAGCTGCAATATGGCCACGCCGACGGCAACCAGTGGACGGCGGCGGAGTGCGACGTGTCCATTCGCCCGGGATGGTTCTACCACCCCGAGGAGGACGACAAGGTGAAGTCGCCTGAGCAACTGGCCGACCTCTACTATCGCAGCGTGGGCCACAACGCCACCTTCCTGCTCAACTTCCCCGTGGACCGCGACGGGCTGATCCACCCTGTCGACTCGGCCAACGCCGTGGCCTTCCACAAGATTATAGAGCGCGAGCTGGGCCACAACATCGTGGCAGGCATGGCGCCCAAGGTCTCCAGCCCGCGCGGCACGCAGTGCGCGGTAAAGGCCATGACCGACACCTCGGGGGTCACTTATAGGGCCACGCCCGACGGGGTGACGACTGCCGACATAGAGTTCCGCCTGAAGAAGCCGCAGCCCATGAACCGCATCATGCTGCAGGAATACATACCCTTGGGGCAACGCGTAAGGAAGTTCAGCGTGGAATGTCTCGCCGACAACGGCTCGTGGAAAGCCGTGGAGCAGCCCGAGCAGACCACCACGATAGGCTATAAGCGCATAGTGCGCTTCGTCACGGTGAAGACGAAGGGCATACGCGTGCGCATCCTCGACGCGCGTGGCCCGCTGTGCATCAACAACGTGGGCGTTTACTATGGCGGCAAGGACGCGCAACTATCGTGGAGCAAGGACGCCGAAGACATCACCTCGCTGCCACTCACCGTCAACGAGACGGCCGACGACGCCATCGTGATAGACCTGGGCAAGGCCACCGACGTCAGCTCGCTGCAATACCTGCCCATGCAGGGCGACAAGCCCACGGGACTCATCCACAGCTACACCGTCAGCACCTGCAACGCCAACGGCAACGCCATAGCCACGCTCGCTTCGGGAGAGTTCTCCAACATACAGAACAACCCGATAACGCAAACCGTCAGCTTCAAGGCCACGAAGACGCGATACCTCAAGCTGAAGGCCGACCGCATGGTGACGCCGGGCGAGAAGATCCGCTTCGCCAAGATAGGCGTGAAATAACAAAAAAGCCAGGCCATTGAAACTTATCTGTCGAACGTTGTTTGTGGGCCGGCACGAGACCGGCCCCAGCAAAGCGTTGAAAGACGGTGCGCGCAATCGGTGAAGCCGACAATCTTTATAATCTTTGAGATCCGTGTGAAAGAAAAGTATGCCGTTTAATCGTTTTGTCTTATTGACAATGCAAAGATAGCACGGCTTTTCCGATGCCGAAAACTTTCCGGCTTCAGTCTTTCAGGCACCCGACAGGCACCACATACACACCGTCCTCACGCCGTATGGCGTATCTTGTGGTGCCGGTAAGTATCATGAGGAATGATGGCGCCTTCATCTTCGTGGTGTCGATTTTAGAGGCGAGGAGCTTCAAGTTCTTTGCCCCTTCTTCTATGTTTTTCTCACCACCCAATTTTATTTCAATCAGTCCATATCTGCCGTTTCTCAGGTGCAATACGGCATCACACTCCAGGCCATTACTGTCACGATAATGATAGACAGACCCCTCCAACGCATCGGCATAGACCCTTAAATCCCTAACGCACATCGACTCAAAGAACAGTCCCATTGTGCTAAGATCGTTTATGAGGTCGTTAGGACCGACACCCAATGCGGCCACTCCGATGGACGGGTCAGAGAAATACCTTGTCTCCGAGCTTCTTATTGCTGTCTTGCTTCGCAGGTTAGGATTCCATGCAAGGGAATCCTCAAGAACGAATATCTTTTTCAAGGCTTCTATGTACGAAGCTATGGTCATGCGGTTGGCCGAAATCGTATCGTTGTTCTCAATGTCAGCGCAAATGGTGTTGACTGATATTTGCGCGCATTGGTTTCTCGCGATAGAACGCAGAATCCTTTTTGTCCGTTCCGCGTCACGCTTTACATTGTCAACGCGTGATATGTCGTTGTTGACGACAGCCTCGTAATACCTGTATGCCATATCCAGTGCCACGTCCTTGCTTATGGTAGTGGCTCTTGGCCAACCTCCACGACAGATAAGCCACGCAATGGAGTCTATGTTCAGATTACTTGTTCCGAAAACATCCGCATTGGGGTTACTGAACAATTCGTTCAAACTGACTTCACCAGTAGACTCACCCGACTCATAAAGGCTCATGGTCCTCATGGTCAGCCATGCAAACCTGCCAGTGCCAGAATGGTGTATTTTGTCCGTATCGGCAGGAACGGCAGAGCCAGTGAATATGAACTGGCCTTCTCCGTCTCTGTGGTCAACCTCAAAGCGTGCCGCATCCCACAGTTGTGGAGCAAGTTGCCATTCGTCTATCAAGCGTGGTGTCGCACCTGCAAGAAGTTTCTTAGGTGAAAGATTTGCCAACTCAACATTTTGCTCCATATACTCAGGATCGTCCATATACACGACACTTTTAGCCTGTTGTTCGGCTGTCGTTGTCTTGCCACACCATTTTGGTCCCTGGATAAGAACCGCGCCCACTCCCATAAGCCTACGACTTAACATCTTGTCGGCTATGCGAGGTCTGTATTGTTTCATGATACTTGCCGTTTTGATTATGCATGCAAAGTTAGCGAAAATACATTGAAAATGAACGGAACTCCATTTCTTTTATGCAAGATGTGGCAATTTCATTATACAACTTGTGGATGTTTCATTATGCCAAATGTGGATGTTTTACCATGCCATTTGTGTACTGTCAAGGTTCCGCCCAGAAAAACAAGACAATAATAAGAGTCCGTGACGGCACGTGCCGCCACGGATTTTTTTTGGATGAATCTTGGAATGGCACTTCACGCATTCCCTCATAAAAATGTAAAATCCCTTGGCCGTTCCCTCATAAATGTGTATCTTTACGCCCGACATTCCCTCATAAAAATGTAACAGCAGATGGAATATTCCCTCATAAAAATGTGATTACAGACGGGGCTTTCCCTCATATAAGTGTAGAGAACGTGAAAGCCAAGTCGCTTTACACCTTCATCAACCACGACTTCGCCTCCTATCATCTGAAAGGCATACGTTTCTCCATGCTCGGCTTCCAAGAACAAGGATGGATGGAGAACGTGCCACTGTTCGCGGCAAGGGAATATATCTCGCGAAATAGGGAAACGCCTATGTTAAAATAGGGGGAAAGGACACCGTGGCCCACGCTTTTGCCGTAACTTTGCAAGCAGAACAATAAAAAAACACAAAGAACATGATGGGCAAGTCATTCATTATCGGCATGTCGGCACTGCTGCTTCTTGGCAGTTGCGACACTTACACGGGCACGGGCGCCTACATGGGCAGCACCCTTGGCAGCATCTTCGGCTCGGCCATCGGCGGAATAGCAGGAGGGCCTCACGGCAGCGACGTGGGCACGATAGTTGGCATGGTGGGCGGTGCCGTAGCAGGAGCCGCCATTGGCCAGGCCACCGACCAAAAGCAGCAGGCGCAGCGCGAGGCCGACATCGCCGACATGCGCGCCAGGAGGGCCGAGAGGCAGGCAAGGAGACAAGGCTCGTATGGCAACGACAACACGTATGGCCATGGCAACAACTATGGCTATGACAACAACTATGGCTATGACAACCAAGGCCCCGACTACAGCGGCAGCGGCTTCGACGCCAACAACGGAGGCGACGACCGCATATACGACTTCAAGGGCTCCGACTACAGCGGCAACTACAGCGCGAAGCAGCCTGACGTGAACATGCCCATGCAGTCGAGTGTGGACAACCTGGCCGAGAACCTGAAATACACGCCCGACATAGAGATAAAGAACGCGCGCTTCGTGGACGACAACCAAGACGGCAAGATAGAGCGCGGCGAGCTGAGCAAGGTCATCTTCGAGGTCTACAACCGCGGCAACCACACGCTCTACGACGTGGTGCCCACGGTGGTGGAGGCCACGGGCAACCGCCACATCATGATATCGCCAAACATGCACGTGGAGTCGATACAGCCGGGCAAGGGCATTAGGTACACCGCCCTGGTGAAGGCCGACAACCGCCTGAAAGACGGCAACGCCCAATTCTGCGTCAGCGTGGTGCAGGGCGACAAGAAGATTAGCAAGGTGTACGAGTTTGACATACCCACGGCAAGGTGATTCTCGCCACGGGCGATATATATAATCGGCACGATCCCGCAAGACACACGATATTTCTTTTCAAACACGGATAGTACAAAAAGGCGGGGCCACGTCTCACGACGTTGCCCCGCACAAGATTAAACAACCAATAAAAGAAATAGATTGCTATCCTTATATGTTGCCGCTTGCCGTAAGTTTATTCGGCGGGCGGCAACGAATCTGTTTACCTTTATCTGATGAACAGCAGCTCACGATACTTAGGCAGCGTCCAAAGCTCGTCGGCCACCACAAGCTCGAGCTTGTCTATCTGGTAGCGTATGGGCTGGAACCATGTCTCCACGGTGTCGTGGTAGGCCACGGCCTTCTCGCGCTCGTCGGCGATCTTGTTTGCCACCTTGCGGGCGTTGACCATGTCTTCCACGTCTTTCTCGATGATGGCGGTGCGCTCGGAAATCTGCTCGATGATGTTCATGATGCGGTCGGAGAGCTGCTTGCCCTTCTCGGCGCCGTAGATGACCATGAGGTTCTGCACGTCCTTTGAGAGCATGGCCTGGTAGTGGGTCGCCACAGGTATGATGTGGTTGAGCGAGAGGTCGCCCAGCACGCGTGCCTCAATCTGCAGCTTCTTGGTGAAGGTCTCCCATTTCACCTCGTTGCGGGCCTTGAGCTCGTTCTCCTTCATTACCGACATCGACTCGAACATCTTGACGGTCTCCGGGTCGAGGTAGCGGTCGAAGATTACCGGTGCCGACTTCTCGGTGTCGAGGCCGCGCTTTCCGGCTTCCTCCACCCACTCTTCGCTATATCCGTTGCCGTCGAAGTGGATCGGGGCGCAGGTCTTGATGTCGTCTTTCACCACGGAGAGGATGGCGGTGAACTTGTCCTCGCCCTTGGCTATGAGGGCGTCGACACGCTCCTTGAAGCTTGTCAGAGCCTCTGCCACGGCGGTGTTGAGCACGATTTGCGCGCTGGCGCAGTTGGCCGAAGAACCCACGGCGCGGAACTCGAAGCGGTTGCCGGTGAAGGCGAACGGTGACGTGCGGTTGCGGTCGGTGTTGTCGCGCATGATGTCGGGAATCTCTGGTATGTCTATCTGCACGCCTTCCTTGCCCTTGATGAGCAGCGCGTCCTTGTCAGATTTCATGATGTGCTCAAGTACGCCCGATAGCGACTTGCCGAGGAACGACGAGATGATTGCTGGAGGTGCCTCGTTGGCGCCCAGGCGATGGGCGTTGCCGGCGTCCATGATGCTGGCCTTGAGCAGTCCGTTGTGCTTGTAGACGGCCATGAGCGTCTCCACGGTGAAGACCACGAAGCGCAGGTTGTCCTCGCGCGTCTTGCCTGGTCCATGGAGCAGGATGCCGGTGTCGGTGGAGAGCGACCAGTTGTTGTGCTTGCCCGAACCGTTGATGCCGTCGAAAGGCTTCTCGTGGAGCAGCACCTCGAAGCCGTGCTTGTGGGCCACGCGCTTCATGAGCGACATGAGCAGCATGTTGTGGTCCACGGCGAGGTTGGTCTCCTCGAAGATAGGAGCGCACTCAAACTGGTTAGGGGCCACCTCGTTGTGGCGTGTCTTTACAGGTATGCCAAGTTCGAGAGCCTGGATCTCGAGGTCCTTCATGAAGGCCTGCACGCGCTCAGGGATGGTGCCGAAATAGTGGTCGTCCATCTGCTGGTTCTTGGCGCTCTCGTGGCCCATGAGCGTGCGTCCGGTGAGGATGAGGTCGGGACGCGCGGCGTAGAGGTCCTCGTCGACGAGGAAATACTCCTGCTCCCATCCCAGGTTGGAGATGACCTTCTTCACGTCGGGATAGAAATAGTGGCACACGTTAGTGGCGGCCACGTTGACGGCGTGGAGGGCACGCAGCAACGGTGCCTTGTAGTCGAGGGCCTCGCCGGTGTAGGAGATGAAGATGGTTGGTATGCAGAGCGTGTCGTCGATGATGAACACGGGGCTCGTGGGATCCCATGCCGAGTAGCCGCGCGCCTCGAAGGTGGAGCGTATGCCGCCTGAGGGGAAGCTGGAGGCGTCGGGCTCCTGCTGCACGAGGAGCTTGCCAGAGAACTCCTCTATCATGCCGCCCTTGCCGTCGTGCTCTATGAAAGAGTCGTGCTTCTCGGCGGTGCCTTCGGTGAGGGGCTGGAACCAGTGGGTGTAGTGGGTCACGCCGTTCTCGTCGGCCCATTGCTTCATGCCCTTTGCCACGGCGTCGGCGATAGAGCGGTCGAGCGTGGCTCCGTTGTCGATGACATCAATCAACTTCTGATAGACATCAGCGGGCAGATACTTGTACATCTTGGCGCGGTTGAACACCTTCTTGCCAAAATACTCTGATGGGCGCTCCACGGGAGCGATCACCTCGACTGGCTTCTTGTGCGAAGCAGTCACTACGGCATCAAATCTTTCGTTGGTCATACTTATAAAATGATATTAGGGATTTGCTATATTATGATGTTTATGCCTTTACAGCTTTTTTATTCTCTCCATGGCCTCTTCCACGTCCTCGCGGTTGCCGAAGCTGGTTAGGCGGAAGTAGCCTTCGCCCGAGGGTCCGAAGCCCACGCCCGGCGTGCAGACCAGGCCGCAGCCGTAGAGCAGGGTGTCGAAAAATTTCCACGAGCCCATGCCGCCCGGCGTGCGCACCCAGAGGTAAGGGGCGTTCTCGCCGCCGTAGACGTCGTAGCCCAGGCCCACGAGGGTCTCGCGCATGAGGCGCGCGTTGTCCATGTAGTAGGCTATCGTCTCGCGGGTCTGGCGGTGGCCCTCCTCAGAATAGGTGGCCTCGGCGGCGCGCTGCGAGATGTATGAGGTGCCGTTGAACTTCGTCGACTGGCGGCGCTCCCACAGGGCGTTGAGCGACACGTCCTTGCCGTCGAGCGTCTTGGCCATGAGGTCCTTTGGTATGACGGTGTATCCGCAACGCACGCCCGTGAAGCCGGCTGTCTTGGAATAGGAGTGGAACTCTATGGCGCACTTGCGCGCGCCCTTTATCTCGTAGATGGAGTGTGGTATCTCGGGATCGGTGATGTAGGCATGGTAGGCGGCGTCGTCGAGGATGTTTGCCTCGTGGTGGAGCGCGAAGTTTCCGCACTTGGGAAGCTCGTCCTTGGTGAGCACCGTGCCCGTGGGGTTGTTGGGGTAGCACAGGTAAATCATGTCGACGCGGTGGTCGGGCAGCGCGGGCGTGAAGTTGTTTTCGGCGGTGCAAGGCAGGTAGGTGATGTCGGCCCACTTGCCGTCGACGAATTTTCCGGCACGCCCTATCATGGCGTTGGAGTCGGCATAGACGGGGTAGACGGGGTCGGTCAGGGCCACGCTGTTGTCCCACCTGAGCAGCTCCTGGATGTTGGCGGTGTCGCTCTTGGCTCCGTCGTTGATGAATATCTCGTCCTTGTCGAGGTGTATGCCGCGGGTGAGGAAGTCGCCCTTCATGATGGCCTCGCGCAGGAAGTCATAGCCGTGCTCAGGGCCGTAGCCGCGGAAGGTGTCGATGTGGCCCATCTCGTCGGAGGCCTTCTTCATGGCCTCCACCACGGCAGGCGCCAAGGGGCGGGTCACGTCGCCAATGCCGAGGCTGATGACGCGCTGCTTGGGATGCGACACCTTGAAGGCCGTGACGCGCTTGGCGACGTCGGCGAAGAGGTAGCTGCCCGGAAGACGGAGGTAATATTCGTTTACTAATGCCATTGTTTCTCTCCTTTTTTTTGATTTTAATGGTTGTCTAATGTCTCTTTGTTGTCCTGTAAACACTTATCGATGTCATGGTTCCATCTCGCCGTCGAAGACTATCTCCGCCGGCCCTGTCATCCTGACGTGGTTGTCGGCGCCCCACTCTATGTGCAGCGTGCCGCCGTCCATGACGATGTCGGTTTGCCGTGGTGCCCTGCCCGTGGCGGCCGCGGCCACCGCCGTGGCGCAAGCCCCGGTGCCGCAAGCCATGGTGATGCCTGAGCCTCGCTCCCACACGCGGGTGCGGATGGCCTGGACGTCGCCACTGGAAGGCCGCGTCTCGGCAAACTCGATGTTGCAACGCTCGGGGAAGCTGCTGGAGAACTCCAAGGCGCGTCCCCGGGCGGCAACGTCTATCTCTCTTACCTTACTGACGAAATTGACATAATGTGGATTGCCCATCGACACGAAAACGCCATCCGTGCCGTCGGGCCGCGTGCCAGTGAACTGCTCAGGGTCCTCAAGGCGTGGCTCGCCCATGTCGACCGTCACGCTCGTCACCTTGCCGCCCTCCACGTGAAGCTGGAGCACCTTGATGCCGGAAAGCGTCTGCAAGCGCACGGTGTCGCCCTTGAAGAGGCCGCGCTCGTAGACATACTTGCCTATGCAGCGGCTCGCGTTGCCACACATCATGGCCTCGGAGCCGTCGGCGTTGAAAATGCGCATCGAGAAGTCGGCAACGGAGGGGTCGGAAGGCGCGCCAATGAGCACCAAGCCGTCGGAGCCGATGCCGAAATGGCGGTCACTCCATTTGATTGACGTGGACGACGGGTCGGCGACATTATATAATAATGTGTTGACGTAAACATAATCGTTGCCCGCGCCCTGCATCTTCGTAAAAGGTATCTTCGTGACCTTTTGCGAGGCTTTTGCCTCTGAACACTTATCTGTAACCGATGCGCCTGTTGACATTTTGTTAAGCTCTATTTCTTTTAAATGAACGCTTTGTGCTGTTCACGGTGCAAAGTTACAACAAAATGACAGTAACCAAAAAACTTTTCTTCTAAAATTATGGAAGTTTTGGCATTTTCCATCAATTTGTTAGGATGCGGCCTCCGAAACCTTACAAATTGCATTACACAAAGCACGAAATACTTACATATCGTCATATTAGCAACAATAGATGTAACATATCGTCGCATTATCAACCACAATTCCGACAATATGCGTAACTTTGCAACCGAATTAAGAGCAAAAAGTAAGATTGCTCACGGAATACTTAATTATAACCTATAACTGACCTGCTTTATATATACACACGGGCCAACAAGCTCAAAAAACGCGCGACGCTGTGAAGCGTAGCGCGTTTTTTTTCGCGTTGCCGTCTTGCCAAGGCCGCTGGATGACCAGAAACACTGCCCCACCCCACATCGGCCACGCCCATGACATGATGTTGAATTGTAAAATATTATTGCCGAAATTTAACACTTGGAAACAGGGTCAAATAGAGCGGAAAAAGGGTAGCCTTTCGCCCTTTCACAACGCCGCCGGCGGCTTTTCGTCCATTTTTGTTTGCCGTTACGGTGCAATCGCGTCGCCGTTACACCGTAATCGCAACGCGATCTCACCGTAACGGCAACGCGATAACACCGTAACGGCGACGCGATTGCACCGTAACGGCGACACCATTTTAGCTAATCGGCAACGCCCGGAAACCGCCAAAAACATAACCAGTTAATAATCAACCATTTACCAAAACAGCCCATAATCGCGTCATTTCCACGCAAGCGACACATCGGTTGAAAAAAATCGATTCTCAGACGACCATTTGTAAATTATTTTGATATGCATAATATGCTTAGCAGAGACCGCCCATGCCAGGCTCGCGCTGACAAATCAATGAATTGTCGTCGCGAGGCACAAGTTTTCATTCTTTTGTCGCGGGCGCGATGACGAATATAAAAGATTGAGGAAAAGGCGATTGGGGGAAAATATAAATAATCCGCAAGGCCGATTATTTAGACCTTGCGGATTTCGAATAAAAGATAATATGATTTAGATGTCAGTCAAAAAAATCAACGGGAAACTGGCGTTGGTACATTATGCCGCGTCAGAATATGTTCTGCGAGAAGAGAGCCTTGCGCACGTCGTCCTCGTGGTCGTAGATGAAACGCGCCACGATGCTCGACAGGATGGACGAGGTGGTGAGCGAGAGCGGGTACTTCAGGCGGTCGAGGATGTTCTTGAGCGTCGGGTCGATGTATATCGTGGCAGGACGGCCACCGCCCGTCTTATATTGCTTGGCGAGGTCGAGGAAGAGATCCCATGAATCGGCGGAATCGTCTTTCTGTATCTGGTAGGTCTTCATCGTATTCTCCTTCTGAGGACGGCCACGGCGCTGTCCCTCATTGTCAGCTTCCTCGCGCGGACGCTCACCTCCTATGGGCCTGTTGGCGCGCGCGTCGGCTACATCCTCCTTCACGCTCGTGCCTTCTTGCGCCTCGGCAGCTTGCTGATTACTGGCCTCGGGAGCCTCCGCAACCGACTTCTCCCCTGCCCTATCCGTAGTTGTTTCAAGCTGATTGTCAGGAGCTTGTGCTTTTTGTTGATTATCGTCTTGCTCTCGCTTTGGCGTGGCGTCATCTTGCGCGTTTCTCACGCCTTGCGCGCCGCCGGCTTGAAGGTCCTTAACCAAGTCTGCCAAACTTCCAGGCAACGTCACTCTCGTCTTATTATTTTTTCCAGCCATAACCGTAATATTTATATTCTTATTTCCTTATATAGATATATATTTACATATATGTTTATATGCAATTTATTCTCTCATTCTCCTTATCATGAAGTCGAAAGCGAGCTTGACCGCGTCGCGCTGTGATGCTGAAATCTCCATGGTGTTGATGCGCTTGAGCGAAGCGCGCGCCGTGATGCGGGGCGTTACGGCACCGAGCTGCTTGAAAATGGCGTCGGTCTGTTTCCACATCCTGAGCTCGTCGGCCGTGCCGATACGCACGTCGATGCGGTTTGGCACGAAGAAAAGCTTGGCGCTCATGGATGGGGTAGCGGCGCGAAGGGCATTTATGACCTGCACAAAAGTGCCAGTGGAGTCGAGGGTCTTTTCCTCATACTCGTAAGGACAGATAATGAAATCGGCATTGGTGAACATCGGCACCAAGCCATCCTCGGAAACATTACCCGGCGAGTCGAAGAGCACGAAGCCCTCAGTGTCGGCAGCCGAGTCCATGAGCTGCTGCATCACGTCTGGAGCCTGCACGTCGAAATCCTGAACCTCGTAGGGAGGGTCGAGGGTAGGGTAGAGCTCCTTGTCCTTCTTGCGCTGCATCTTGATTGTCTTTTGCAAGTCGGTATCGATGACGCACACCTGCTGCTTCTTCCAAGCGAGATAATTGGCAAAGAGAATGCACAGCGTCGATTTTCCCACGCCACCTTTTTGATTCGCGAAAACGATTTTCCTGTTCCTCATATCTATATTTATATATTTCAATATTATGCCACTAAAACATTTATATCCGCATATAAAAGATTAGATGTACAAATAAACATGCTCATTCTTATACATTAAAACATATATATATTAAAGCTTATATAGTTTTATATATAAGATTCAACACATTATTATATATAGCTATCTTCATTCGAATACATATTTAATGGTGTAAATAATTACACCTGCAAATTTAAGCATTAAAAAATAAATAAGCAAATAAATTGAATGTTTTTTATTGATAAATTTATAAAAACATATCATTATTAGGCTTTTTATATATTAATATATAAATAGTAAAAGGTGTATGTTTTTATATTTATTGGATTATTACTTTTTATTTTTCTTTGTTTCTTTATATATTTA
>ERZ1023679.175-NODE-175-length-12326-cov-7.858447_pt1 | contig 12326 bp, 9 predicted proteins | sample MGYA00380344_ERZ1023679 | MGnify/ENA primary metagenome ERZ1023679 (study PRJEB33179, sample SAMN07448986) | human gut metagenome | biome: Human-gut; feature: Human associated habitat; material: Faeces | host: Homo sapiens | place: India: Bhopal | collected...
GTTTAGCTATACCAGTATTCAGTTTTCGCCACGTCTTTCTTCTAATGACAGGGTGATGGTAAATGATTCCTGTGTATCCCTGTGTGATACATTGGATGCGACTATCGATTTGGTATTTGACAAACCCTATGATTTCTATATAGAGGCGAATGCAAAGGGAAAGACTACAGGACGAGTAGGACCTGAACTTGTGATAGGTTTGACTAAGAGAAATGCCTTTAAAGGTGGAGAAAAACTGGATATCAACTTGCATGGTTCCTATGAATGGCAGACTATACAACAAGAAGGTGCTAAATCAACTCATATAAATTCCTATGAGTATGGTTCGGATATTTCATTATCTTTCCCACGAATCATAACTCCTTGGAATATGTTTCGCACAATGGCTCAGAACGAGCGACGCTTCAGGGCGGGGCGTTTTCCACGAAGTTTTTATGGAACTCCGACAACTACCGTCAAGACTTCTATGAATGTGCTAAATAGGGCAAGTTATTTTCGTCGTCATGTTGTGTCTGGCGAATTGACATATAACTGGTCTACTTCTTCGCAGCATCATCATTCATTCAGTCCTCTTGTCCTTTCTTACGAGTACATGAATGCTCGAACGGCAGCTTTTGATAGCGTACTAGCAAAGCATCCGTATCTCCAGATATCTATGCGCGATCAGTTTGTGCCAAAGATGAGCTATACCTATACCTATAATAGTCCGCTCAACTATCGTCATCCTATCACCTGGTCTACTACGGTGAGCGAAGCTGGTAATGTCTTGGCAACAGGTTATCTGATAGCAGGCAAAAAATGGAATGATAAGGATAAGCAGATGTTTAAAAATCCTTTTGCACAATTTCTTAAGTTAGAGACTGATTTCGTAAAATATTGGAAGTTGACGGAAAAATCCACGCTTGTTGGGCATTTGAATGCTGGTGTAGTCTGGAGTTATGGAAATACGGAAAAAGCTCCTTATTATGAGCAGTTCTATGTAGGAGGAGCCAATAGCATCCGAGCTTTCAATGTAAGAAGTATCGGACCGGGCAAATTTGCGCCTACTAATAGTAAGTTCTCATATATAGACCAGACGGGTGACATTAAGTTTGTTGCCAATCTGGAATATAGACCAAGAATTTGGGGTGATTTGTATGGTGCAATATTTCTGGATATGGGTAATGTCTGGAATATCCATGAAGAGGAGTATAGTGAAAATGGAAAATTTTATGCCCGAAACTTTTTTAAACAGATGGCTGTGGGTACGGGTGTTGGTGTCAGATATGACATGGGAATGTTTGTGATTCGTCTGGATTGGGGACTTGGATTGCATCTTCCTTACGAAACTGGCAAGAACGGATTTTATAATATTCACCGATTCAAAGATTCTCATAGTTTCCATTTTGCCGTGGGCTATCCTTTCTAGGAATGTCGGAATTTTAGAAATACCAGAATAAGTTTCTGTAGATATCGACAAAAGTTTCTATAGATGTCGAAAATTATTTTTGAACATCGCATTTAGAATGTTGTAGGCGTTTCTCGGAATACAGTAAAATGTTTTTCTGAATATAGTAAATTGTTCATTGAATGCTATAAAACGACAGAACTTTTACTTTTATTTGATTAAATCAAAAAAAAAGGAGAAAAAATAGTGGCACTCGCAAAATTTTTAGTACTTTTGCAGTCGGTATTAAACTATCAACTATTAATTAATAAATAATATGAAGCCAACACTATTGCTTTTAGCGGCAGGCATGGGTAGCCGCTACGGTGGTTTGAAACAGCTTGATGGTCTAGGTCCTAACGGTGAGACTATCATGGATTATAGCATTTATGATGCTATCCAGGCTGGTTTCGGTAAAATTGTTTTTGTAATCCGCAAGGATTTCGAGGATCAGTTCCGTGAGAAGATTCTTTCAAAATATGAAGGACATATTCCTGCAGAACTCTGTTTTCAGTCTTTGGATGCACTTCCTGAAGGCTTTTCTGTACCAGAAGGCCGTGAGAAGCCTTGGGGTACCAATCATGCCGTATTGATGGCTAAAGATGTTATCAACGAGCCTTTCTGTGTTATCAACTGTGATGATTTCTATAATCGTGATTGCTTTATGGTAATCGGCAAGTTCCTTTCTGAACTTCCAGAGGGTAGCAAGAATCGCTATGCAATGGTAGGTTTCCGTGTAGGCAATACTTTGAGCGACAATGGTACTGTTGCACGTGGTATTTGCTCTAAGGATGCAGATGAGAATCTGACTACTTGTGTAGAGCGTACAGAGATTATGCGTATTGATGGTAAGGTATCTTATAAGGACGAAGAAGGACAGTGGGTAGCTGTAGGTGACAATACTCCAGTTTCTATGAACGTATGGGGCTTTACTCCTGACTATTTCGAGCACAGTGAGGCTTATTTCAAAGAGTTCCTGAGCGATCCTAAGAATATGGAGAACAAGAAAGCTGAGTTCTTTATCCCGTTGATGGTCAACAAACTGATTAATGAAGGTACTTCTACTGTCAAGGTTTTGGATACTACAAGTAAGTGGTTTGGTGTAACATACTCAGCAGACCGCCAGAGCGTAGTTGAGAAGATTCAGAGTCTGATAGATGAGGGTGTTTATCCAAACAAACTTTTCTAATAAGTACTTTTGATAAGATAAATTCGTTTATCCTAATCTTTTTCAGTAAATATATTTCTTTCATGGAGATAAATATATTAAAAGAACAAGAAGCCGCTACCCTTCGAGAGATGATAGCGGCTTCTCATCGTATAGTAATATGTTGTCATAAGTCACCTGATGGTGATGCGATAGGTTCTTCCTTGGGTTGGTTTTATTATTTGCAGTCCTTGGGCAAGAATTCCACAATCTGTGTACCAGATATGATACCAGATGCCATAAGTTGGCTTCCTGGAACAGAAGAAATTATTCGCTATGATAAGCAACCGGAAGCAGTTAAAGCAGCCTTTACTAATGCAGATCTGGTTTTCTGTTTAGATTTCAATGGTGCCAGCCGTCTTGATGAGATGGAACCAGTTCTTACATCTTATCAGGGTAAGAAAGTGATGATAGACCATCATCTGGATCCTTTTATGTCTGTAGATTTACTTATTTCTCATCCTCATATGAGTAGTACGAGTGAATTGATATTCAGAATCGTTTGGCAACTTGATGGTTTTACTCAGATGGATAGCCGATGGGCTACATGCATTTACTGTGGCATGATGACAGACACTGGAGGTTTTGTCTATAATTCTAATGAACCCGTTATCTATCTTATTATCAGTGAACTGCTAACCAAGAACATAGATAAGGACAAAATTTACCGTAAGGTTTTCAATAATTATTCTACCAATTCTATCCGTTTCCGCGGGCATATCATGGATAAGAAACTGCGTGTTTTTGAAAATTTACATGCCTCTTATTATTGTGTTACTCGCAAGGAGATGGAGCAATATCATTTCATAAAAGGCGATTTGGAAGGATTGGTTAATGAACCGCTGCGTATTCGTGGCCTTAAATTCTCGATATCTTTGCGCGAAGACACAGAGGTAAAGAACCGCGTGCTCGTGAGTCTTCGTTCGGTAGACGATTTTCCTTGTAATGAGGTTGCTGCCAAGTTTTTCAATGGCGGAGGTCACCTTAATGCCTCAGGCGGTAAGTTGATGACTACGATAGAAGAGGCAGAACAGATAGCATGCAAGGCAATAGAGGCCTATGCTCATTTGTTGCAATAATAGCGATAATTATGTTAAGTATTGGATAAAGACTATCGTTTGGATGGTAATAAGTGATAAATAATAATAAAATCACCTATTATCTCTCGGTAGTCTGTTATCTTTTTTGTATCTTTGTCGCTAAAATGAATATAATTTAGGTAATGAAGAAATTTTTATTTATAGTAATAGCCTTTGCTGCCCTCTTTTCGATGGTGGCATGTAACGATTCAGAGACATACGCAGATCAGCGAAATAGAGAGCGTGATTCTATCAATGCTTTCCTCCGTAATGAAAAAATTACGGTGATAAACGAGAAGCAATTCAAGGAGCGTTGGGAAGCTAAGAAGACAAATCCTGCTATTGTTTTGACTGATACCTCTGCAGAAAAGAACGAATATGTACTCTTTGAGAGTAATGGTATCTATATGCAAGTAGTAGAGCAGGGCTGCGGTGACTATATACAGCAAGGTAAATCAGAGGAAGTTTTGGTACGTTTTGATGAGTATAATGTCAATACGCGTGCCAATATATCAGATGAGTCTCTTTGTCTGAGCAATAATCTTCCGGCGTATTCATACTATATTGATAAATTGAAGGTAACGAATACTTCCGGTACATTTACAGGCATGCTTGTTGAGCCTAAGAAGAGCGTTTTTGGCTTGGCTTATAATTATAGTTCTTATACTGGTAGTTATAGCAGTACTATTCCTTCCGGGTGGCTTATTCCATTCAGTTGGGTAAAGATAGGTCGTGGAAATGCTGAGGGCGAGAAAATTGCCCATGTGCGTCTTCTGATTCCTCATACTTACGGTTCTACTCAGGCATCAGCTAATGTGAATGCCTATTTTTATGATATGACATTGCAGAAGGGTCGTTAAAGGCCTTTCTGCATCTTTATTTTCTATAGTAAACGATAAAAATATTAAATAAGGTGTTTTATGACATTAATTAAGTCAATCTCTGGTATCCGTGGTACTATTGGCGGACCAGCAGGCGATACGTTGAATCCCCTCGATATCGTGAAATTTACTTCTGCTTACGCTACTTTCATTCGTCGTAGTGGTGCTTCTAAGAGTAATACAATCGTGGTAGGACGTGATGCGCGTATCTCAGGAGAGATGGTAAAGAATGTAGTTTGTGGTACCTTGATGGGTATGGGCTACGATGTACTTAACATCGGTTTGGCTACTACTCCTACTACCGAACTTGCTGTTACTATGAGTGGTGCAGCCGGTGGTATCATCATCACCGCTTCTCATAATCCCCGTCAGTGGAATGCTCTTAAACTTCTTAACGAGAAGGGTGAGTTCTTGACTGCTGCTAATGGTAATGAGGTGTTGAGTATTGCTGAGAAGGAAGATTTTGAATATGCCGATGTAGATCATCTTGGAAAATATACTGAAGACAATTCTTACAACAAGCGTCACATTGATTCTGTACTTGCTCTGAAACTTGTGGACGTAGAGGCTATTAAGAAGGCTCATTTCAAGGTTTGTGTAGATTCTATCAACTCAGTAGGTGGTATTATACTTCCTGAATTGCTGGATGCTCTTGGTGTAGAATATACCTTTTTGAATGGGGTTGCGAATGGCGACTTTGCTCACAATCCTGAGCCATTAGAGAAGAACCTTGGTGGTATCATGGATGAATTGAAGAAGGGTGGATACAATATGGGTATCGTTGTGGATCCTGATGTTGACCGACTGGCTTTCATCTGTGAGGATGGCAAGATGTTTGGCGAGGAATATACCTTGGTAAGCGTTGCAGATTATGTGTTGAGCAAAACTCCTGGCAATACAGTTAGCAACCTTTCTTCTACTCGTGCGCTTCGCGATGTAACGGAGAAGCATGGTGGCAAATATACAGCTGCGGCAGTAGGTGAGGTGAATGTTACTACCAAGATGAAGGATGTCAACGCTGTAATTGGTGGTGAAGGCAATGGAGGTGTTATCTATCCAGAGAGTCACTATGGTCGTGATGCCCTTGTTGGTATTGCTCTTTTCCTGAGTAGTCTGGCTCATAAGGGATGCAAGGTTAGTGAGCTTCGTGCTTCCTTCCCTAACTATTTTATCGCAAAGAATCGTATCGATCTTACTCCTTCTACCGATGTGGATGCCATCTTGGTGAAGGTGAAGGAACTGTATGGTCAGGAGAAGGATGTTACTGTAACTGATATTGATGGTGTAAAACTCGACTTCCCTGATAAGTGGGTTCACTTGCGTAAGAGTAATACTGAACCTATCATCCGTGTATATAGCGAGGCTTCAACAATGGAGCAGGCAGATGAACTTGGTAAGAAATTAATGCAGGTAGTTTACGATATGCAGTAGTCTGTATCTATCTGATGTTTAGATAAAAAAAGAAGAGGTCATACCGTAATTTACCGTATGGCCTCTTCTTTTTTATTATTTCCTTTTCTGTCTTCTTATTATTTTTTCTTCCTTTAGTCTTTTTGGGCTCTCTATCTCTATTTTTCTTTTCCTTGGTATGTTTTCCTTTCTTTTTCCTTTTGTAAGATTTTACTCTTCTGCCAGTTCCTTCATGGCATCATTCAGCGTATTAAATAATACGTTGATGTTCTCCTCTTCATTCTTGCAGGCTTCCTTGAAGAGTGCTACTGGGTCTTCCGTACTGCTTGTGAGCGGAGTTTCATTGAGCAGAATGTTCACATTGTTGAGAAGCATTCCATGCAGGGTAGGCATGTGGAGTTGATGTTGTTCGCCTTCCTTGCTACCGCATTTCAATCCTGCAGCGTATGCCTTTACGATGATGCGTACCAACAGATGGATGGCCATAGGTTCGTCAGCGAGGCTGATGAGGATGCCATGGGTGTAGTCGCGCACATGCTCTTCGAGAGTAGTGAATTTACCTTGTAAGAGCCAGGTAAAATTGCGCTTATATTCACTTTCCATTGCTTTGTATAGTTGTGGACTCTTGCAGGCGATACGTAGGTAGTCGAGCATGCTTGGCTCAAAGGTGGGATCGGCTGCCTTCATTCCTTCGAAATTTTTCTTCATACGTTCGTTAGCTTCCTCTGCTGTCTTATAGTTGAGACGAACAAGTGTAGAGAACATAACATCGAAGAAATATTGATTAACCTCTCCATAGTGGTCGAGCATCAGCTGTTTGATTTCTTTCGGATCATTCTTTTTCTTGAAGTCATCTCCACCTACGGTTGCGTCGATAATACCGCGTGCGTACGCCTCGAAGAAAGCCCTCACAAAAGAAGCTACGGCCTTGTAACTATTTATTCTTTTCATTGTTTCTTATTCAAAAGTCTTAAATTCATAGCCTTGTTCTCTTAGCCATTCGATGGATTGAGGCAAGGCTGTTTTCAGTTTTTCTATACTTTTCAGTGAGTCGTGGAAGGTGATAATGCTGCCGTTTCTGGCATATCTTTTCACGTTGTTTACCACATCTTCAGCTGTGAGCCATTTAGAATAGTCTCGCGTCACCAGATCCCACATGATTACCTTGTAGGTGCGGTGCAGCCACCAGTATTCGCTTGGTCTCATCCATCCATGTGGAGGTCTGAATAAGTGGGCGTGAATTAATTCGTTTGCTTTGTTGGTATTCAGCACATAGGAGATGACACGGTGTTTGAAAGCTCCGATGTGATTGAATGTGTGATTTCCCACCTGGTGTCCTTCTTCTACTATCTGGTTGTACAAATCGTGATGGCGCAGTACATTTTCTCCTACCATGAAAAAAGTTGCTTTCACATTGTATTTCCTCAAAATTTCGAGAATGATGGGTGTGGATTCTGGTATCGGACCATCGTCAAAGGTCAGATAAACGGAATGTTCTTTTTTGTCCATTCTCCAGATTGCCTTCGGATAAAGCCATCGGAGCCATTTTGCTGGTTGCTCTATGAACATTTGATTCCTATTTTTATGAATTGATAAAACTTATTGGCTCTATGCTCTAAAGAAATCCTCTTGATGGAAGCCTTTTGCTTATAGACTCTTTTCCCTTGAGAAACCTCTTAATTAGAGCCTTTTAAAACTAATAGGCTCTATTACTTGTGAGTTTGGAGCCTTTTAGTAAATTTATAGAGTTAAAATACTTGATTGATGCCTGCAGTTTTGGAACAGAGCCTTTATAATTATCTGTATAACATGATAGGGCAGTTTTCAGGCCGCCCTATCATGTTATTCTATATATGGAGATACATTTACTGGAAATTTTCTGGAATCTTGCCAAGAGAATTCTTTTAATAACTCTCTTTATGGGGGAAACCTTGTTTAGGATTCCCATGAAAATCCCAGTTGAATTTTCCTAATGGCTTTCTTTATTAGAAAGTTTCTCCTTGTAAAAGTTTCTCTTAATTTCCTGCATTTGGCATCTGACCTCCTCTGCCGTGATACAAAGTATAGAGCTTATTGAGTTGGTCTTCATACTTCTTGGCAGTCTTCTGATCTACCATGCTTGCTACCTCGCAGGTGCTCTGCATAATCATAATCTGACGGATGCAGTCGTTCTGTGCCTGAGCGAAACGGTTGGCATCGAGTGACAGATAGTAGCTCAGATACTGGCTGGCAGTTTTCCAAACCTTGCCTACGTATTCAGCTGCCTTCTGCTTCTGCCCAGCGAGAATCCATCCACGAGCCATATCAAGACCACCACTCATGTAATCGATTGGCACATTATAGTCTGGTATCTCAACATCAGCTTTCTTCAGAATGTCAATAGCCTTCTTGTTCTTATGCTCTGAAAGCAACTGGAGGGCTGTCTGGGCGAGCAGGCGACGGTGTGTATAGCACATACGCATAGTTGTCTCGTCGATGTAGAGTCCTTTCTGTTTCAGATTGCCGAACTTGAAACGGGTCATGATGTTATGATAAGCCTTCTCGGTATCGAAATTCTTTGCACCTGGTTTGTTGGTGGTGAAAGGAGTAATACGGTTAACGAGGCCCTCCTGTACGAAGTTGTCACCCAGATTCATGTAGTTGTCCTCACCTACAGTCAGTGCTACGTAGATTGGGCGTACCCAGTTGCATTGAGCTATCATTTCCAGCATCATCAGGTCGCCCTTGTAGAGTGCGGTCTTTCCTGCGAGAGAGATAACCATCTTGTCTGGTATTGTATCAGAAGCCATCATCATGCCACTCTTCTTTACAGCCTCCTTGTCGATAGTCACGTAGAGGGTATCTGTTGGAATAATGTGCAGGTCTGGATTCTTGCTTCTTACCCAATATTTCAGCACATTCTTTAGTTCGAACGGTTCATCGCCAAACTGTTTCTTGGCTGCTTCTGGATTCTGCTTATAGAATTCGAGAATCTGCTGCTTTGCTCCTGGTTCTACAGTTACGTACTCATTGGTTCCAGAACAGAAATCAAGTCTTGGCCATGTGATTGGCACTGAAGGAGAGTTGTAGGCAGGGCGTTTCATCTGGTCGATGTACCAGTCGGTCTGCAAGTAGCTCAGGTTACAAACGCGTGCATCTGTACCTACGCCTTCTACTTCCTGATTGTACCAGAGTGGGAAGGTATCGTTATCTCCGTTAGTGAAGATGATAGGATTTCCCTTTTCTTGGAGTGACATCAGATAGTTCTGTCCGAAATCACGGCAAGTATAGCGGTTGCTGCGGTCGTGGTCATCCCATGTCTGGGAAGCCATTTGTATTGGCACGAGTAGTGTGATGACGGCTACGATGGCAGAGATGGCGGTACCACTCAACTTCGCCTTCTTTTTCAGGAGGTCGATGATGGCGAGTACACCCAGACCACACCAGATGGCGTATGCATAGAATGATCCTGCGTATGCGTAGTCGCGCTCACGTGGCTGCATTGGAGTCTGGTTCAGGTAGATGACGATGGCAAGACCAGTCATGAAGAACAGGAAGAACACTACCCAGAACTGCTGGATACCGATAGGAAGGATTTCTTCTACTTCCTTACCGTTCTTGATTACCTTGCGCTTGCGTGTGTACCATGCTTGCCAGAAGAGACCGATGAGACCGAGTATCAGAGGCATGCAGTAGAATACGTTGTGCCCCTTGTTGTTCTTCAGGTCATCCGGAAGTTTACTCTGATCACCGTAGAGCGAGTCGTCGATGAATGAGAAACCGGTTATCCAGTTTCCGTGCTCAGGTTCTCCGTTGCCCTGGATGTCGTTCTGGCGACCAGCGAAGTTCCACATGAAGTAACGCCAGTACATAAAGTTGCACTGGTAGGAGAGGAAGAAGCGGATGTTGTCCACCTGTGAAGGTACCTTCACCATGATGTTTTCTCCGCATCTGTCGTAAGGCACTTCTGTGCCATCTACGCCACCCATCCAGTCCTCGTAAGCCTGTGCATGTGCTGCGTCATACATACGAGGGAAGAACATATTCTGAGCGTACTGGTATTTATTCTTATGGCTTACGATGAAGTATGAGTCCTTCTCGTCTGCAGTTGCTTTTTCCTTGCGCTGATATACTGGTGCGCCTTCCTTCATCTCAGGTTTGCACATGTCGCCTTCCACCTGGAGTGCCACCTGCGATGTGTATGCCTGGCCGTAGAACAGCGGACGGTCGCCATACTGGTCGCGGCTCAGGTAGCTACCTAAGGTAAAGATATCCTCAGGAGAGTTCTGATCCATAGGAGGGTTGGCAGAAGAACGGATTACGATGAGTGCATAGCTGGAATAGCCGATCATCAGCATCAGCATGCAGAGCAGAGCGGTGTTCTTGATGCGTGCAGAAACGAGAGGCAAGAGTTGTATCTTTTTCTTAGTGATGCCCGTTGTCTCGTCCACACCTGTTGCTACTTCTTGCTTGCGCTTGTATCCCAGTATAAACCAGAGGATAGCCATTACTATCACACCGCAGATTACGGCGCTCCAGCCGTATCCGTAGAATGGGATGCCGAGCATGCCGAAGCCCAGAATGAAGGCGATATTCTGTCGCTTTACGTTCTTGTCTGTTGCATTGTATGTTTCGTAGATGCCCCAGATAACGGCAGCCACGAGGCAGATGATATAAACGATTTCTCCTGTATTGAATGGGCAACCGAGTACGTTGACGAAGAACAACTCAAACCAGCCGCCTACAGTGATGATACCAGGTACTACTCCATAGAGTACTGCTACAACTACTGCAAAAGAGAGAATCAATGCGAGCAGTGAACCCTTGAGATTGGCATGTGGCACCTTTTTATAATAATATACGAGTACGATGGCCGGGATACAGAGCAGGTTGAGCAGGTGCACACCGATACTCAGACCTGTCATATAGGCGATGAGTACAAGCCAGCGATCGCTGTGAGGTTCGTCGGCATGGTCTTCCCACTTCAGTATCAGCCAGAATACTACAGCTGTGAATGCAGATGAGAACGCATAGACCTCACCCTCTACTGCAGAAAACCAGAAGGTATCGCTGAAGGTGTAGATGAGTGCGCCCACCATACCTGAGGCTTCGATGGCAATCAGTTTGCTGGTGGTCATCTCTTTCCAGTCGCTGATGATGAGTTTACGTGCCAGATGTGTGATAGTCCAGAAGAGGAACAGGATACAAACGGCACTCAGGAGTGCGCTCATCGTGTTCACCATCTTGGCTACCTGTGTGGCATCGCTGGCGAAATGTGTGAAGAAATTGCCTAAAAGCATGAAGAAAGGTGCCCCAGGAGGGTGACCGATTTCTTGCTTGTAAGCAGTAGTGATAAACTCAGGACAGTCCCAAAAACTGGCTGTCGGTTCAATTGTGGAACAATATACGAAGGCTGCAATGACAAATGCGACCCATCCAAAGATATTGTCCACTAATCTGTACTGTTTCATTATGGTTTATAAACTTTAATGTTTTATATTTCTATATAACTTTATTTCTATATAACTTTGCAAAGGTAATAAAAAGAAAAGATATAATTGTTGGCGAGTTGCGTTTTTTAGATTATATTATACATTTTCTGTTCTTTACCAGCCTTCGCTCCTAAATTTTGCTAACTCTCAATGCTACAATGCATGTAGCAAAGAGTAATGAGCATCATCAGTATTCTTTCTAAACCTTCAGGAAATGTTCCTCCAGTTTTTCTTTTGGCATATCTGTCGTGTCATGATAGTGCAGGTTGTGGTTTACGCAGGCCACGTGTTTTACATTATTGAGAACCTCCGCTATGTCGTGACTTACGATGATGATGGCACATTCCTTGTTGATCTGTTCCAGCATTTCGTACATCTGCTTTTGAAATCTGCGGTCGATGTAGGTATTCGGCTCGTCGAGAATGACGACATCTGGCTTGGAAACGATGGCACGTGCCAGGAGTACGCGCTGGAGTTGTCCGCCGCTCAAAGCTCCTATGTGCCTGTCTTTTAAGTCGGATATCTGCATTCTTTCCAAGGTTTCTGCCACTTGTTGGTGGTGTTGCTTGGTATATCTGGCAAAGAGGCTCTTGCTCTTGCTCAGTCCTGAGAGAACTACCTCATATACAGAGATAGGAAATTGCTTGTCTAAGTCGTTATATTGTGGGAGATATCCCATTGATATTTCTTTTCCCTCGCTGCAGAAATGAATACTTCCCTCGGTTGGCTTCTTCAGTCCCAAAATGAGGCGCATAAGTGTGGTCTTGCCACCGCCATTGGGACCGCTGATGCCAAGATAATCGTCCTGTTAGCCGGTCAGAGTGATATCCTTGAGCCCCTGCTTTCCGTCGT
>ERZ1023679.176-NODE-176-length-12308-cov-9.835469_pt1 | contig 12308 bp, 10 predicted proteins | sample MGYA00380344_ERZ1023679 | MGnify/ENA primary metagenome ERZ1023679 (study PRJEB33179, sample SAMN07448986) | human gut metagenome | biome: Human-gut; feature: Human associated habitat; material: Faeces | host: Homo sapiens | place: India: Bhopal | collected...
TTATATATACCTATATTCCTATGGAATTCTTCATTTCCTTCTCTCTATTTATGCATGGAATTATCCCTGGAAGAAAACAATCTCTTTTAGAAGAAGAATCCATTTTCGACTGCAAAGTTCGCAAAAAAAAATGAAATTTCAGAAGGATTTCCCCATTTTCTCATAGTAATATCCCTATAAATACTACGAATCGTATGAATATAACATGAAAATTGGGATACAAAAGGCTTTAAAATTGACGTAAATCAAAAAATCGACTAAAAGTAATGCATTTTAATAGGATTTTCTTTCATCTTTTATCAGAATGCTCTATCTTTGCAACGTATTCAAATCACAATAGGTTTATCAAAACACAAAAGGTTATGAACGATTGTTTAGTAAAGGTTAACGAAGAGAATCAGAATCAGGCTATCAGCAGATGCCAGAGCATTCTTCGTGATCGCCGCGAGGCTCTTGCCTCTAAGGCAAAAAGCAGAAATTAAAGAGATTATCTTTTAAGAGAGATTCTCGTGTGCAGCTTTGTTTTTCTTCCAGATGGAAGACACTCGTATGTGGTAAATTCCATTGATAAGGAAGAAGGTTATGCTGTAAGATTATGATCTTTATCCCCCGCTCGATAGAGAGTCGAGGACATCACGAAAAAAGTCCCGCTGTAAGGAATTTCATCCTAACAGCGGGACTTTTTTGGTTCCTGAAGGCAAGTTTACATTTGCGGCTGCAAAGTTACATATTTTTCTAAAACAGCCAAATATTTTTGCAATGATTTGCCCATCTCTGTCATTATCTCAATTAATTAGCGAGAAATTTGCCAATTTCCTTGATGGTAGCATTGGCAATTATTCCCAAATATTGCTTTGCTTTTCTTCCTCTTCCTCGTCGTCAAAGTTCCAAGTGTCAAATTGCTTGGCTTGCATATCCCCGCCATCAGCACCTTTAGAACCATTTATGAGTCCTGCGCTTTCCAGGACAGAAGAGGAAAGGTTGAGCTTGATGGTCTCAGCCATGGGTGCTATATATGTTCTTTTCATTTTTTTACTTTTTTATTTGATTATTATCTTCTTACCATTGATGATGTAGATACCTTTCTGGGTAGGACTTGTTACTTTTCTTCCATCCAAGGTGTAATAGGTTTTGCCACTGGTGACCTGTGATGGAGCAGTCATGCCATGGATACCCGTGGTATCGCCAAACCAGTCCAAATAAATGACAGTCTTGGCTGCATTGGCATTGCTTGGATTCTTCAGCTGCAAGTATGCGAAGTTGCTCTTGGCATTGCCTTTTACCCATTTATAGAAACACTGTTGGTTGCCATTTATCACCGCACCCGACGGATTCTCATTCTTGTCCAACTGGAAATACCTGGTGGTCAAGATGTAGTTCTGGTAGTCCTCTTTCTTCGCTTTTTCAAATTCAGTCGCTTCGTCACCTGTTCCTACCAAGGCATTATTACTTGTGAGCTTTTCGGGAGTAGTGTTGACATCCGTGGTGAAGATAGGATGGCTCTCGCCTAAGTTGCCGGAAGTCTTCAAGATGACACCTTCGCCAGAAGCGGATTGGTTGTTCGGTAATTCCGTAAAATTCACAAAGGTGGCATTCGACTTATAGTCGGTAGAGACACTGTAGGCAGTGACTGCCGTTCCGTGGAGCCTCTCGTTCAAGCTGTAATCTACAGGGTAGCTCTGGCTATATGTGGCATACTTGATGTAATTTTTTTCGGCACTTCCTATAGTCTTGTTGTCCTTGACGATGGCTATGCGGTATAGTTTGCAGTCCTGTACACAGAAAGTTAAGTCCTTGGTCGTATTCCCGAGTCGATAGACAGAAACGCGATTATTATTACTGTTTGTAATTGTTTTGAGGCTATCGACGCCTAATGTGTTCAGATTGAACATCTCATTGCCATTGTGTTCTATGTAAACCATTGCATTGGCAGGAACCGATTGAATGGTGACGTAATGTGTTCCACCAGTGAGGTCCAGATAGGTGTCACCTTTGGCTTCTGACTTATTTTTACATACTATTTGGAATCTGCCGCTATTGTCTTTCACTAAGTTGAACAGCAAGCCTTTTAGTTCTGGCAGAATAATGGTATTATTGCTTGCACCTGCTTTTATCTCTTGTCCTTGTGCAAAGCTGCTCTTTCTGCTACTTCCGTATTTAAGAGTCTTGTCGTCTTCTGTCGTCGCCCAATAGGTATTTCCCGCCGTTACGCTTTCATTGATTTTCTTGAAAGTGGAGGATGAAATATTGGTGAAATCCCAGGTATAAACATCTTTTCTATCACGAGAGTCAGAGGCCTCTGTAGACTTAGGGGTCTCGAAATAGAACTTGATGTTTTTCTCCATTGGCTGCCCGCCATTTCCTACAATGGCGTATGTAGGAATTGTCACCTCATAGCGCATGCCATAGAATAAGTTCTGGCCAGAGTACTCAAACCACAATTTGTTTCCTTTGGCATGAATCTTATTGAACTGATCGTAACTGTCGCTTCTTGCGCTGTAGTATTCTATAGATTGATAGCTTTCGCTACCACCCATAGGGCGACAGAAAATCAAGGCACCATCCAAAAGTTGGATGTCTTCATTGAATTTTATTTTTATCTGCTTGGATGTATTCGGAGTCGGCTGAACATCTTCCACTGGTATGGTAGATTCTGCTGCAGGGGACGTAGATTCTACTATTGGTGCGTTACCTATCACTTTGGCTGTTGTAAATACAAAGGTGTCATCGTCCAACGTTCCTTTTACATCTTTAAGTTCTGCCTTTTCGTTCAATTTTAAAGTATAGGTATAGTTGGGACAAAGCTGCTGACCTTCTTTGGGCGTAAATACAAGTTTGTTGCCATTTGCGATACCCGTCACAGTTCCTATGTTGTGGGTCTGGCTTCCGTCTGCGCTTTTTCCCTCGAGAGTCGCTTCTACATTGTTCTTGATATTTGCATCTTTTCCATCATTGTCTTTGGCAGACAAGATGATACGTGTGGTGAGAGGAGCCTCGTCCTGATTGTATGGGGTGGTCATACTCAGGTTTACACCCTCCAAGGAACTAATCAAGTGCAATACAATCTGATTGTTCTTCAAGGTAGAGCCTTCTGTAGCATCTTTCAATTTCAAGCTACCGGCAGTAATCTTGATGGAGTAATACTTACCTGCTTCTAATTTAACTGGCACGTAAAGTGCCCTGTAATCAGGGCTAATGACGCATTCATCCTTGGTATATATATTTACTGTCGTACCGTCGGATACGATAACTTTGAAGTCGGCTGTTTTCTCAATTTCTTCACCGAAAGCAAACGCCACTCGGTTGTTGTCGAGTGTGGAAACTGTATATGGATTATCTTTAATTTCTGTTGTTCCATCGTATGCTCCCAAATACTTCAATCCCTTGGTTGAGAATGTGAAGCGGCAGTTCTTGTTGCCCGTACCCGAAGTCTCCATGATCATATTTTCAGGAATATTCAAGGTATATGTGGTAGCTGACTCCAACTGCTTGTCTTGGGGTAGTGTAAAGTAGAGTTCTTTCACGCCAGTTTCACCTGCGGTAAAAGTGGCAGTTACTTCCATGTTGTTGTTTTCGTCGTCAGAGGTCAATGTGGCCTTGATGGTTTTCGCCGTAGAAGTCTTGGTTCCATTGACATCGTAAGCCCACAATGCTTTTTCAGAAGTCACCGTGATGGAGCTGAGGTTAGGATCGACTCCTGTTGCGTTGTCCGCAGGTGTTGTCATGGTAAGAACAGGTGCGGCATTAAGTACAGAGATTTGCGAAATCCATACTCCCCAAACTGCTCCGTTCGGGTCAATGGTTAGGCTGGCATCACCATCTTGAGGCACTTTGTATATTTCTATATTGTCCTTTCTTTCTTGAGAAACTTTCAGGTTGGTCGTCGGAAGAATGTCTACACCCGTATAAGAAATCTTTACCTTCTGTCCTTTATGAAGAGAAGGAATGGTGATGGTGGCTGTTCTTGGAAGGGAAACGCATTTTCCTCTTCTATCTGCGCATACGTGATTTGTGAAGCGAAGACCACGAAGTAAGTCCACATCATAACCTGTGGCAACAGTAGGTTCGTGTTTATCGTTTCGCCATTCATCGACTCCATTAGTGTAATGTGTCCAAATTTCAGATACGAATTGGCTTTCTGATTTTTCCCATAGCTTATCGTCTTTGAAATTCCATGTGTAAGGGTAATCCTGTACCGTATAATTGTCCAAGCCACCTGTTTGATAAGTGATGTCAATGGATGTGATGTAGGCTTTATCTGCATTATTATTGGTAAGGGATACAGAATTTGCACCTTGGTCTGATGACCATGTTTGTGTGGTGACATAACTTGTGGCTTTCGTTGGGGCTAAAGTGCCGCCTGTAGTTGAGTTTTCAGTAAAATACCCTTTATTTTTATTATTGCCTTCAAAATGGAATACAATTTTTGTAATCTTCATTTCTTCTGATAAGCTTGAAATCGTGATGTTGGCATCTGTCGCTAGCCCAATCGTTTGTCCATGGTTAGAACCAGCAGCGGCAGTGTTCCAACTGGCATTGTCACCGCTTGCTGCAGTGATTTTCAAAGTAATGCCTCCATTTTCAATCGATTGGGATTTTCCTCCGGAAACGTGCAGTTTGGTTAGGTTACAATCGCTTGTCGGATATGTGGCACTGAATGTCATCGTCTTGTCAGCCCAAGCATTGCTTCCCCAGAATACCATCAGGAGAAGCAAGCAAAAGTCAATCAATCTTTTCATTTTACTTACATTTATATTTATAATGTTTTTTGTTTTATTTAATCATCGCTTTCTTGTTGCCTATATCTATTGAATGTGATTTATCAAAACAAAGAATGAATCTCTATATTGCACTCAAATGGTTTTCTGATACGGTTTGACAAGTTCATTTTATTATTATATTGCAAAATTACTTTTTCCCATATAGATAAAGGTGCAATATTGAAATTTTATAGTGGACAATAATGAAAGTGTATTCGAATCCGATTCATAAACTACATTTTTTCTTCTCTTTTCGTGCATTTCCACCAATTTCTATTCGAAAATCCACCATACCGATTCTTTTTTGTTGTAGTTTTCCATCACAGAAGAAATAGTTCTATATAATTATTCGAGGGTGTGTCATAAGCCATGATACACCCTTTTTCAATCTGTATTTTCCTACAATAAATGTTAAGACATGCCCTTCTCGATGACACTCCCATTTTCTACAAATACTCTTATAATTTCCCTTCTCTGCCTGGGTATTTTTTTCTCCCTGCCCACGCAAGAATTTTTCCGTGGGCAGGGAAAAATAAAAGTGGGTACAGGGGCGGAAATTATGAAACCTGAATCCTTGAAAATTATAGACGGATGAAGAAGCGCTTTTTAAGTCACTTAATGAAGCGCTTCGTTAAGTGACTAAAAAGCGCTTCTTTTGAGGAAATGCTTTATAAAAAAGGGTGCGTCACAGACTTATGACACACCCTCTTATTTTCTATTTGGAAAAGCATAGGATACTCAGAGAAGATGTCTTGTGCTTTTAGTCTTTTCTCCATTATTTTTTTGCATATAAACTTTATGAATATCCATTTGCGGTCGTATTAGGCAAAAACTCTCTCAAAAAGTTGGTGGTTTGGGATGTTCTTCGTAATTTTGCAGCTATTAGCTGAATTTGCGTAACTCAAATGTGAACCTAAATGATTAAATAGTATGTTATTTAAGTCAAACAGAATAAGTACTGCTGATTTTTCTTTCTTGAGAAATGTAGTGAGAATATTGCCTGCAAAGTGGAAATATTTGCATAGGCAGATTAATACCAATTGTATAGTTGGTAAAAGTAGAAGCCAACATATGGAAAATGGATATTTTACATTGATATTGGATAGGGCAAGTAATGATACTTCCAATTATAACCTACCAGAACTTATTACGTTGTCAGGCATATTGGTATGGGACAAAAAGAAGCAAGATTATTCAGAGGTGCAACTTGATATATCTTTTGGTTCTCTTATAGGCTTTTATGTTAAATCAAAGTATGAGAATTTAGACTGGGCAAAGGTCGATTTAAGCCAATTCTTAGAAAATGATTATGGTAAGAATATAGATGAAAGCCGAGTTGTTGTAGATAAAAATCTTGGTGATTTGAACTCAAAAGATAGAAATAAGTTAGATTTAGGAGATGTCTTTTCCGTAGAAGTGAATGAGCAAATATATTATACGATAAAATCTATAGGCGATGGAGACTACGTGGCTATAGATAAAAATGGTGGAGTTTTCTTTTTAAAGCATGATCCTTTATCAGTAAAGAAAATAGCAAAAAACGTGGATGAATATTTAAAAAATGTTTTGTGATGGTCTTGTCGGACAATGGAAAGACAAGCCGCTATACCTGCAATGCATCGGGCGAGCGTATTGTCAAGAACCATGGCAATATGGAGGGAGTATATGTAAATGGTGCGCCACAGCGCATCGCCTCCAAGATAGGTGTGGGCAGATTCAATAACGTCTATGGCATCAATGGAAGTCGTGTCACTGCCGGCCTGAAGGATTATGTGGCGAGGATGAGCCAGATAGAGGCGCAGAAGGAGGAGTATTACAAGAGCCTTGGCATAGCCCCTGGTGTTCCAACAATGAAGGGCAGTTATGGAGATCCTGAGAACACAGGTGTCGGATATAATTCCATCCTGACGGAATTGGGCAAGCACGATGTTCCTGAGAATTGGATACAATTGCCAAAGAACGATGGAAAGTGCAACTCTACAGGGAGTGGCGCAAATGCTACTCCTGGGGTTCCTATTGCTTGGGAAGACCCGAGCAATCCAGAGAATGCCCAACCTGGTTATGGCTATGTCGCAGGTGATACCACAGAATTGGAGGAGACATTTTATTATCATAGTGACCACTTAGGCTCAACAAGCTATGTAACAGATGGCGATGGCAACATCACGCAGTATGAAGCCTATCTTCCTTATGGTGAGTTGTTGGTCGATGAGCACTCGTCTTCAGAGTCAATGCCGTACAAGTTTAATGGCAAGCAACTTGATGACGAGACGGGACTCTATTACTATGGTGCAAGGTATATGAATCCTGTGGCTAGTGTTTGGTATGGGGTGGATCCTTTGGCTGAAAGCAATATGTCAATTAGTTGTTACAATTTTAGTAGAAGTAATCCTATGATATTTGTAGATCCTAATGGTAAAGACTCATATTATACAAGAAACGGGAAATTTGTATTTAGAAATACTGCAAAAACAGATAAGATATATGTAGCAGATAATTATAGGATTGTAAAACGACTAAAAAATGGAAGAAAAATCTATTCTTTTACTAATAGGGAAACTTTGGGCGATGCAGATCTTTCTGCAAAAGCTTATTCTGGCATCTTTACTTCTGAGTTAAAGAAAAGAGGAATTAATGTTAGTAAATTATTGGGTGGTAAAGTGTCTGTCAACAAATTAGCTTCTGTTTGGAATGGAACGTCTTTTGAGACGGTAAACACTGATTCATACAATGTTTATGATCCTAAAGGGTCTTTTTTGTCATATGATCCGACAAAGACCGAAGGTGTTGCATTTGCAATTCTAAAACGACTGGATAAAAGATTTGAACTTTGCGTAAATATTTATCCATTAGATACTCCTGAAAAGAAAATCTTATCCACGGAATCAAACGTCTATAATATGTTGGGCATTCATGAATTTAAAGGACATGGTTTGTTGAATTTAAACAATGCTGATCATTCGAAAATATTAAAAATGCAACGACAGGATGATTCTTGGAGGCAAACTACGCAAGAATTTAAAGAATTATATAAAAATTTAGAAAAATATAATTATGAATATAAGTAAATATATTGTTTTTATTCTTTTATGTTTGCTGGCATCTTGCAGCAAGAATCGTGCTGATGTATATTTGTTTAGGGTAATGGATAATTACCCTAAACAAGTATCGAAAGAGAATGTGCCTCATTATCAACGACTAATAAAATTGCAATTTTGGGTCAAGAATAATACGATGAATAAAATGTACATTCCATTAAATATAACTTATGGTTGTGCTATGTTTAAATCATCAATAAAAGTTCTGTCATCCAAAGGAACAGCAGATAAAATTGAACAATCGATGAAAGGTGGAAATCGTTGCGTTATAGGTGCAGGTCAGGAAGTGAATATTGAATTGAAGTTACATCAAGATGATTTAGAAAGACTTGGTTTTGTAAAGCACGTACCGACATATTGCTTAATTAAAAAAATTAAGTTCATTTATGACAAAAGCAATGAAGATGAGAGTCTTATGACTATTCCTAACGTAATATTCCATAATATCAATATAAAGAAAGATATGAAAACAATATGCCAAGAATCTTCATTGAATTGGAATGTAGATTTTGATGCGTCTCAAAACATAGTTTATTGTTATGTGATTCCTGGGCGAAAAGTGCGAGAGATAAGAAGTATAAAATAATATTGGTGCTTATATTATGAAACTTTCTATAAAAAGATCAAATATTAGCATACCACAAGCATTGGCTTTGGTGATTGGAGGAATAGTCTTATCTTGTTTCTCTACCAGCTTATTGCTTAATATTGGAGGATATTTATTGCTGCTTTTTGTGGTATGTTCTTTTATATTTACAAGTTTTTGTGTTCACGATACAATTATAATTGATTCTTTGGGCCTTCATATCGAAAAAGCGCAAAGAAGGCAAAGCTATGAATGGACTAGTATTGTCAACATAAGATTTAAGTGTAATGTTAGTACCGTTGATGAAAATGTTGAATCTTGGACTGTGGATGGCAAAATGATTCATTTTGATGTTAAACAAGTATTAAGAGTGACTTTGATGAAAGAAACTTTATATGTTAATGTCACAAAATATTGGTTTACTATACCGATATTACTTGTATATTTGTACAATGCAAAATTGGAGAAGAAAATAGATTCTGAGTCTTATCGTGAATACATAAGATTTTGCTTCCGTTTGCTGGTGATTTTGTTGGCTGAAATAATTATTGGCGTATGGGCTGTATGATGATGTCAAATGCGTATAGTTATGATGCCGTTGACAATATCCTTGGCATGGAGAACTCTATCAGTCCTCAGTCCAACAAGGGTATGAATCCATCCAAGTTGGGTGGTACATTCTCCCATTCCTATCGTTATGACAAACTCGACCGTTTGGTGAATGCGTCTGGTACGGCTAAGAATGCCCGCTATGTTATGGACATGGCTTACAATGTGATGAGTATGCTCCTGCACAAGTATCAGGAGGTGGATTCCTCATTGACGGCCCATAGCTACCGCAATGACTATCTTTATGAGGACACATCCCATCCGACTGCTCCGACGCAAATCGGCCATGAGCATTATACGTATGATGCCAACGGCAACCCAACGTTGGTGGAAGATGACAGCCTCGGTACGACTCGTCAGATGTTCTGGGACGAGGATAACCGTCTGATGGTCTTGTCGGACAATGGAAAGACAAGCCGCTATACCTACAATGCATCGGGCGAGCGTATTGTCAAGAGCCATGGCAATATGGAGGGAGTATATGTAAATGGTGCGCCTCAGCGTATCGCCTTCCATGAGACGGATGATTTCACGCTATATCCGGCGAGTATCTTGAGCGTGAGTCGGAATCGTTTCACCAAGCATTACTTCATAGGCAGTCAGCGCATTGCTTCCAGGATAGGTGTGGGCAGATTCAATAACGTCTATGGCATCAATGGAAGTCGTGTCACTGCCGGCCTGAAGGATTATGTGGCGAGGATGAGCCAGATAGAGGCGCAGAAGGAGGAGTATTACAAGAGCCTTGGCATAGCCCCTGGTGTTCCAACAATGAAGGGCAGTTATGGAGATCCTGAGAACACAGGTGTCGGATATAATTCCATCCTGACGGAATTGGGCAAGCACGATGTTCCTGAGAATTGGATACAATTGCCAAAGAACGATGGAAAGTGCAACTCTACAGGGAGTGGCGCAAATGCTACTCCTGGGGTTCCTATTGCTTGGGAAGACCCGAGCAATCCAGAGAATGCCCAACCTGGTTATGGCTATGTCGCAGGTGATACCACAGAATTGGAGGAGACATTTTATTATCATAGTGACCACTTAGGCTCAACAAGCTATGTAACAGATGGCGATGGCAACATCACGCAGTATGAAGCCTATCTTCCTTATGGTGAGTTGTTGGTCGATGAGCACTCGTCTTCAGAGTCAATGCCGTACAAGTTTAATGGCAAGCAACTTGATGACGAGACGGGACTCTATTACTATGGTGCAAGGTATATGAATCCTGTGGCTAGCATTTGGTATGGGGTGGATCCTTTGGCTGAAAAATATCAAAGTATGGGAGGAATGGTTTATTGTGAAAGCAATCCTATAAAGTACATTGATCCAAATGGTATGATAAAAAGATCATATTTTGGTCAAGAAGAAAGGTTAAAATCGCCGATTTTATATAGAAATTATCTTCATTTTAAAGATAATCCAACAGTATTAAATCTGTTTGCACATGGAAGTTTTAATGGCTTTTCATATAAAGGGAATACATCTGGTTCTACTGGTGAAAAATCCGTAAAATTCTTTTATGATATGATACAAAAAGATAGAGGTTTGAAAGAAAGTTATTCAAAAAGTAAAATAATCGTTCTTCATATGTGTTCCACAGCAAAATTTGCTGAAAAGATTTCTCGTGATCCAAAATTTAAAGATGCTTTAATTATAGCTCCAAGTGGAGATTTGGCGGTTTCTGAAAAAACGCCAAAAGTGAATGATAAACTTATAAAATCAAAAGCAGAATATTCATATAGAATTATTGGAGCTACTAATAAAAAAGCACATGGTGTTTGGAAAGCTTATAGGAATGGGCGTGTCGTAGCAAACTATAAAGATAGTTCTAAACCAGGATCTATTGGATTCAATTTTTTTAATACTAAGGGAAAAATGGGAAAAAATAATATAATCGATTTGCTTGTTAATATAATAATTGCATTTATTATATTGATTTCATTTGATAATTGCGCAAAAAGAAATGCGAGGGAGGATAAAATAGATTCTTCTCTGATACAATTGAAGACTTTAGGTATATTCTACTGCAATCCGATTAAAACGGCTGAGTATTTGAAGGTGAAAATCTGCCTTAGACAATTAGATACGTTTGCCAATGATGCAGAATTGGTGCGTTTGTCTAAAGACGATAAATCTCCGATTATCAGACTATATGCTTTCCAAGTATTGCTAAATCGCAATTATCAGAAAGCTGAATCTATTGCATTTCGTGAGTTGACTGATACCATTAGCGTTCCTATTAGCTATGTTTCCTTTTATGAAAGAATTGGGGAGGACAATATTTCAAATTTGAGGATTAACTTGTTGGCAAAGTACTGCAAGAAACATAGAATTAGTACAAACAAGCTAGATAGAGTATTGCTGCGTAGCTTGGGTTTAAAGAACATTGACTATTATAAACAGCTATTTTTGAGAATTCCACCAAGTGAAAGGTATTATTATCTCGTAAAGAGGCATTATGTTGTAGATAAAAATCCTTATGCCTTGGTTTTGCTAGCAAAATACCATAAGCCATCTGATAGGGTTTGGATTAATGATGCACTTAAAACATTCGAAAAGATAGAAGAAGCTTGTCGAAATATAGCAGATGTGTCATATAAACCAGTACTTCCTGACGAGGATTTGTTTCCAATGTCTTTATTAGCTGTGTCTTATTGGCCAGATGAATCTTTTCGAAAAACATTAGAAGATATAAGTAAACTATATTTATACAAAGCAGATGATTTTTCGCCAACTCTCGATTATTTATATCAAGCTTTGATGGCTTATAATGACGAATGGTCTTATCGCATAATAAAAGATAGCTTTAATTATCAGAAGAGAAGTATGAATGAAATGGATTTATACGATTATAAAGAATCATTCAAAAATGCGTATTTGAAGAGACCTTTGCCCAAATATAGATCTTTCTTGTATGGTTCCAAATAAGAGGGTGTGTCATAAGCCATGATACACCCTTTTTCTATCTGTATTTTCCTACAATAAATGTTAAGACATGCCCTTCTCGATGACACTCCCATTTTCTACAAATACTCTTATAATTTCCCTTCTCTGCCTGGGTATTTTTTTCTCCCTGCCCACGCAAGAATTTTTCCGTGGGCAGGGAAAAATAAAAGTGGGTACAGGGGCGGAAATTATGAAACCTGAATCCTTGAAAATTATAGACGAATGAAGAAGCGCTTTTTAAGTCACTTAATGAAGCGCTTTTTAGTCACTTAACGAAGCGCTTTATTAGCACTTAACGAAGCGCTTCAT
>ERZ1023679.180-NODE-180-length-12227-cov-11.641226_pt1 | contig 12227 bp, 4 predicted proteins | sample MGYA00380344_ERZ1023679 | MGnify/ENA primary metagenome ERZ1023679 (study PRJEB33179, sample SAMN07448986) | human gut metagenome | biome: Human-gut; feature: Human associated habitat; material: Faeces | host: Homo sapiens | place: India: Bhopal | collected...
CATTCCAGTTGTCTCTATCACCCTTGGAGGCGACGAGGCAGCCCTCATCCTTCCATCCATCCTTATCAGATAAGGAAGTATTGCTCAGCAAGCCGATGGCAGATGTGTTCTTACCAAAGGTGGAACAGGAATAAGCCAGATACCATTTGTTCTTAAAACGGATGACATCCGGAGCCCAGATATGCGTGGTAAAACCTGGCACACTATCATGCGTCCATGCCGGAATCTCGCTGTTCTTGAGCACGCCCTGAGGAACGATGGTCCAATGCTTGCGGTCGGTAGAGGTCATCTGCGTGATGCCATGACCTGTGCAGTAGAGATAGTACTTGCCATTCTCATACGCCATCACGGGATCGTGAACAAAAGGAGTATCTACCACAATCGGTTTCTGCGGAGCATTCTGTGCCATCATCTGACAACCGCCTTTAACAGCAGGAGCAGCAATCATCATTGCTGCTCCCAAAAGTATTTTAGAAATCTTCATATAATTACACCTTATTATATATATAAGAGAATTACTTGTTCACAAATTTCTTTCCGTTCACAATCACTACACCCTTGTAGCTCTTGTCTACCTGCTGACCGGAGAGATTGAACCACTTGCCATCATTCTTCTTCTGAATGATGATAGGGTTCGAGATGCCTGTAGAAAGGCTTGAGCCGTCGATATAAGAGTTCTCACCGGTAAAGAACACGTTAATCTCAGACGGCTTATCTGTAATAGTCTTTGTATATGAATAATGATACACCTTATTATCCGTTGTGGTAATCACAGCAGTCATCTTGAATGCGCCTGTAGCTGCATATTCCACGGTCATATCTACCAAAGAACCATTCATATCCTTCGCAAATGTATCCCAGTTGTAATCGCTGACACATCCTGTGTTGCTCCAGGCAATATTTTCAAAGTTGTCATTGCGTAACATAACATACTCTTTATAGCCAACAGCGCCATGAGCTACGTTAGAAACACCCAATACCCAACTCTTGTAAAACTCTGCACCCACAGTATAGTTATAGAACTTAAACTGTGCCTTATTGCCAGCCTTCACAGTATAATCCTGGCTCAGGTTAGTAGCATAGGCATTCGTTGTATTCTTCTGTGCAGAAACAGGATAGTAAACCGGAGTCGTTTCCTCAGCCTCAGCATCGATGTTCAAGGTATAATCCTTAGTATATTCATAACCGTCCTTGCTGATAGTCATGGTCATGGTGACCTTACCCTTGCCTTTTACTACGCCTTCATCGGTCAGGATAGAAGGATTGCTTGACTTCCATGAAATGGTAGCACCGAGATGCCCCTCTGTTGGGAGTTTTGGCTTTGAATTCAAAGTTGCACCATCTGCGAAAGGAACACTGGTCTTATCCAATGTATATTTGATAGCCGCCTTGGCATCAGCCTTGCTTCCCCAGATACTCAAGCCGCGAGTCTGCAAGCTGGCACCACCCGATGTAGCCAAACCGTCAGAAGAACTGAGGGCTGTAAAGCAGAGCGCCTTGATATTGGTATAATCGATGGTCTGCTCGGTAAGCACACCCTTGAACTTCACCTCTGCATTGGCTGTAGCAACACCCTTCAAGGTAAGATTGATGTAGCTTGTACCGCTCACCAGTTCCCATTTACCGGTATACTCGCCTGAGATAGAACCATCAGCATTGAGATGGATGGTAACAGGTTTCTCATAAGCCATTGCCGCTGTATTCTGACGGTAAGGATGAGCTATGATCTGATAATCTCCCTCTACCTCTGTTGCATCATAGAGCTGCTGGGTAGCAATATCATTATCAGTATAAGTTTCGCCGCTAAACTCGTAAGGAGCAGCAACCAGCCAACCGTCCTGGTTAACGAAGAGCTGATGTACACGAACCTCATGCCCCTCACCTCTGTTCATGAAGCGGGTATGGTAAACGATGAGTGCTCGTCCCTTATGGTCTACAATGGCTGAGTTATGTCCCTGAGCCAGTTCTGCATTAGGCATGGTTTCCCACTGGTAGTTGCCGAAGAGTTTCACACCCTCGTCGCGATTGGCGTCAGTTCCAAAGTTGACTCTTGGCTTGTCATATACGGCTCCTATGCCCATAGAGGTCAGACAGTCCTTATAAGGTCCATCAGGTTTCTCTGAACGGAAAACACGAATCTGATAGCCACCGGCAGCCGTCAAACCACCATAACTCATAAAGAGATAATAATACTTGCCCACCTTCTGGATATAGCTTGCCTCGCCGGAAACACCCCAGCCACCAGCTATCTTCTTGCCGAAATAGGGGTCGCTGGTAGCATTTGCATTTGCCGCTCCCGCTGTAGTTGTTACTCCCTTCACCTGGTATGGGTAGGTATAAGTATAGTCACGAAGACCATTCTCCTTGTCAAGTTTAATCATGAAGATGCCTGCAAACCATGAGCCATAGCTCATCCAGAGATTGTCATCGTCATCATAGAACACGCATGGGTCGATACAGTTGGGACCATAAGGACTCCATTCGTCCGTGTTGTATCGCTGAGGCAGGGATGTGCAACCTGTAGCAATCGCCAAGTCGGTATTCTTCCAGTCACCTGAGGCTGCGAAACCATTGTGGGCATATCTTCCCGAAAAGCCTGAGCATACCACTGGTCCCTGATAAATCCAAGGTCCCTCGAGGTCGTCGGATATAAAGCACACGATGGTAGAGCACCAGTTGTCGCCATTCAGACTCATATACATACACCATTTCTTCATGGTCTTGTTGTAGATGACGTCTGGTGCCCACTGCATGCCTTTCACATTATTGCCTTTCGCCTGCCAGGCATGGGCATCGAAGTTAGGAAAATCGACTTCCTCGCCCTTATAGTTCTTCACCTTCTTCACCATTTGGGTGGAATAAGCGTCCTTGAAGTTCACTAGTTTACCATTCACGTCAGCAAAAAGACTGTTACTGGTTCCGGCATTCTCCTCACCCGTCTTAAAGGTGTTCCATATCTGATAGTTGCCCGTAGCATAAGTCTTGGCTCTGCCCAGATGCGAACCGTAGATATAATATTTAGGGTTGGTAGTAGAGCCCGTAACATCCATCACGATAGAAGGGTCATGCACCGCGATGCGCCCTGTTATCGTTTGGGTAGCGTATGCATTAGCCAGATCATTATCGCCGACAGCCGTCTGAGCCATAGCTCCGTTCATCGCCATCAGACTCATGACAGAAAGTAATAACTTCTTCATACGATTTCAAGTTTAAGATATGATTTTTTTAAACCAAGGAAGGTCTATGGTGTTTTCGCCATAGACCTCACCTAAAATATATAATGTATATTGACAAAGATTACTTGCCGGTTGTTTCACCCTCAGTAGTCTCGCCACCTTCAGTGGTATCGTCCTTCTTAGGAGCATCAGAGAGTTCCCAACCTGCATTCTGTCCTAAGCTAGGAGTCTTCTTGTAAGAATCGTCTGGTACAGGTAAGAGATAGTTCTTTGGAGTAACGAACGCACGTGCAGGAATATCATTACGATAAGTATAAACCTGACTTTCATCAGGAGTAACCACGACATTGTAGAGATTGTAAACCTGCTTGTAGCGTGGCAAAGTCTTCTCAGAAGAAGGAGTCTGAGCATCAAACAACTTCCAACGACGTTCATCAAAGAAACGATGATCCTCAAAAGCAAATTCTACACGGCGCTCATTACGGATACGCTCACGAAGCTGTTCTTTGGTCATGCCCTGATAAGCTGGCATACCTACACGCTTACGAACCTGATTGACATACTGGTAAGCAGCATCAGGACCCTTAGCCTCGTTTAAAGCCTCTGCTGCATTCAGGAGAATCTCTGCATAGCGGAAGATAGGGCAAGCTGTTACGTAATTAGTAGGATTCTTGTAACTCATATTATGAACGAACTTCTTGCAGTAGTAACCTGTTTTTGTACCACCATGAAGATCAGCATAATCCATACCGCCAACAGAAACATCAACGGCACGCTCTTCATCCTGACTTTTATCACCCCAGATACTTCCATGATGGAAGATAGACTGTTCCAAACGTGGGTCACGGTTGGTATATGGATGCTGATCGTCATAACTTGGATCTTGGTCGATTGGTAAGCCATTGATTGTCTCGTAGGCATCCACCAGATTCTGGGTTACATTAGTACGACCATGAGCATTGGCATTACCCTGGAAACCACAAGGAGCATTATTCAACTCCAATTGGTTAGTTGTCCACTCAGAACGGCTCAAGATATACTCGTTATTGAGGTGAGGAGTAGAAGTGAAACACTCATAGTAATTCTTACTAGGGTCACCAGTCTCTGTACCATCAGTAGTATACAAGCGGTAAGGATTAGCAGAGCTCTTATTGGCATTGATAAAAGCCAAAGCTGCATCAGCTGCCTCTTGCCACCAGGTTACATCATTTGTAATATTGTTGAGTGCAGAAGCACGATAGAGCAAAGCTCTCGACTTCAAGGCATAAACTGCAGCACCATTGATGCGTCCCCAGTTCTCGTTCTCATTACTATAACGGAAAGGGAGTGCACCACTCTGGATGATAGCATCACACTCATCAGCTACCCACTTCAGAGCCTCAGCGGCTGGAGTACGGGTAAGTGCGCCAGCCTCAGCCTGGGTCAACACATGGTCTTCGATAGGACAAGCACCGAAGTAGCTAATCAGATCGAAGTGAAGGATGGCACGGATAAAGCGTGCCTCAGCCTTGTAGCGGTCGCAGAGATGATTATCATCACCAGGCTTTTCGGCATTACCAATTACGCTTTCACGAACCTTTGACAAGAAGTCGTTACATACACGGATACCAGCAAGGTCATTTTTCCAATAACGCTGGGCAAAATAATGGTTCTTTGAATTGTATGTATCCAACTGAATACCTTTATAATAAAGACCATTCCAATAGCCAATGGCATTGTCGGTCATACAGTCGCGTGATGCACCCAAGGCATCATCCCATGTATAACCGGCGAAGGCATCAGGCAAATAGGTATAGGCATTTGCCAAGACACCACGGCTACGGTCGTAATTGCCATAGATGTTCTCATCAGTATAAGTCAAATCGACTTCCTTGTCGAGGATGTCGCTGCAGGAGGTCATACCTCCCACAGCCAGCATCGCCAACGATATATTTACTAATATCTTTTTCATATTCGTTTTTGATAAAATTGATTAGAAACCAATGTTAATACCAAATGTAAATGACTTTGTCTTTGGATACCACCAGCAGTAGCTCAATGGCTTCTCTGGGTCTACATCATCTGGCAGACTGCTGAAGGTGGCAATATTGTAAGCACTGAAGTAAATACGGCACTTAGTCATCCACAACTTAGAAATCAACTTAGCAGGCAAAGAGTATCCTACCTCAATATTACGGATAGACCAGAAGTTACCATTACGTACCCAGATGTCGTTCTGATAAGAACCTGTATCACGGTCAGAATCTACTGCATCGAAACCACCCCAAACAGGACGTGGATAAGTAGCATTCACGTTACGAGGATCTGAAGGATCGTCGGTGTAGTAACCCCAAGCCTTGGTAACCTCGTGAGTACCCATGTTACTCCATCCGCTGTAGCCGATAGCTGGAGATAGGAATACTGAGCGGCGCAGATAAGCATTCACGATCATGCGTGCATCGAAGCCCTTATACTCGAAACCGAAGTTGAAGGTTGGAATCATCTCAGGAATGATGGTGTATGAATCTGGCACCATATCCTTTGAGTCGATCACGCGGTCACCATTGATATCCTTGAAGACTGCTGTACCCAACTGCTGCTTACCGTTAGAGAAGCTGTTGTATGGATACTTTTCTGGATGGTCGATGGCATCCTGCTGAGAGGTTGCAATCAGATTAGGATCTGAAGCCCACTGTTCGAACTTATAGATATTCCATCCACCTACGCGGTTTGTACCTGTCTGCGCCTCCTGATAAATCTGAGCTACAGAGGTGTTGTCATAGATTCTATGACCAGCCTTGCGCTGCCACTCTACATCAGGTTCGGTCTCATCGATATCAGTAATTTTGTTGGTATTGAAAGTGAGCTGACCCTCGACAAAGTACTTGAAGTCTTTACCGATATTGCCACGATGACCGAGTACAAGTTCGTAACCGCGGCTCTCAACCTTACCATATGAATCCTGTGCCAATGGCACACCGAGCACGTCTGATGAAACATTAGAGCGATCTACCAGAATGTTTGAACGCCACTCCTTGAAGATATCGAAACTACCATAGAGTTTGCTATTCCAAAGGTTCCAGTCAACACCGAGGTTCACCATCTTAGAGATTTCCCACTTACTGTTGGCATTACCGGTCTTGCTCTCAGCATAACCATTAATATTGGTTGCATTGTAACCGAAAACATAATTGGTAGCTGTACCATAGATACTCTGATATGGGTAACGGCCTGCACCAGTGGTTGACTGACCAGCCTCACCGTATGAAGCACGAAGCTTCAAGAGATTGATGAAACCAAGTTTCTTCATCCAGGATTCCTCAGAGAGTACCCATCCTGCTGATGCACCCCAGAAGGTTCCCCAACGATCGTCTGGTGAGAAGTTATCACATCCCATACGAGAGAGGTTGACTGAGGCGATATACTTGTTGGCATAGTCGTATGTTCCCTGGAAGTTGTATGCCAGATATCGGTTTGAAGATGCACTCCGCTGGGTTGCGTAATCTGAACCGGCTTCCTCATTACGGTAGTAACGGGCAAAGGCACGGGCATCTACATTGTGCTTACCGAAACTGTTCTTGTAACTTACACCACCAAACAGATTCAGGTTGTAGTAGTAACCACGCTGATTAGCAGATGGGTTGCTCAAAGCTGCCTTGGTTGTATATTTGGTATACTTGAACTGGCTGACATCTGTAATACCAGGAGTATCATAGTCGTAGTTCCATGAATCCATCTGAGCAGTCTGTGTTGACTCGAAAGTCTCGTATGCATCGAAGCTGACTGTACCGAACAAACCTAAGCCCTTCAATACAGGACTCAAATCGTACTTGGCATTCAAGGTAGAATACAAGTTACGGCGACGGTTCTTCTCCAAACCGGAACCCCCCAGGTAACGTACCGGGTTATTGGCTGTAGATGAAGAATAGATACTTCCGTCAGGGTTATGGGTAGGAGCCATAGGGTTTGCCTCGATTACACCGAAGGTAACGAGGTTGAACACGCCCTCAGTAGGCTGAGAGATGTTATCAATACGTCCACCCAAGTCGAGAGATACATTCAGATACTTGGATACATCGATATCGATGTTAGAACGGAGATTCCAGCGGTTCAGTACGTGCTGAGTGCTGTAACCATCATTCATTTCAGTACCCTCGGTATTCCACATACCCTCCTGGCGCAGGTAAGAGAAACTTACATAGTAGCGGGCACGCTGGTTACCACCACTGATCTGCAGATTGGTACGGTACTGTGGTGCTGCGTCACGATACAACTGGTCTGCCCAAGATGTATTGAAGTACTGGTACTTGCGGATATCATCATCGGCGAACTGGCCACCATCGCATACAAACTTATAGTTGTCGAGCTGCTCCTGGGTGTACATCGGATCCATACCGCTCAGATAGCGTACCTGGTTGCGGGTCAATGCCATGTTGTAAGAGTTCTGAACCTCCATCTTGTTGGCGAGGGTCTGGAAACCGACTTCCTGAGTGAAATCAATCTTAGTCTTACCGGCATTACCGCGCTTGGTGGTTACCATAATCACACCATTGGCACCACGCATACCATAGATAGAAGAAGCGGCAGCATCCTTCAGTACGGTGATGCTCTCTATAGGATAAGCATCGAGGAAGGAGAGGTCACGCTCTACGTTGTCCACGATAACCAGTGGAGAACGGGCACTCTGGTTGGTGGTACGGATACCACGGATAAAGAGGAAGCTCTCCGACCATCCTGGCTCAGAAGACCACTCGTAGGTCTGCACACCATTCAGTGTTGAGGTGAAGGCATTCTGAAGAATAGTAACAGGATGCTTCTGCAATTCCTCGCCTGAAACAACCGAACGGGAATCAGTCAAGATTTTCTTTTTCTGCTCGCCGAAAGGAACAGGAGCGAGATGCTCATACTCGTCAACATCATCTTCCATCTTGATGACGTATGTGCCGTCAAAAGTGGTCACCTTCTCCTGCGCATTCTTGTAACCTACGCTACTTACGCAGATTTCATCGCTAGGAGTTACCTTCTTCAATGTAAAGTAACCTTCCTTGTCGGTCAGGGCAATGCGGCTTTCCTCTGCCACGTTGACAACAGCTCCAGGGATTGGTTCACCCTGGCTGTTGACGATTCGGCCTTTGAGCACCTGCTCCTGTGCCAAGACTGAGCTTGAAGCACAGAGAAGTGCACTCAGCATCAAGACTTTGCTTGATGAAGATACCTTATTATATATATTCTGAATATTATTCATACGATTCTATCATTAAAAGAGTTATTCTTTCCAACCATCGTTCTGGAAGTCCTGACCAATCTTCCAAACCTCAGCCTCTGGGATTGGATAGAGGTAGAACTTGTCTTGCCACTTGCGCTGCTGGGCTACCTTACGGGTAATAGTGCCATCTGCTGCCACGTTTACACCATAGATATCACGGCCGAGCGCATCGCCTGCTACATTCCAGCGACGTACATCCCACCAGCGGTGCTCCTCGAAAGCAAGTTCGATGGTACGCTCCTTGTGGATGAAGTTGCGCATAGCTGTCTGAGAATTCAAATCTGTACGGTCGGCTACATTGCCGATGATACCGCCACGATGACGAATCTGGTCGAGCAGGTCGCAGACCTTAGTCTTGTTTTTTGCATAGTCGGCCTCGTTCAATGCCTCAGCATAGTTCAGAAGCAGTTCGCTATAGGTAAAGATCTTCCAGAGGCGCTTGGCTGTACCGCTGTGGTTGCTGCTCAGGATGGTCTCAGGAATATACTTGCGTACATAGTAACCTGTTGGAGTAGCATTCTGGTTACCGATAGGATTATCGCGATGACCATAAACCACATCAATGACATTGGACTTGGTGCTGGTAGCCTGACCCCACTCACAACCATTGTAAAGAATGGTAGCTGCGAGGCGTGGATCACGGTTTTTCCACATCTTCTGCTCTGTATAACCGCTCTCTTCGTTGATGACAGGCTTGCCGTTTACATAAACCGGAGCACCTGTTGCATCATACTGCTTGAAAGGAGCTGAACCATCTTCCATATCATACATATCTACGAGGTTCTGGCTTGGGCAAAGACCACCCTGTCCACCTTCACCTACAGGAGTATCGGTAGAAATACCGCTCCAACCGATAGCTACATCGTTGCGGAAGAAGATAACCTCAGGGTTCTTGTCGGTATAAGTGTTGAGCAACCAGGCATTGTTGTAGGCTGCTACACCACCGTTGGTACGGTCTTCCAATCTATAATTCTCACCATAGTCAGCGATGAAGCCCGCAGCTGCGTCTGCAGCCTGCTGCCAGGTAACACCGCTCTGTGCTGAGTAGCGTGGACTTGCCATGTAGAGCATCATGCGAACATAGAGGGCACGTGCTGTAGGCTGGTTCACCTCTCCTGCATAGGTAGCATCGCTGGTCTCTGCGTAAGTCTTCAGACTGCTCTCGCATTCCTTTACCTCCTTGAAGAGATAATCCATGAAGGTCTTGAAGTCAGGGCGCTCTGTATAACCTGTCATCAGGTCACCGTTAGGGTCGAGCTCGGTAGTTACCAATGGCACCGGACCGTAACGGAGGAACAGTTCCCAGTAGAAATAGGCACGGAGGAAACGGGCCTCTGCAATATAGTTTGCCTTACGTGAATTGTAAAGTTCTACGTCAATATCTGCAGGGCGAAGCTTGTTCTCTGTGTCCTGCTCCAATGTGTTGATGGTGATATTGCACTTGCGGATACCACGATAGCGGCTCTCCCAAGGAGAAGTCAGCTCTGCTGCACCGCCACCACCATAATAGTTACCGATATTGAATGTGGTACGTGTACCTGATGTACCGATACTTGACTCAGCCAGGTCGGTAGCTGCATCCATCCATGAGTTGTTCACACGGTTGGCACCGTGAAGCAGGAAGTTGTAAGTATCGTTGTGGTTCTCTTCCAACAGAGTGAAGTTACCCAACACCTCAGCTTTTGTCAACTCATTGCTTGGCTGCTTGTCGAGGAAATTGCCGAAGGCGTCTTCGCAAGAGGTGAGCGTCATTGCTCCCATAACGAGTGCCAAAGCAAATATACTATATTTCTTCATTTTCGATTCTTTTTGAATGTTCTTGAATTAGAATACGACATTGAAACCTACGTTGACGGTCTTCAAGAGTGGGTAACGATTTGAACCGTTGCTCTCTGGGTCAACCAAGTCGTCGAGATGATCCCATGTAAAGAGGTTATTGGCATTGATGTAGAAGCGGGCATTGCTCATACCGATATGCTTGATCAACTCCTTAGGGAATGTATAGCTCAACTCGATGTTCTTCAGACGGACGAATGAACCGTTCTTCAGGAAGAATGAGTTCTGGCGCTGGTTGTGGTCACCGTTGCTTCCGTAATGGAGCAATGGATATTCTGCTGTTGCCAGGTTCTCTGCCTCGCTCTTTGCAGGGTTCCAGCGGTTCAGGTGGATATCCTTTACCTTACCGTTGTTCTGGAAGGCGAACATCGCATCGCTGTCATAGTAACGGGATACATGGTCTACACCCTGGAACATTACTTCGAAACCGATGCCCTTATAGTTGGCGCCGAGTGTCAGAGCGTATGTGTTCTCTGGAATATCGCTGTAGCCGATGAATGTCTCATCACGGTCATCGATGAAGCCATCGTTATTCATATCCTTGTACTTCAGGTCACCAACCTTTACGTTTCCGTAGGTTGATACAGGGAAGTTAGGATTATCCAAGTCGGCCTGTGTTACGAAACCCTCGCATACCAGACCGAAGTACTGGTTGATTGGGTGACCTTCGCGCTTGCGGTAAGCGGTCTTGTAAGCAGGCTCATCCATATTCTTGATCTTGTTGGCTGCATGAGAGAAGGTTGCACCGATATTATAGGTGAAGTCCTTACCGATGTGATTGAAGTGATGAAGTTCCAACTCGTAACCCTTGTTCTGGGTCTTACCGAGGTTTCCGGCTGCCATGGTTACACCTACCCACTGTGGACGGCTCAAGTACTCGGTCAGGATATCGTTACGGTTCTCAACGAAGTAGTCGAAGTTACCGGTCAGCATACCGTTGAACAAGCCAAACTCCAAACCTACGTTGAACTTCTTGGCACGCTCCCATGTTACACCATAGTTAGGATACTGGTTCTCGAAAATACCGGTTTTACCAGTATTACCGAAGTAGTAATCGTTGGAAATCTGGTTCCACTTCTCCTCATAGAGGAAGCGCTGAGCCACACCACCTACGGTATATACGTCGTTACCAACCTCACCATAAGATGCACGGATCTTCAGGTTGTTCAACCAGTTCTCTGTTGGCTTCATAAACTCTTCCTGAGTTACACGCCAACCGAGTGAGAATGCAGGGAAGAAACCGAAGCGTTTGCCCTTGAGGAAGTTCTCTGAACCGTTGTAACCAACGTTAACCTCAGCCAAATACTTGTCATCATAGCCATAAGTTACACGACCTACGAGACCCTGATAGCGCTTGGCCAGGTCTGAGTTGTAACGGTAGTCGTTCTGGTTGTAAAGTACCATACCTGTAACATCGTGCTTACCAAACTTGCGGGCGTAGTTGATCTGACCCTCCATATAGAGTTTGTAAGTTGTAGAAGAACCCTTAGAGTAAGCCAGGTCACCATCTACATTATACTTGGTATAAGCATCTGCACTTGTAAAGTTGTTACGGTCGTTCAATTCGTAAGTTGCAAAAGCTGCACCGAATGTCTTCTTATAATAAGAGTCATAGTCGAATGAAACCATACCGCGGGCAGAAAGACCAGGAGTCAACCAGTCCATCTTGTAATCAGCAATGAAGTTGGTCTCATTGATGGTATTGGTTCCGCGATAGTATCCACCCTTGGCAAGGGCAGCCACTACGTTGTTCTGATATACGGCTGTACCACCATAGAGAGTCTTGGTTGTCTCACCATTCTGTACCTCATAAGATACTGGGAAGATCCAACCTGGAGTATGGTTGATACGTGCGAAGATATCATAGTTGGTAGAACTCTCGTTGGTGTTAGAACCATGACGGTTCTCGAAACGTGTACCGAAGTTTACGCTGAATGTCAAATCCTTAGAGAGGAAGAAGTCCATGTTGG
>ERZ1023679.183-NODE-183-length-12199-cov-8.072793_pt1 | contig 12199 bp, 10 predicted proteins | sample MGYA00380344_ERZ1023679 | MGnify/ENA primary metagenome ERZ1023679 (study PRJEB33179, sample SAMN07448986) | human gut metagenome | biome: Human-gut; feature: Human associated habitat; material: Faeces | host: Homo sapiens | place: India: Bhopal | collected...
TCCTGGGACACAGTGTTCACTTCTGCCAAGACAACGAGTCTATGAGCAGCTATGGTGTAATGCGAGGCTTGCACTTCCAGCGCCCACCTTATACCCAGAGTAAGTTGGTACGCTGCGTAAAAGGTAGAGTACTTGATGTCGCCGTGGATATTCGCAAAGGCTCCCCTACTTATGGCAAGCATGTAGCTGTAGAACTGACAGAAGACAATCATGTCCAGTTCTTCATTCCAAAGGGCTTTGCCCATGGTTTCGCCGTCCTCTCAGAGACAGCAGTCTTCCAGTACAAGTGTGATAACTTCTATCACCCAGAGGCTGATGGTGGTATCTCTATTCTTGATGACACACTTGGTATTGATTGGAAAATTCCAACAGAGCATGCTAATCTCTCAGAGAAAGATACAAAGCATAAGATGTTGAAGGATTTCGATAGTCCGTTCGATATCAACGCGGATTTATATTAATAACACGTAACCTCCACACCTTGCTCCCATAGGATGAGTATGGCAATGTCAAGGCAGACAAGGATATCCGATTGTATGAATGCAAGAACAGTGCGATTCATGCAACCGATGAAAGCAAGGTGGTAGTTCAAGGATTGAATGGCTATATCGTAGCCATAAAGCATGGATAACAGCTTGTTTGCTCTTCTATCGAAGAGAAAAACAAGATAGAAGAGTTGTTAGCGCAAGAAAATTATCAAATAGGTAACTTCACTAAGTTTTATAATCAAGGAAGTAATGGAATTTATGATTAAATTATGTCAAATCAAACATCAGAAAATAATAAACGAATAGCGAAGAATACATTTTTTTTGTATTTTCGAATGCTATTAACTTTAGTCGTAGGACTATATACTTCAAGAGTAGTTTTACAAACCCTTGGTATATCAGATTATGGACTATATAATGTAGTAGGAGGTTTTGTTACCATGTTAGCTTTTCTAAATGGAACCATGGCTAATGGTACACAGCGATTCCTTTCTTATGCCATTGGTAAAGGTGATGTTGGAAAAATTAAAAAAGTATTTTCGAATGCACTTACGTTACATGTACTGATAGGTATCGTAATATTGTTACTGGCAGAGACGGTTGGATTATGGTTTGTTTCAGCACAAATGAATATACCAATAGGAAGAGAGACTGCCGCAATGTGGGTTTATCAATTTTCAGTGTTTACTTTTGTAATCTCTGTTATACAGGTCCCATTTATGTCTACGTTGATTGCTCATGAAAAAATGGATATATATGCCTATATGAGTATCTACGAGGTTACGACAAAACTATTAGTTGTATTTTTAATACAGATGTTAGCATACGATAAGTTAATCCTTTATGCAGCTTTAATTTGTCTTGTCCAAATTTCAACGGCTTTCTTGTATAATCTCTATACTAGGAAGCATTACGAAGAGTCTTCTCTAAAATTAGGCTTTGATAAAAAAACGTTCAAGGAAATGACTAGTTTTTCCTTGTGGACATTGATTGGAGCATTCGGTTGTACTACCAATGGACAGGGGGTTAATGTTTTGTTGAATATTTTCTTTGGCACGGCTATCAATGCTGCACGTGGCGTGGCTTTTCAAGTTAATAGTATTATTGTAGGATTCAGTAGAAATTTTCAAGTTGCTTCTAATCCTCAAATCTTCAAATTTTATGCAGAGGGTAAGATTGCGGAAATGACCAATTTGGCAAACAGAACTTCAAAGTATTCAGCTTATCTTCTTCTTTTTATTATGCTACCTGTATTCATAGATATAGAATATCTATTAAAGATATGGTTGGGAAAATATCCAGACTATACTCCTGTTTTTTTACGCTTAGTACTTATTCAGTCTTTGATACAATCAATGTCTGGTCCTGTTGTTATTGTAACTCATGCAGGTGGTAAGTTGAAAATGCCAAATCTTACGGGGGGTATTTCTATTTTGATGTCTTTGCCTATTTGCTACATAGCATTAAAAATGGGATGTAGTCCGATAGTTGTGTTTATCATAAACATATTCCCTTGGTTTTTTGAATGTTTTTTTGATGCATTTTATGCTCAAAAATACACCGGCTTTTCTATGAAGCGATTTTATAAAGAGGTATATATAAAGGTGGCGAGTGTTTCAATTATCAGCTTAGTTCTGTCTTATTTAGCATGTTGCCGCATTCCTTTTGATAATTTTGCCAAATTAGTCTTTGTTTGTGTTATTTGTGTATTGGTATCTTCCATCTCGATATTATTCGTAGGACTTGATAAGCAAGAAAGAAAAATATTATTGGATTTTGTAAAACATAAAATAAAATGAGACATTTGCATATAGTTATGCCTATGGCAGGTGAAGGGAGTCGCTTTAAGAAAGAAGGATGGGCAACTCCTAAACCATTGATAGAGCTGAATGGAAAACCATTATTCCTACATGCTATTAGTAGTGTAGCGGCTCCTGGTATAGAATTGAAATATTCTTTTATTGTACGTCAAGAGCATATAAAAGAGTATGAAATAGATAAAGGTATTAAGAACATATTACCAAAAGCAAATATCTTTTCTGTCGCAAAAACAACTCGTGGTGCTGTTGAAACCTGTTTGGTTGCAGAATCAGCAATAGCCGATGACGATGCTGTTATTGTAATGGATTGTGATTTGGAGTTCAGAAGCAAAAAGTTTTTAGAAATAATACTTAGCATTCTAAAACAGCCAGTCGATTTTGCTGAAGGCGGAGCTTTGGTAAGTTTTCAAAGTACAGACCCAAGATATTCATATGCCGCTTTGGGAGAAAATGGGTATGTTACTAAAACGGCAGAGAAGGAACCCATCAGCAATCATGCTTTGTGCGGAGCCTATTTCTTTTCGACAGGTAAACGTTTTAAACAAGTAGCACACCAATTACTTAATGAACCAGAATTTAAGAAACCAGAGTATTATGTTTCTCTACTTTATAATTACTTGTTAAAAGCTGGAGAAAAAGTGCAATTGGCTTCGATGGAAGAATATTATAGTTATGGAACTCCTGAAGAATTAAAGAGATATTTATGATAAATGCTATTATTACGGATTTTGATGGAACGCTTGTTAATACCTTTAGAGCTAATTTAATGGCTTACCAAGAGGCATTTAGACAAGTTGGTATGAACTTGACAGAAGAAGAATATCAAAAATGTTTTGGGCTTAGATTCGATGATTTTATGAAAGTTATTGGTGTGAGTGATTCCGAAAAGGCAAACGCTATAAAAGAAGCCAAGAAAGAAACTTATCCCCTTTATTTTTCAGAGTTAAAGGTAAATAAGATATTATTGGATTTTATAGTGCAAGTCCATGCCACAGGAGCCAAAACCGCTATAGCATCGACTGCACGTAAGGAAAACTTGTATAATGCTGTAGCTTATCTTGGCATTGCAGACCATTTTGATATTGTTTATGCAGGAAATGATGTGAAGCATGGAAAGCCATCTCCTGAAATTTATGAAAAAGCGATGAAAGCACTCGGTGTTTCACCAAGTGAAACTCTAATTTTCGAGGATTCTCATGTTGGTTTTGAGGCAGCTACAGCTTGTGGCGCACAATACATGCCGATAACTTCACTTTGGTTTAAATAAAAAAAAGATATGGAAATTGAAGTAAAAGGTCATAGTGGTTGTCAAATAGATGTGATTAATGAAAATAATGGCGTCTTTGTTTACAAGTCAACCGCTGATCCTAAATATTTGAATAGGCTTGCTTTGCAAGCAGCAAAACAGCTGAAAGCTGGTGCTGTGGAATACCAACATATTCGTGTACCACGCATATATGGGGTAAAACAAACTGATACGCAAACTGTTGTAAAAATGCAGTATGTGTATTCTAAAAATTTCATAGAGTTTTTTGAGCAAGCTGGTTTTGAACAAGTAGAGTTTTTGGTTGGTGCCTTGAAATACTTTGTTGAATATGAGGTTGGGAAGAGTAAACTGCAAACAGTTTCTGCATCAGTTTTCCAAATCAAATTTTCTGATATTTATAAAAAAGTAGAACTTAATCCTCTTTTTGCAAATAACGAAGATATAAAAAACATACTTGAAAAATGTAAGGAGGTCTTTAGTAATATGAAAGATATGAATATTCCAGTTGGTATTTGTCATGGTGATTTGACTTTCAGCAATATTCTTTTTAATGGCAATAATTATTATCTGATAGATTTTTTAGATTCTTTCATAGAGACTCCATTGCAAGATATCGTTAAGATAAGACAAGATACAGCATATAGATGGTCACAATTGATGTATACAAAGCCTTATGATGCGTTGCGTCTGAAAATAATTTGTGATAAGATTGATTCAGAGATTGATGGTTATTTCAGAGATAAGTATGACTGGTATCGTGCAAACTATCATGTCTTACAGTTAATGAACATCTTGCGTATTCTCCCATATGCTCATGAGGAAAAGGTGTGTGAGTATTTAAAAAATATATTAAAGTCTTTGCTCAATGAAATCATTTAGTTTAATTGTTCCGATAGCGGCAGACAAGCCTGCTTATGATACAGAAATGCCTTTTGTCTTTGGGTTGTCAAAAGATGGTATCATGTTTTGCATCAAGGCAATTTTAGGTTTTCAGCTAAGCAAGTTCAATGATATTTATTTCACCATATTGAAAAAGCATGATGAACTTTATTGCTTGGCAGATCTTTTCAAGCTACAATTCAAGCGATTGCATCTCAACAATGCGAAAGTTGTAGTGTTGGAAGAACCTACTTCTTCACAACCTGAAACAATATATAAAACCATAGAAAAAGAACACATCGAAGGTGGTATTTTTATAAAGGATGCGGATTGCTCTTTTTCATGCGATATAGAACCTTCTAATGGCATTGCAATTTATCCATTGGAAAATTTGGAATGGGTCAATCCCCAACATAAAAGCTATGTGTCTGTGGATGATATGTATTATATTACTAACATCATAGAAAAGCGTATCATTGACCATTATTTCTGTGCTGGAGGTTATAGCTTTGATGATACCAAGGAGTATTGTAAATACTTTGAGGAATTGAAGATGAATAATGGATTGTATTTGTCGCACATCGTATATGCCATGCTCCTCAACAAAAAAGTGTTTAGACCAATTATAGTAAAGAACTATATAGATTTTGAAAGTAAATGAAGAAGATTTATATCATATCAGAACGAATAAAGGATAAGTCCAAGTATTCAGATGGGATTATTCTGACAGAGACAGATTTTAATCCTTGCAAATCCTTTTTTGCAGAGCATCCTGACATCAAACCTGAAAGCATAGACTATATTTATACGAAGGGCGTACTTGAAGATTTTGAATATCTTAGATGTTTGGTAAAAAATATAGATTGGATGCTTCGGGTTGGAGGAATACTTGAATTGGATTTCTTACATCTCAGATTGGGTGGACTTGGGTATGCTATACGTCCAGAAGATGAGATTGCATATGAAATTGCGTCAGTATTTAAAGAGCGCATACATTTGGAGGATATGTCTAAAAGACATATAGGCAAACCAACCCATCGAATTTATAAGAAAGTAGATCAGGCTTTACAACAGGAAGATACTATTGACTCTTGGACTTTTGGAATTGTAAGTGATGGACGCAAAAACGAGCGTATATTGCAAATTATTGACAAAATACAGTCTTTTGGTATTCAACATTATGAAATTTTAATTTGTGGGCCTTCTCCATCACGCAAACTTCCAACAAATGTAAAAGTGTTGGATGATAATGGTTTTTATTCAGACAAAAGAATACCGCTTTGCAAGAAAAAGAACAGTATAATTCTTCATGCTCAATATGGGAATCTTTGTATTATCCATGACAGAATTATGTTTTCAGACCAATGGTACAAACAGATAAAGAAGGAGGGCAATTATTTCGATGCTTTCACTCCAGCTATTCTGGATGAAGAAACAAAGTCAAAACATGTAATTGATTTTGTCTCCTATCCGAATTATGCTTTTGGAAAATATCAAAAGGTTTATAACAATAAGAAATGGTCTCCAAATCTCTATAAGGATGGTGCTATCATAACCATTAAGTCTCATGTGGCAAAAGAAATATTGCAGAAACCATATCTTCATTGGGGGGAGAAGGAGGATGTTGATTTCGCAAGAAGAATTTATCAAAATGGTTACATAATAACTGTAAATCATAATATTAAAGTATACACTCTGACATATAGCAAAAAGGGGGCAAATCTCAATAAAAATTTATATTTACGTTTGAAGGAAAAGATATTTGCAAAATATTTTTGGTGGAAGATGTATAACAAAGAAAAAAATATTTTAACGAATTATTTAAATGAGTAACCGAATTACATATATCGATACGATTAAAGGTATTGCAATTATCCTTGTGGTAATGGGACATGCCTTGGGATTTATTCTACCAGAAGGAAAAATTACGGTGATAACAAATGGTATTTCAGAATATGGGCATGAAGGACAAATGGCAACTATTGTTTGGAAAATAATATATTCCTTTCATATGCCACTATTTATGTTTTGCTCAGGAATTTTTGCTATATCTGGTATATGGGAGAAACTGAGAAATGGATTAGGTAAATATATTAAAAGATTAATTATTCCATACATTACGACAGGTTTTCTTTGCTTATGGTCAAGAGACCATTTTGGATATTGGTATTTGCTTTCATTGTTTGAGTTTATATTTCTTGCAAATATAGCAATGCTCTTGGCCTCAAATATTTCCAAGCAACATAAAACTTTTCTATACATATCTATAAATGTCTTAGTTTGGGCTTCTTTTCAACTTTTATATCTAAGAGTTGGAAATACATGTTTAGAATTGTCTCGTTACTTCGTATTGTACCCTTTCTTTATACTCGGAACACTAATTCGCCCACAAATAAAAAGGTGTGATAGAATTTTGAAAAATGAAATTGTAATCTGCTTTTCTGCGGTTTGTTTTGTCTTATTGGAAGCTTCCATTTATTATTATCCTATTGCTAAAGATATTTTTGCAAATGCATTGATAAATAATTTAATAGACAAGATTAGAATTTTTGGCATACCTTTTCTTGCCATACTTCTAATTATGTATTTGGCTAAATATAAAATGCCGCAATTAACAAAGATAAACAAAAGGTTATCCTATGTAGGAGAAAGAACATTGCAAATTTACATCCTTCATAATTTGTGTGTACCACCTTATGGGGGGGTGTTAGAATACTTTATGAAAGCAGGTACTGCCATTAATAGTATAACACTGCAAATCTTTTATTCATCATTTATTACAATATACGCTCTTGTTTTTTCCCTTTCCGTTGGATGGGTAATTAAACAGAACAAGTATCTGAATCTTCTTTTATTTGGCAAGTAATGATTAGTAAAAAGAAAACATATATCATAGTTACATTGATGGTTATATTAACTACCAATTGTTTTACATATATTTATTTCCCCAAATTCCTATCTTTATATAGATACATATTAGTTGCAATTTTCTTTCTTTTTCTTTCTAGGAAGAATAAAAATGAAATACGAGATAAACTTTTCGAAAAAAACATTATAGTTATATTTCTAATTTGTCCATTGCTTAGTATAATTCCTGCTATGATGTTTCATAATCAAAGTTTTTCCCAGTCCTTTATAGCTGTACTAAATACTCTCCCAGGAGTATTGATGTATTGGATATTACATAAACTTCATCCTAAACCTAAGTTTGTAATTGGCGGTTTATTGTTGATGGCTGTTGTTTGGTCCTCAATAGAGGCAATCCAACAATTTACTTATCCAAATTATGTTTTTGGATATAGAGCTGTTGCGGAAGATGTAATAAGAGGAACTATGTTAGATCAAAGAAATGGCATTTGGCAGTATAAAATACAACCTTGGTACATTGGTATGATAGCAGCATTCTATTCGTGGCAGCAGTTGCTGACAAGTAAACAAAACAAGAAGTTGTTTGCTTTTGTTTTCATAATAGCTTTGTGTGGAATCTATCTATATATAGCCAGGGTAGTTATTGTATCAACTATTTGTATGCTTGTTTATATTTTTATATTAATTAGCAAGCGACAGAAAATGAACAAAGCACGTATGTTTTTCATAGTTTGCTTGTTTGCTATTCCAATAGCTGTCAATTTTAACAATTTGTTTGGAGAATTATTGGATTCAACTCAAGAACAAGTGGGAGACTATGAGGATGACATCCGTTCTACAGCTGCAGCATTTTATGGGTTAGAATATTTCCCAAATGCTGTTTGTTATATATTGGGGAATGGTCTTCCCCATCCTTATTCTTCTTATGGAAAAGAAATCTACGATATCGAAGACAGAATGCTTTTGTATAGGTCTGATGTTGGCTTGATTGGAGATTACAATATTTATGGGGCAATTTATATCATAGCACTTGTGGTACTATTTCTTAAGGTTTATCATTATAGACATTTTCTACAACCTTATCAGGTAGCATCTCTGTTGTCTCTATTCTTGGGCTCGTACATTATGCCTCCGTTTAGAGGAAATCACTTATTTCTTGTCCTATGTATACTATACGTGGCTGATTATAATTATAATAAAATTACGAAAAATGACAAACAAAATAATTTGGCTAACATCTGATTATTTCATTGATGTTGATTTTGCATTGGTTCCATTTCTTCAAAAATCTTATAATATTGAATGGTATATTATAAAAGGAAAAAGAAGTACCATCACCGTGCCATCAGAATTGAAATGCTCCATATTTCAAAGAAAATATGCATCATCGAAAGACCCAAGAAGTTATTGGGAAATGTGGTCTTTCATAAAAAAAATAAGTAAAGAAAAGACTTCGATAGTATATTCTGATACTGTAGGGGATATTTTTTATCACAAATTGCTGCTGCATTATTTCAAAAGAACACCGATAATCCATGCAGCGCATAATGTTAAACCTTATTCGAATAGTTATGCTGATGCTTGGCCTAAAAGATTGAAGAAAGTCGTAGAATATGCTTTTATTCACCATAAGTATTTTCAATTATTTTCAAGGGCAACTTATGAGTACTTTATAAATCATTATCCAAACAAAAAAGTCTTTTATTGTCCTATGACGCTAAAAAGTTATGGCAAATTGAGAACCCATAACTACAATATAGACAAAAGTAAGATGAATTTGTTGTTTTTTGGAAATATTATGGGTAATAAAAGGTTGGATTTGTTGATTGAGGCGATAAAGTCGTTGCCTAAACCGATAAAAGATAAAATCCATCTCACCATTGCTGGTAAATGCAATTCACCAGAAACTTATATTAAAATGATAGGCAATGAAAAATGTATATCTACTTTTTTCAAAAGAATTGATGATGATGAAATACCAGAACTTTTTACAAAACATCAATTTCTGATGTTACCCTATGAGGCAGTTGCTCAAAGCGGTCCACATATGATAGCCTATTATTATGATTTACCTGTTATCGCTTCACGAATAGATGGATTTAAGGATAGAATAGAAGAAGGAATAAATGGATATTGCTTTACTGTAAATGATAAGGCTGATTTGTGTCGAGTAATAACAAAAGTTGCAATGATGCAAGAGAAAGAGTATTTGGTAATGAAATCAAATCTCCACAAGTATGCTGAAGATAATTTTGGTATAGAAGCAATAGCTCCTAAGTATATAACTTTTTTTAAGTCTTTGACAAATGAATGAAGTTCTTATATTGGGTGGGACGGGTGCTATGGGAAGTTACCTTGTCTCTGTTTTAAAGATAAACTATCATGTTGTAGTTACAAGCAGAAAAAAAAGATGTGATTCAGAAAACGTAACATATTTGCAAGGGAACGCACATAACATAAGTTTCTTAAAAGAAATTCTTTGTAAAAAATATGATGCGATTATAGATTTTATGCATTATACTACGGCTGAGTTTAAACAAAGACATGAAATGCTTCTTAACTCTTGCAATCAATTGGTCTTTATTAGTTCTGCAAGGGTCTATGCTGATTCGGGTAACTCGTTGATAACTGAGAAATCATCTCGGTTGTTAGATGTGACAGAGGATATGGAGTTTTTGGAAACCGATGATTATGCTTTAGCAAAAGCAAGACAAGAAGACATATTGGTTAATGGGAAAAAGAAAAACTGGACAATAGTTCGTCCTTATATGACCTATTTCAGAAATAGATTGGATTTAGGATTCTATAGCAAAGAACTTTGGCTTTATCGTGTTTTGAAAGGTCGAAAAATTTTGTTTCCTAAGGATGTGGCAGCTAAGTATACAACCTTGACTTATGGAAATGATGTCGCTAATGGTATTGCAGCTTTGTTGGGTAAAGAGGATACTCTTGGTCATATTTTTCACATAACGAGCAATAAGTCTTATAAATGGTACGATGTCATCAAAACATATCAAGATACACTTAAAAAGTGTGGGTTGAATATGCAAGTAGAATACATAGAGACGCCTCTTTTCAAAGAGGATTATATATACAAATATGATAGATTATATAATCGTCGCTTCGATAATCAAAAAATTCAAAAATACATTGATATAGATACTTTTACAGATACATTAATCGGACTTGAACAAGAAATTGTTTCATTTGTTAGAAATCCAGTTTTTAATAAAATAAATTGGGACGACCAATCAGATTGGGACAATGCTCTGAAGGAAAGAACTTCTTTAAGCGAAATATCTTCAAAGAAGGATAAAATAAAATATTTGTTTCATATTTATTTGTTTTCCAACATGTCTTACAAGAAATGTCGAAAAGCAATAAAACACCTCATTAAAAATTATAATTGATATGAGTAATTTATATTTTTCAGTAGAAAGAAACATTCAAATCATTCAGAAATTATTAAAGGAGCATGGCATAAAAAAAATAATAGCCTCTCCTGGTGCAACGGATATGTCCATAGTGAATAGTTTGGCTAATGATTCATGGTTTGAGATGTATAGCGAAGTTGATGAGCGTGGTGCGGCCTATCTTGCTTGCGGTATGGCTTCGGAATCAGGTGAACCTGTTGTAATTATTTGTACAGGCGCCACATCTTCAAGAAATTATATGCCAGGGTTAACAGAGGCATATTATCGAAAGTTACCAGTTTTAGCAATTACTTGTAGTCGAGACAATAACTTAATAGGACACAATGTGGATCAGTCCACAGATAGAACAAAGTTGCCAAATGATGTAGCACAAGTAAGCGTTCAGATTCAGGTCATAGATACATCTGAAGATGAGTGGGACGTTATGATAAAAGTTAATAAGGCATTGTTGGGTTTGACAAGAAATGGTGGAGGCCCTTGCCATATTAATTTATGTACGCAAAGAATACCTGATTTCTCCGTGAAAGAGTTACCAAATGTACGTGTGATTAACAGATATACTTTGGAGGACTCTCTTCCAATTATACCTAAAGGTACCGTTGGAATATTCGTTGGAGCACATGAAAAGTGGAATGAAGATTTGACTAATGCTGTAGATAAGTTTTGTTCTATTTATGATGCCTGTGTCTTTTGTGATCAAACATCGAATTATAAAGGAAAATATAGAGTTTTATTTCCTTTGATAAACGATCAATATGGGGCTGATAAAGGTGCTGCCACTATAGACACCCTTATTCATATTGGACATATTAGTACTTGTATTTTTACTGGAAAACATATATGGAGAGTAAATGAAGATGGGGAGATACGAGATACTTTCAAGAGAATGAACAATGTTTTTCAAATGTCAGAATTGGCATTTTTCAAGGCATATACAGAGGGATTACCTACTGGACATAAAGATGGTCTTTTTAAATCATATAAGGAAAAATACAATGACTTGCTTGCTGGTATACCAGAACTTCCGTTGTCCAACATTTGGGTTGCACAGCAAATAGCAGGAAAATTACCAGAAAAAGCAGTCTTGCACCTAGGCATAAGAAATAGCCTTCGTTCTTGGAATTATTTTGAAACCCCAAAATCTGTTTTGGGTTATTGCAATACTGGCGGCTTTGGTATTGATGGTGGCATATCTTCTATGCTGGGGGCTTCTTTCGTTAGTCCTAATAAGTTGTTTTTTGGTGTTTTTGGAGATTTACTGTTCTTTTATGATATGAATAGTATCGGAAATAGACATATCAAGTCAAACGTTCGAATTTTAGTTATAAACAATGGCTTAGGACAAGAATTTAAAAATTATTGTTTTGGGGGGTCAAAACTTGGTGATATCATTAATGTATATACCGCAGCAGAAGGACATTTTGGACATAAATCTCCTAATGT
>ERZ1023679.187-NODE-187-length-12091-cov-10.139332_pt1 | contig 12091 bp, 7 predicted proteins | sample MGYA00380344_ERZ1023679 | MGnify/ENA primary metagenome ERZ1023679 (study PRJEB33179, sample SAMN07448986) | human gut metagenome | biome: Human-gut; feature: Human associated habitat; material: Faeces | host: Homo sapiens | place: India: Bhopal | collected...
GGAGTGAGATGTTCAGAATGGTCTCTACTCGCTTAGGATCGGTCTTCCAAACCTTCCAAGGCTCGCATTCGGTGATATACTTGTTGCCGATTCGTGCCAGGTTCATGGCTTCCTTCTGTGCCTCGCGGAACTTGAACACGTCGAGGAACTGCTCTACCTTCTCCTTTACGTCCTTGAATTCTGCAATGGCTTTCTTGTCCACTTCCTGAAGTTCGCCACAGGCAGGAACCACGCCATTCCAGTATTTCTTGGTAAGTTGCAGGGCGCGGTTGACGAAGTTTCCATATACGGCTACCAACTCAGAGTTGTTGCGCTCCTGGAAGTCTTTCCATGTAAAGTTGTTGTCCTTGGTCTCAGGTGCATTGGCTGTCAGTACATAGCGCAATACATCCTGCTTGCCTGGCAAGTCTACGAGATATTCATGCAACCATACAGCCCAGTTGCGCGAGGTGGAAATCTTGTTATCCTCGAGGTTCAGGAACTCATTGGCTGGCACATTGTCTGGCAGAATATAGTCGCCGTGAGCCTTCAGCATGGTAGGGAATATGATGCAGTGGAATACGATGTTGTCCTTACCGATGAAGTGTACGAGGCGAGTCTCTGGATCCTGCCACCACTTCTGCCATGTGCCCCATTTCTCGGGATGTGCATCACAAAGTTCCTTGGTGTTGGAGATATATCCGATAGGTGCGTCGAACCATACGTAGAGCACCTTGCCTTCAGCTCCCTCTACAGGAACAGGAATACCCCAGTCGAGGTCGCGTGTCATCGCACGTGGCTGAAGGTCCATGTCGAGCCAGCTCTTGCATTGACCGTAAACATTGGAGCGCCATTCTTTGTGTCCTTCCAGAATCCACTGCTTCAGCCAGTCCTGATATTTTCCTAAAGGCAGATACCAGTTCTTGGTAGGCTTCTTTACCAGACCGTGGCCTGGGTTGTTCTTGTTGGTAGGGTTGATAAGTTCCTCTGGTGAGAGGGTTGCGCCACACTTTTCGCACTGGTCGCCATAAGCTCCCTCTGCACCGCATCGGGGACATGTGCCCACGATATTACGGTCGGTAAGGAACTCGCCGGTAACCTCGTCGCAGAACTGCTCCTCTACCTTTTCCTCTAAGACGCCCTTGTCATAGAGTGTGCGGAAGAAATCGGAAGCAAACTTATTGTGAGTAGGTGAAGTGGTACGGCTGTATACATCAAAAGAGATTCCGAAATCCTCGAAACTCTTCTTGATAAGGTTGTGGTAACGGTCAACCACCTCCTGTACGGTGATGCCTTCTTTCTTAGCTCGGATGGTTACGGGAACTCCGTGCTCATCACTTCCGCCGATGAAGACCACGTCTTGCTTCTTGAGTCTGAGATAGCGTACATAGATGTCGGCAGGTACGTAAACTCCAGCCAAGTGTCCAATATGTACACCACCATTAGCATAAGGCAAGGCTGCCGTCACGGTGGTACGTTTAAAATTCTTTTGTTCCATATTAGCTAATATATTTTTGTTATTTGGCTGCAAAATTACAAAAAAATACTGTAATTAGTAGGATATATTTGCTTTTTTCTTTAGCTAATTGGTCGTTGATACATGAAAAAGTAACACCCCGGCACCCCTATAGCCATGAGTAATTACTTTAATACTATACAAATTGTTTTTGGTTCGATATGAAATTGTTCTGACTCTTGTGAAAAATCTATGTTCTAAAGTTTAGAACATAAGTTCGATACTTTAGAACACAAGTTCCAAACTTTAGAACATAAGTTCGATAGTTTAGAACATAGATTTTTGTAGGCTTGAGAAAGTTTAGTTACATAAAAAAACTTCGTTCCATGTACGGAACGAAGTTTTCTGTTATTATCGTGGAACTTTATTCTGTGGTTTACTTGACAAAGATTTTAGTTTTCTTGTCTTTTGATGTTAGGATGTAGAGTCCACTCGTCGGAGCTTCAATGACGTCGCTCGTGCTTTGTGACACCAGTGTGCCGCTGAGTGAGTAGAGGGCAAGTCCTTGCGCACCTGCTACATGTATGTTACGGCCCGTGACAATGATGCTTCCTCTTGCGTCGTCGATGCCACTCTCAATGCCGTTTACTACGTCTATTTTTCCATATTGATAGATGTATTTAGAGGTCTTACCATAGATGTCTGTTATTTGCTCCGATATCAGGTTGCCCTCGTCGTCGTATGTATAGAGTGTAGCCGCATGTTCGCTATGTGATGCATCGGTTTTGGTTTCGGTGTATGTTCTGTCTACCGATGTCAGGCGCATTTGGGCATCGCGCTTGTAGATGGTTTGTCTGGTTTCGATGTACCTTCCGCCATCTTCTATGTTCTTGATGGTTTCTGTCAGGGTGTTGCCCACCATCTGGAATGTGGTTTCCCTGCTGCTCTCTATTTTCCAATCGCCAGTAGCCTCGTCCCATTGATACCAAGTATGATCATTTTCTTTTGCTTCTGCTAATGCCTCGCCAGCATCGATGGTGTTGGTCTTATTGTAGTAGTCTTGCAGAGGGTCAGCTGGTGTGGTGGCAAAGTCGGTGTGGTAGTTGACAATGCGTGACTCTTGCTTGGATTTTCCTACCCATTTGCCGTCTTGTTTGACATACTCTTCATACTTGCTATAGTCGTCGGTATGTACTTCTATCCGCTTTCTTGTTTCTACGATTTTTCCGTCTTGCCACTCTCGGCTGATGTAGATGGTCTCATTGCCATTGGTGCTGGTCAGAGAAGATACCGCCGTACTATTTAGCGTCCATCCGCTTCCGTTCCAAGAGTAACCCTCCGACACCCCATTGGTATACACTTTGTCCTTCCTTCCATAGATGATGTTATGGTTCAGGTCGTATTCAAATTGGATGGTTTGGTAGGTGCCGTTTTCGTCGATGGAGCAAGTGGTCTCCCAGTTTGCATACAGGGCAGAGTGGTCTTCGCTCCACTCATATTCGGTCTCCGTATAGCCGTTGTCTTGGTAGGTGGTTGTGGCGCGGAACCAGATATTGCCCTTGTCGTCACATCTGTCGCTTTCGATGATTCGGCCTTTCTTGTCGAAGATGTAAGTCCTTTCGCCCAGCTTGAATGTGCCCTCGAAGTTGTGCCATGCTGTGCCGTCCCACTCTTGAAACAGGGTAGGCTCTGTTGTGATCAGATAGTTTTCTTTGCCGATGTAAGCCTTCCTGTATTTCTTCAGCATGTTGTGCTGCTTGTCGTAGAGTGTGTACTCGGTGACGTCACGGCCTTTGATTTGATAGTCCATGTCGATTTCCGACATGTAGCTGCCATCGTCGAACATGTAGGCACTGCCCAGCTCCTTACCATTGTCATCGTAGTATAAGTAGCCTGACTCGTCCTTATAGTTGTTGTCATTATAGAGAACCTTCAATACATGTTTGTTGACCCACTCCATGACCTCGTCTGTAGACAAAATCCAGTTGCCGTTGTCGTAAGAGTAAATCTTGCAGCTTTTGCTCTCGCCATATACCATTTGCTCTTTGTCGTAATTGTCTGAGACAACCTTCTTCTGATTTGGCACCCATTGGTAGTCGGCGAGGTTAGGCTGTGAGTCGGTGCTGCTGTCTTCGTCATTGCCATTGGTGAAGGTGTAAGAGATGATGGTGTGGTAGCCAGCGGTGGGAGTGTTGTACGCTGTCTCTGTCTTTTTACCTTCAGCCTCCATCAACCGACCATCCCTGGTATAGCTTTTCCTCAGGTAGTAGCATTGCTCGCCCTTGTTGTCGTATCTTATGTCTTCCGTCACCCAGGTTGTCCATGTACCCTTGTCTTCATCGAGTTCTTGATGAATGGTAGAGTAGGTGCCGTCCTTGAGGGTGGTTATGGTTCGTTCATGTGCATTGTATCGGTTCTCGATATAGCTCTTTGTAGGTTCGCACCATACATACTTGGTACCCATTCCCTCGGGATTGAACTCATTGTATGTCATATCCTCGATGAGGCTGATGCGCTCGGCATTGTCGACTACCGAATAGGCATAGGCGTAGCTGTGAACCAGGGACAGGTGTTCGCCGTCAGTATTCTTATACACCTTTTCGGTCACGATACGTCCTTCGGCATCTTGTGTGCGCACATTCTTGTATTGGGGAATGAGGGTAGATCCTTCAGACTTCGTGATGGTCATCTCTATCCATTGACCATTGGTGCCGTCCGTGTAGGAAATCAGTTCCTTGTACGTGCCGTGGTCGATGGTCTGGAATCGCCCCTTGTCGTCATATTGGACACTTACGTTCTCGGTTTCCCCTGAACTGTTTGTGTATGTCCAACCTGTGAGTTTGGTGACTTGTGTAAAGGCTTGAGCAGGTGCTTTGACGGTAGGAATGTCCTTGACGTCTACTCTCTTTACGATGCTGTTTTGTGCCAGTCCCATTTGTGCGGATGCTAACAGGAGCGATGCGATGAGGTAAAACTTTTTGTTCATAATCTTTCTTTTTAGTGATAATCAAGAACTCAAAGTTAAGGAAAAAAGAATGTTATGAAAAAAGAATAGCCGAAAACATGCTGTTTCGGCTATGCAAAAAGTCTGGATGATGAGTCTTTCCTATGGTAATCCGTAGTCGTGAGCTTCACTTTATGAAGTTGAGCCCCAACTGTATCGCTTTCTTCACGAGCTGTGCCATGTTGTTGGCAGAGAGTTTCTTCATCAGGTTGTGACGATGGAACTCCACCGTGTTGTTGCTGATGTTGAGTTGCTGGGCGATATCGTTGGTGGATAAACCATTGGAGATGTGTTCCAACACTTCAGCCTCTCTATTGGACAAGGTGATTTCTGAAGTGTCCTGGCTGTTGATGAGCCTCATGAACTGTTGGCTGAAATATCCCTTGCCCTGTTCTATCTTGCGAAGTGCAATGAGCACTTCTTGCGGATTGTCGCCTTTCATGACGATGGCATCGGCGTCCTCCTTCATCAGTTGGCGAATCGTCCAGAGTTCTTCGTGCATCGTATAGACCAGTATCTTGGTGTTGATGTGAGTCTGGTGGATGTACTTGATCAGTTCCATGCCATTGGCATCCTGCAATTCCAGGTCGATGATGGCGATGTGGATGTCTTTTTGCCTGAGCAGAAGGCGGCTTGATGCGATGTTGTTGGTGACATATATTTTGCCGTATTCTCCTGTGTGTTCAATGAGGGCTTGTAGCCCTGTTGAAACGATGGGATGGTCATCTACGATGAGAATATTCTTTTTCATGTCTGTTTCGTTGCTGTCTGTGATGGGTTGAGAAGGCTTGGATTATAGTGGAAAACGCACCTCTACTTTGTATTCTTCGTCTTGTTCGCTGATGGTGAGAACGGCTTTCAGGGCTTCTGTTCTCATCTTCAGCGTATCTTTGCCTATACCCATCTTACCCTGTGTGATAGGGTGTTCTCGGGATATGTCATTGGCAATGCAGAGGGAGGCTTGGTTGTTGCTTGCGTCCAGGGTCACGGTAATCATCTTGCTGTAGCCATACTTGATAGCATTGGACACACTCTCTTGAACGATGCGATATACTTCTAAAGCCGTTCGGCTTGGGAGATTCAGCTTCTCAAAGGAACGGCTGACGAACGGTTTGACGATAGTGCCATTCTCGGCGCTCATCGACTGGCAATAGGTGCATACCAGCTCAGAGAGAGAGGCATTGTCGAAACGAGGTGGTATCAACTCGTGTGAGAGGCGACGCACATCGTTTCCTACATTTTTGAGCAGGCGTTCTGCAGCTTCCTTGTCGGTCTGCATCATGATGTTGACGGCGAGAATGTCGTTGCATACGCCGTCGTGCAGTTCCTTGGCAAGTCGCTTGCGCTCTGTCTCCACTCCATTGATATAGGAGGTTTTCTCTGTCAACTCGGCACGTTGCTTCTCCAGTTTCCTGCGGTAGAGGATGATAAGAATGGCGATGAGCAGGATGATGATGGCGATGGTGAGACAGAGAATACGGATGTAGAGCAGGCTCTGCTCGTGGTTCATCTTTTCTATTTGCACCTCTTTCTCCAAGGTCTTGTATTTGACGTTGAATTCGCTCAGTTGCTTGTCGATGTCGCTTAGTTTCAATGAGTCAGCTTTCTGATAGGCGGCTTTCATGGTGCTGTAAGCTTCGTGTGTCTTGCCCAGGTTGTAGAGGCACTCGGCCTGGGTGGCAAAGAGTTTGTCTTGTGGCATCGCCATGTTGACATTGTTGAATCTGCTGATGCTGTCAAGCAGGATGCTCTGCTCGGCGTATCTCTTCTGTTTGCCCAACATTTGCGCCTTGATTTCCAGGATGCCAAGTATGCCGTTGCTGGTTGGACCCAAGTTGCGGCAAGCCTCGTCAGCATAAGCCATATAGTGCATCACGGAATCTGTCTTTCCCAAAGCTAAGTATGACTTGAGCAAAGGTGACAGATATTTGAGGGTCAGCACATTATAGTTGGCTTCTTTTACCATGCCCCAGAGAGGGGTGAGAAAGTCGATGCTCTTTCGGTATAAGCCCTGTCGCATGAATATAGCACCCTTGTTGGCGTGGGCAGACAGTCTTTCGATGGTGTCATTGGTGGCTGTCGCCTTGTTTTCAGCCTTGTCGGAGTATTCGATGGCTTCACGGTATCTTTTTTGCTCGTTGAAGAGCACGGATATGCAGTTGTTCAAGTATATCTCGTATTCTGTATTCTGACTCTCTATGGCTGTTTCCAATCCCTTTTTGTAGTAAAAGAGTGAGGAGTCGAGGTCGCCCAGTCTTCGGTAGCAGATGCCCAGCGAGCCGCACATCCCCATCATACCTTCTTCGTCCTTGATTTTCTCAGCGAACAGTATGCCGTTCTTGCCTATGGCAGTTGCTTCTTTCAACTTTCCGAGGTCGACGAGTGCTGTGGTCTTCTCGCAGGTAAGCCAACTGCGAGTGGTGTCGGCGGCATTCATCTGCAGAGCGCTGTCGATAAGGGTAATCGCAAGTTTTTTGTCGCCGGCGGCATTGTGGTTTATTGCCTCAAGGAACAGGGCATACGCCTTCTGCTCGTCTCCTGCTTTGTGGTTGGAACAGGCGGAGAAGAATGCTAATATCGGCAGCATGACGAATAGCCATGCCAATAGGGAGGATGGATGCTTGGATGTCATTATAGTCAGTTTACGTTGCATTTACCTTGCAAAGATAATAAAAAAAGAATTGAAAGTATATTTTTCTGCGATTGAAAATTTAAAGGAAGGTGTCCTTTTTCTGTAACTCGGGTTTCAAACTACGGAAAACCATAGGTACAAGGCTATGGAATAGCATAGAATTTTAGGGAAAAGATGACTTTTATGTCATGTGGAAAGACTTTCATCTTATTTTGTCTTACCTTTACAACTCAAATTTTTAAACTAACATGATATTTTAATATGGAAAAAGAAGAAAAAGAACAGTTGGCTATCCGTAGAGAAGCTTTGAAGGGATATGATAATTTTTTGTTGTCAATAGGATTCTTCTTTACATTTGTGGTGTTGGAGAGAGGACTGTTTGTGATAGATGTTATCCTCATTGCCCTTGGCGCTTATTTTGCCGTGAAGCGTTCTGCTGGTATTCGCAACGAAGTGATTGCATCATGGGTGAAGAGTAGTGGAATGTTGCTGGCTGCTTATGGCGTGGCAGGTATTGTAGCTACCTTGTCCTTTGGTGTTGTTTGGGGAGGGGGATTGGCTGGCCTTATTGTGTTGATAGCGGGTTGTAAGCATCTTGGTGCTCTGCAGCAAGTTGGCAATTCTCTATGTTCAAGAGGTATGTTGCAGTATTTGCGCTATTGGCAACAAACCTATATTCTGTGGTCTGTCATCGCTTTTTTGGTGAAGGATACGTCTTCGGTTGTATATATCAGTTTGGTACTTGCCATCTTGCTTGCTAAAAATCATGCAGGAATGCTCAATGATGTGAAGCTGACATTCTTTAGGTCTGTTGGTGCGGAATGGAGTGCTCCTGACGATATGGAGGACAGTCATTATTGTGACGAGAAGAAGGTTCTGTGTGTAGGAGGTGTGGTGCTTGGTATTCTTTCGGTGCTGATAGCCGACTCCCAACTGTCGATTTCTGTGTCTGGATTATGGGACGTCTTTAACAAGAACTTAGGTGGACCGGCTTTGGTAAGTCCCATACTCTTTGTCGTCATGTTCCTTCTTTATGAGCGTATTGATCGTTTCGTATTGAAAGTGGATAAGGGGGATAAGTCTTATGAGCGTAGTGGCAATATGCGACTTTTAGGGTCTGTAGCCTTGGGTCTTTGGTCTTTCTTATGCTTGCTTTTTGGCGAGGACGCCAATGTGTATCTTATAGCTTCCTTCTGTGTGATCTTGTGTGTTGTTTTCGCTTATGAGGATACTCCCAAGGAGGTGCGTTGGCGCAAGATAGTTTTCCAAGCTGTGGCTGCAGGTATTTCTTACATGGCAGGATTCTCCATTGTCGGAGTGCTGATCCTGTTGTTCTCATTGATGTTTCTCTTCAAGTTCATGAAGTTTGAGTTGCATGATATGTTCAGTTTTGGTAATTCTGTACAGGGATGGACCAATAAGGGCAATTTCCATATTATCAATACTGTCACGGGATTGGATGAGGATGGAAACCGTTGGGTTGTGAAATAAGTTTTTTAAAATGATAATGATTTAATACTTGAATTTATGAAGAAAATCTTTAGTTACTGGGTGCTGTGCCTGATGGCATTTGCTACCTCGGCATTGGTAAGTTGTAGCTCCGATGATAATGGAGACGAGTGGGGCGGATTTAAGTTTGAGAATGTTCGTGATGGCAAACTGTCTGTTGCTGCGAATCAAACCTCATCCGAAATCATCATGAAGGCATCCAAGGCTTATCGTGCTTATGTTTCAGCTACGTCTGATGGTTCTTCTACAGAAGAAATCAGTTGGCTGCGTTATGAAGGCTCTCGCCTTGATGACGGAACCTGTCACATCAGTATCCAGCTTGATAAGAACGATACTGGGAAAAGCCGTTCTGCATACATTATTATAGTATGTGACGACAAGACGGTGCCCATATTGATTACTCAGACTGCTGAGGATAGCTCAAATGTAGGAGGAGATTCCGATGTTGATAATGGTGGCATTACGGCTCTCTTTACTATTACCAAAGAATGTTCTGTCATTACTGGTACTCATGTAGAAGATGACGGGACGGAGACTTATGAGCTACAGTATCAGAATGGCAATTTGACGAGGTTCAAGCATGTGTTTCGTGATGAATTTGATAATGCTGACGACGACTATTGTATTGAGACTACTACCGGAACAATCTTTCACTCGGGAACAAGCATTAAGACGGATTGGAATAGAAAATTTATCAATTATCCTTCTCAGAAGACAGAAGAGGAAGTGGTAGACTTTAATGCCAAATTGGAGAATGGTAGGGTAGTCAGTGGTACTATCTTCCAGTCATGGATGAATGGCACAAGACCATTTGAGATATCTTATAATACTGATGGTACGCTGAAGCAGACTCGTTATAATGACATCAGTGAGGCTGATGGCTCTGACGACTGGGACAACCATACTTTTGTTTGGGAAAATGGTTATCTCACAAAGGTGAAGTGTGAAAGCATGGATGCAGTCTCTACATTCGCTTACGACAAGACAACAGCCATTCCTGCACCTTTTGATAAGGCTCTCGACCTGAATATGTTGTTGCTTTTGGAGGAGGCAGAGTTCTTTGATGGCACCAATGGTGAGATTCTGAATGTCCTGGCTATTGGTGGCAAGTTGGGCACTCGCTCCAAGGGATTGATCAAGGAGTATCACTGCGATTGGACAGAAGACGCGCCTTTCACTCTCAAGATGACCTACAAGAAGTTGACCAGTGATGAGGTCATTGTGGAAGTAAACCATTATGAAAATAATCAATTACGTTTTGGTTATAAGTGGACTATCAAGCGTTCTTAATCAATTAGCAAGAAATGAAATATGAAAAAGCGGACATCGGAGTCAAGCCCAATGCCCGCTTTTTGGTTAAAGCCAATAATAGTATCCGTTTCTATACTCAGCACCGTTTTCGGTGTAGCCTGACGGTACTTACCGATAAGACGAAAGTTCTATATTCCTCTTTCAGCCCAGTCGCCACGGTCGAGGGTGCGATAACCGATGGCCTCTGCCAAGTGGTGAGACTCTATATGCTCGCAGCCTTCCAGGTCGGCAATGGTGCGTGCTACCTTCAGGATGCGGTTGTAGGCGCGGGCAGAGAGAGACAGACGTTCCATCGCCATTCTCAACATGCTGATGCCAGCCTCGTCGGGTTCGGCATACTGATGTATCATGCGCTCGCTCATTTGTGCATTGCAGTGGATTCCTTTTTGTCCGCTGAAGCGTTCCGCCTGGATTTCCCTTGCCCTTATCACACGTTTGCGTATCTCGGCACTTGGCTCACCTTGTGCCGCCTTCGAGATGTCCTTGAAGGGAACGGGAGTTATCTCGCACTGGATGTCGATGCGGTCGAGCAGGGGACCAGAGATTTTGTTCATGTAGCGTTGTATCTGTCCTGGGGTGCAGACACAGTTGTGGGTTGGATCGCCATAATAGCCGCAGGGACAAGGGTTCATGCTTGCCACAAACATGAAAGAACAAGGATAGTCGATGGTGTATTTGGCGCGGCTGATGTTGATGTGCCGGTCTTCCAAAGGCTGGCGCAGCACCTCGAGGGTCGTCTTGTTGAACTCGGGCAGCTCGTCGCAGAAGAGCACGCCATTGTGTGCCAACGAGATTTCGCCAGGCTGAGGAGTTACTCCTCCACCTACTAAAGCCACTTGAGATATGGTGTGATGGGGAGAGCGGAATGGACGTTGCGAGATGAGCGATACGTTCTTGCCCAACTTGCCAGCTATGGAATGTATCTGTGTGGTTTCCAAACTCTCAGAGAGCGTGAGAGGAGGAAGAATGGAAGGCAGACGCTTAGCCATCATCGACTTACCCGAACCAGGAGGTCCTACCATGATGAGGTTGTGTCCGCCTGCCGCAGCTACTTCCAAGGCACGCTTTACGTTCTCTTGTCCTCTGACGTCAGCATAGTCGAGGTCGAAATGACTCTGGTTCTCGTAGAATTCTTTGCGAGTATCGACGATGGTGGGAGAAGGATTGCTCTGGTCGTTCATGAACTGGATGACCTCGAGCAGGTTTTTCATGCCGTACACCTCTAAGTTGTTGACCACGGCAGCCTCGCGCACATTCTGTTCGGGTACGATGAGTCCCTTGAAATGTTCGGCTCTTGCCCTTATGGCAATAGGCAGTGCGCCCCTGATGGGCTGCAAGGTTCCGTCGAGACTCAGCTCGCCCACCATCATATATTCCTTGAGATGATCTTCTATGATGTTGCTGTTGGCTCCCAATATGCCGATAGCTAAGGGCAGGTCGAAACTGCTTCCTTCCTTGCGAAGGTCGGCTGGAGCCATGTTGATGGTAATGTCAGCCACGGGAAACTTGAAGCCACTATACTGCAGGGCGGCGGCTATTCGGTCGCGGCTTTCTCTTACAGCCTCGTCGCCAAGACCCGTGAGATGATACTGTACGCCTCGGTTGAGGCTTACTTCTATGGTTACGGTGGTTACTTCCAGACCGTTTACGGCTGCGCAATAGGTTTTTACTAACATGTCTTCAGGTTTTAGATGGTGACGAAGATTGTTGTTGTTTCGGGGGTGTAGATATGCTGTATTTCAGCAGTTGGTCCATATTGATGTTCAGCTCATTCTTCTTCAGGCTCCGCGCCACGATTTTGCCATTCTTCAGCACGAGCGTGTCGGGGATGCCTATCAGTCCGAGTTTCAGGAGAGTCTTGTCGGCAAGCAAGTCTCCGTTGCATACGTTGGGCCATGAGATGGAGTCGCGCTCCAGGTTTCTTTTACAGTCGGCCTTATTGCCGTCTATACAGATACTCATCAGTTTGAGTTTTCCCTGCGAGCTACGCTGGCGCTTCTTGAGTTCACGCAAGAGGTCCATGCTGTCGAAGACAGAGGTCGACCAAGTGGTGATAACGGCTACGGGTGCCGAGGCAAGAGATGTGCTTGATATGAGTTTCCCGTTGGTGTCGTAGGCTGTGAATACAGGCAGTTGTGAGCCGATGCCAGCGCTCTTGAGCCATTTGATCTGGTGTGTCAGTCTTGCGAGATTGCCGATG
>ERZ1023679.190-NODE-190-length-12048-cov-12.629034_pt1 | contig 12048 bp, 4 predicted proteins | sample MGYA00380344_ERZ1023679 | MGnify/ENA primary metagenome ERZ1023679 (study PRJEB33179, sample SAMN07448986) | human gut metagenome | biome: Human-gut; feature: Human associated habitat; material: Faeces | host: Homo sapiens | place: India: Bhopal | collected...
TTATGAGATAAAAACTTATCTCATTCTCAATCACTTATAAAAAACTTGTAGTTTCAGATGAAGAAAATAACCCTCTCATTGCTAGCCCTTTTGCTGGTTATGTCGTTCGCATCCTGTGCGAGTGACACTACTAGTGATTTGCCTCTGCCAAGCAAAGATATGAAGGCATATCTGCAGGTAAAGGTAACGGTGGAAGGTAGTGGAGATACACGAGCGAGTAGGGCAACTAAAGGACCTCAAGGAGGTGAAGAAGGAGATGGAAGAGAACAAGGAATCAATCATGAAAATGATGTCAATTCTCTTACCGTCTTACTATATAAATCTGATAAAGATGACTTGTCGGAAGCTGATGCAAAAATAGATTATGTATATACATTTACCGGTTTAAATAAGGAAACAACTTCTTCTGGCAAAGATGCAACTTATACTACCGGTCCAAGAGAAATCGATGCTGCAATTGTTGGCAGCAAGAATTATCATGTTATAGTGATAGCCAATGCAGACGATATGACTTCCAGATGTAAAGGAAAGAAGATAAGTGAAGTAAGAGATTTGCAGATGTCGAAGGTATGTACCCGAAATGCAGATATTTCAAAATTCTCAAACTTCATTATGTCATCAAAGGCAGATGCAAAGATAGATTTCACAACGGAAGGTTCAGAAACAGATCCGTACCTGGTAGATGTAGACATCGAGCGCCTGGCTGCCCGTATCGACATCATTCCAAATGCTACTTATGATGGTACCGGTAAAGGTTATTATTATAATGTAATGGATGGAACGAATGTAATAGGTGGTTTTAAGCTGGAATCTGTTACTCCTAATAAGGTTATGACATCAGGAGAATACCTGATAAAGCGAGTTTCTTCAGATAAAGCTGTATCTAAAGTTACTTATTACGGTGAAGAAGTAATGGATGCAACTTCCAAGGCATCTACTAATTATGTGGTTTGTCCTTGGACAAAGGATCGCACAGGTCTTACTCTTGCAGATGCCGAAGGTCCTGCATCTCTATATAATGTAAAGGAGACAACTTCTACCAGTACAACAGATCCAAGTTATATACTCGATTATGTGATGGAGAATACAACCACCGATAACGCCGAGGCTAATTCTACAGGCCTTATCTTTAAAGGCAAGTATTATGAGTCTTCCGAATGGGATGCAGCCACGAAGCAGCCTAAGGCTGGTTTTGCTGGAGCAGAAAAGAAATATACCTATACGCTCCGTCATAGCGACCCTTCAGGAAGTGGAACCACCGCTGACCCGATGCATTTTGGTGTTGTTCGCAACAACATCTATCAGGTAAAGGTAGAAGGTGTTGAAGGAAAGTCTAAAGGTATCAAGTTGACCATACATGTAGTCCCTTGGGCACATTACGACCATGGGGAAGTAATATATTAAACTCTAAGATTAATTTACAAAGTATAACTAAAATGAGAAAACATATAATGAAATATATGGCTTGCCTGGTGATGCTGCTGACGGCTTTTGCAGCATGTTCGCCAGATAGTGATGCTTCTGATCCGGGAAGCACCACCAACAAGACATATACTCTCCATTTTAATCTGTCTCCAGTATCAGGAAGTTCTGCTTCTTCCCGTGCAGAAACCTATACTGCAGGAAGCCCCAATACATGGGAGGACGGTTCTAAAGAAGAGAACATGAAGAGTTGGACAGTTGTCTTTGTAAAGTCTGATGGAACGGTAGCGAAAGTTGTCAAGCAGCCATCCGTAGCAGAAGGCAAAGATATGGAAGATGATGTAACTGTTACCGGATTGGAAGCAGGAACCACTTATACGGTCTATTCTTTTGCCAATATATCAGATACAGAGCTCGGTACGATTACTGAGGGGTCTCGTTCTCCTGACTTCGATTCCAAATCATTTGCTGTCAATGGTAATGATATGGATATTAAAGTGAATGGTATTCCTATGAGCAATAAACAGGAGGTAACTATCGGCTCTGACGGCCAACCGGATGTCAAGGATTTATATGTAGTAAGAATGCTATCCAAGATTACTCTCAAGTTCCGCAACATGACAGGTGAAGATATTACCGTAAAGAATGTGAGTATCAGTGATATTACAAGCAATCCTGCTACAGGAACAGAAAATGTCAAGTTGCTTCCTGCAACGCCAGTTTCATCTGCGAATGTTCCCCAAGCGCCAAATTTGGTAGAAAATGCTAAAAGAGATGATTTTACACATGCGATTGGTTTGACAGTAACCAAGGACGCAACCGATTATGATACAGATAACAGCCGTTCTGTTTCTTTCTATGTCAACGAGAGTCAAGCTGGAAAAGCTTATCCTTACTTTGTAGTAACGCTCGAAACGAGCGTTGGTTCACAGAGATACTTCATGTATACCGACTGGAATCAGATAGCCCGCAACGACCATCATGTCTTAAAGTTGGCACTGAGCGATTACAAGCTTCGGCTCAAGGTAGAGGACTTTGGATCTATCGGTTCGGCTCCGTCATTGAAAGATGACGGAAAACAGCTCAATCTCATTTTCCATGATTTAGAGGAGTTCCATATCATTCCTTCTGTTACGAAGTATAGTGATCCAACTGGTGCAGAAGTATCTTTCACTGATCTCAAATGGATGAAACTTTCAGAACCAGAGACGGATGCAGAGACGAAAGCTTTCTCTACTATACCAAAGATAGTAACAGGTGAAAATAGAATAGAGGCTGCAACATTAGGTGAGTTAGGCAAGAAGATAGGTCCTATCATCTATCAGCTTTCTGTGAAAGTTAATGATGCCACAGATTCACCAACGCTGGTATATCGGGTAGCTATCTCTCAGGATTTAACCTGGTACTCAGCAAGGCGCCATAACGGTGCATTTTGGATATGTAAACAATAATACTTATATTAAAAAACATTGAAGCTTATGTTTAAGTCTAAGATTTTTAATAGTGTAATGAGATATATGTTGGTAGCAATGCTTGCATTGCTGCCAAATGCTATATGGGGATTAACAGAGATTACTAAGTATGCTCTATTGGATAATGGGAGCTTAAAAGTTGCCGTTGATGGTGTAATCCCATCTGGCAATTATTCTTTGTGGTATATAGAGAACTCTGCAGGTGAGAAGGTCGAAATAAATTATAATTGTTGGGCAGGTGCTCTTAATGGGAATGTACTTGTGGTTAATAATAATATTAATTCTTGGGATAAAGTTGAGATATCTGCAAAAGATGGTAATACTGCAAATTATCATCTAGTGGTTATGACATCATCAGATGAGAAATTAAAACAATTGGATACATCTGTTGCTGAAAAGAAAATCACTTTTAAGTTGGTGTCACAGAATGATGCTCCTTTGCTAAAAGAATATACAGGTACAAACAAAATGTCTGTAACAGATTTTGTGGCAGATGGTAGTACAACTTATTCTTTTAATCTAGCTTCTTCTTTAGAGTCTCTATTATCTTTATCTTCTACTTCTGATGGAAGTTCGTTTGATACGAGTTCTAAGAAGATTTATTTGCGTATCAACTTGCGCAATAAAACAACCAATGCTACTCTGAAAGCTAGTGAATATAAAATAGAGAAATCTACCGAATGGGGTAGCTATAATGAAGTTAATAATACAACTTTAAATAATAATAGCTGTAAGAATGATAAAGGTACTTTTTATTATTCTGATCAGCTGACTTCTGCTAATAGAAAACTTTTTGGATATAAAATTACATTACAGAATGCTGAAGATGTGATGTCTAACTATGCGATAGACGTCTATCTTTCTGATGAAGCTGCAGATGTTAGTAATAATACTCTTCTCCAAGAGCCAACTCTTAAGGCGAAGATCACTTATAATTTGATGCCTCAATCAGAGAAGGATAAGTTGACTTTTGATGCAACCGATGATTCTTCATTGGATGCTTCTAAGGTTTTCAACTTCCGTCAGGCATTCTTTTTGAAGACAGCAAATGTACAACTGCTTACTGAAGAAAATAAGCAGCGACTTTGTAAAGCTCTTGGTGTAACCGATTTGAGTAAAGTAACTGACCTCTATGTAAGATGGATGATTACGGACAAGAGCGGTAATGCTATACCTGGCATTACTGCATCAGGCTTAACTCTTCGTAAAGATAAGACAACAGAAAAAGAAATATATTACACATGGTTCTCTGAGAATGCAGCCAGCACATTGTCTGCAGCGTTGAATCCTACCTTCACTTTCCCTACCGAAATGTCATGGGATAATTTGAAGGTATCTTGTGTCGTATCCAATACTAAACTGGTAGAAGGTACGAATGTAAAGTATGGTGTCATGATTAAGGAACCTGATGCGTTCAACATCAAGTTTGACGTCAGTTTGGAGGAAGCTCCACTCCTTAATGATTTGGATGCAGCGTATAAAGCTAATTTAAAGACAAAACTTCTTTATCTTAAGGAAACAACGATAAAGAATAAACAACTTGTCATTACCGATATTGCTTCACAAATAAAGGATTTTAGTCTCTATACGAAGGATGCTAGTGGTAATTACGAAGCATCAGCTGCTAAGCCAATATACTATCGTGTAAGTATTATTGATAAGAAAACGAACAAGCCGATGAGTTCCATTTCTTATAATGAAGTGTCTGAAGCTGGAGGTATTAGTGGTGGATTGAATTCATCTAGCTTCCAATGGAAGGATAAATACAATAATTCAAAAGGATTATTCTATTATTCAAAAGATAAGACTTCTGTTCCCGAGTCAGATTTTTATATTGCGTTTGGCTTTAATAATGAAACAGATTTTAAGAATAGTCGTATAGAAGTATATTTTTCAGATGAAGCCCCTGTAGTTGAAAATTATCTTGTTGTCACAGAACCAACAATTAAAGGTAAGTTGGTTTATGATATCAAGAGTGCCACAGATGCGCCTTTTAAGCATTATAAGGGTTACGCCAATGCTGATAACGATTATGAGGTAATTGATGCTTCGAAGAATCAGTTACGCCAGAAGGTGTCTACATGGGAGTATACCTATGTTGTTGATAATACTGACCATAAGACAGTGTCTCTTATGTTGCCTATACAGAATTTCGAATCCTCTGGTGACCAATTGGAGCCTTTAGGTTATTTCAGATGGTATAATTATGATACAGATAATGCATCAGCAAACTTATCTGTAGAGGGAACTTCTTCTCTATTGAATTCTGTGAAAGATGAAGATAATGTAGATAAGGGATTGATGGCTTTCAATTTGACGCAGCATGCTGTGCAGTCAACAGTGGGTGTAAAGTATACTCGTCCTAGTGACCCTGATTGGAAGGGTGAAACAATTGCTTGTGACGTAAGCCGCTATATCGATGGAATAGATGCTACTGGAACCTATATGGAACATGAACCAACCTTATCCATCAGATACATTTTCCATATTATTCCGTCTACGCAAATGGCTGAAATTCTCCAGGAAGATCTTGTAAATGATAGCAAGGACCTTACGTTTGAGGATAATAAGAATGTAACGGTAGGATTTAAGGATGATAACTCGACGATGACTTTGCGATTGGATTTTGTAGATCCTAAAATGTATTATTTCTATCCAGTTACCAATACTAAAAAGCATGTATATTATCCTGCCGGTTCAACTGAAGCAGATACAAATGCAATTATCGCTGAACGTAAGATTACGGAAGCTGACTTTTCTTCTGATATCAAGAAGGCTGCCACGATAGAATGGCGAGCTTATAATGGTACCAGAGACAAGATGTGTATTCTTGGATCAGGTAACGTTTTTGGTTTCCCACGTTTCTTTGATTTGAGTATAAGTCTTCTGAATAATGCAAAGTGGACAGATTTGGATGGTGGTACTGCTACCAAACCAACCTTTAATCCAGGTGATCACTTTTACGTAGTGGCTTATGTTAAGGATGAGACTGGGAATTTTAGTAGCCCAATGGCCAATTTCAGTATACGATACTTCAGATTCTATCCAAAGACTTTCGAAGAAATGGGTGCTGAAGATGTGACTCGCCAAATATCTTATCTTGATGAGAACTATAACAATATTGCAGTTATCTCTTTTGATAATGATAGTCCAGAACAGACTTTGTCTGCGCCTACAAGTCCTGATGATAATCAAAGTAAGAATCCGTCATCATGGAACAAGCGCAGTTATGGTTTCGTTTATAAGGATTTGATAGATAAAAGTGCAAATAAGAATGGCGACAGTAATGTATATTATAATACCAAACATTCTCCTCAGCATGGTGAATATGGTATTTATAAAACTGCGAATATTAAAGGTATTTCTGGTATAAAAAACAATGGTACAGATGGTTACGTGTGGTATTCGGATAAAGAACTGCATGATAGAACTTACGCGCTTACAGGAAAATCTCAGTCGGGTTCCTTCCTTTATGTAGATGCTTCTGATGAAAGCCGTACCATTGCTTCTGCAGAGTTTACTGCAAGTCTTTGTACTGGTCAGCAGATGGCGTTTAGCGCTTGCATTGCTGATATGACCTACGAAAATGTCAAGCCGCAGATTATGTTTAGGTTATTTGGCTTAGAGAAGGATGAGTTTGGCAACATAAAGGATAAAAAGTTATTGCATTCTTTCTCTTCCGGTGCATTTGGCACAAACCGTCTTAATCCTGAAGAGGCTAAATGGTATCAAGTGTATGGTAAGATTACGATTCAGCAAGATGCACAAGCAGAAAAGTATTCTGACTTCCGTATCGAGATTGATAACTATAGTAAGGGTACGCAAGGTGCTGACTATGCCGTTGATGATATCCGTATATATTTAAAGCCTGCCAAGGTTGAAATCTATCAGGACCGACCAGCCTGCGGTGAAACGGGTACAGGTAGCATCAAGTTGAAGATACGTGCCATTCACGAAACTTTGAATGCTATACTTAACCATAAGGATACGAAGATTCATTACCGTTTAGTGAACGAAGATGGTTCGCCTGTAACAGGAGAAGGTCTTTACAACTATTGGTTAAAAAGACCTGGTGATGCTACAGCTAAAGAAATTACGACGAACAAGAGCTATGCATCTGTTGATGTCTTTGATTCAGAGGAAACCTGTGCAAAGTATGAAATTGATGGTGTCAAAATGATAGAAAAAGATGCTGATGGTGAAACCTATATTATCTTGGCTAATCATCAGTTCGCACTCACCAAGGGTAAGAAGTATTATGTGTCAATCTGTGCTGATAGTAATCCTGATGCACCTGATGCCAATTGGGGTAAACCTTCTGATGTCTGCTCTATCTATAGTGCTATATTTGAGATGATTGGTCAGACACCAATGATTACTGATACTGATGGTAAAGTCATTACAGAGTATCGTGTGAATTGTACTGATTCTGACCCTAAGGTTAAACTTACAGGTAGTCTTACGACAATTAATCCTGTTACTGGCGAAAAGATTACGCTTACTGGTGTGCCATTCTTGTGGTATATTGATGACAGCAGTACGCCTGTCGATGCAACACCATCAACAACCATTGAGATACCTGTTAGCAAAATAGGATATGGTGCTCATAAAATTTATATGAAACCAGAAACGGCTGAAACAAATGCTGATGGGGATATGGTATTTACTGTTGGTAGCGTCGAATATCTGATGTGTACGGAGAAGATTCCTGTGCCTCTGCGTATTGCTAAAGATGGTCCGCAACTAAACTTCGGATTCAACGATGTGGATTATCCTTTCAATGATGCCAGCTATGGAGCTTCGCTTCGTATCGGTTTGCCACAATTGAAGAAACTGAAGGAAAAGAATGGATACTTGCAGGTTCCATTGCATAGCGCAAGCTATAAAAGCGGGGAAAGCGACAAGACTTTGACCTTCATTGATGATAGTAAGTCTACAACAGGTACGGCTTCGGCTGATGTTTATGTTGCAACTACCAATGATCCATTGTGGAATGCAGATGGGGCAACATTACTGTCAACTCCTGTTGCAACATTGAGTTCTAAGACTCTTCCTGAAATCGTGGCAGGTACACAGTCTACCCTCGACCTCAAGTTCTCTGATGATGTCTTGAATAATTTCCACGAGGGATACTACTACGAGCTTAGATTCGTCTTCGAGCAGGGTGCTGCTTCTGCAGGAACTACCAGCTGTCCAGGCGAGTCTTATCTCAAGGTGAAGATTGTACCGGAGTTCATTACCTGGACTCCTACTGCCGATGGCGGTATGAATGCCAACTGGAATAATGATAATAACTGGCATCGCTCATCTTCTACTGAATTGTATGATAAGGATTATACCGATTATCAGACTTATGGTAATACAATTTCTGCGGCAGCATCTGCATCGAAGATAGAGATCCCAACGCTGAACAGCTATGTGCCAATGAAGTTTACCAAGGTAACTATTGATAACTTGAAGGGATTGCCATTCCCTGACCTCGGTAATATCGTTTATCGTGGACGCAATCAGATTGCTACCAAGCTGACCAATGGTAAGGGTAATGAGGCTACGAAGTATATCCAGTATGACATCATGGCGTTCTGGAATGAGGCAAATACTGATAAGGGATTGGATACAGATGGTAATCTGAAGTGCGAAAAGTTCTATGGCAATACCTGTCATCAGATTTACTTCAAGCCTCAGGGCGAGCTTCGTGACCAGTGCTATCTCGTATATGACAAGGCTTGGGTAGAGAAGGAGCTGGTGCCTAACAAGTGGTACACCATGGCTTCGCCTCTGCAGTATATCTACGCCGGTGATATGTATGTGCCAGCAAGCAATGGCCGACAGGAAACCAAGGCGTTTACGGATATCAAGTTTGATGATAAGACTGCTGATGGAAAAGCTGATGTGTATAGCCGAAGCAAGTATCCGGTTTATCAGAGAGCTTGGATGAAGAGTGATGTGATGGAAATCTCTCCTAAGGGAGATTATCCTGCATCTCATTACCCAAGTGTAGCTGCTCCAGAAAATGTTGATATGAATCTCGGCTACTGGAGCCACGTATATAATAAGGTGAATGAGAGCTATGCCGATGCCGCAGACGGAACCTTTGGTGGTTTCTCTATCAAGGCGGGTAATGCGCTCTTGCCAAAGAGACCTACAGATGGTACTCCATTGCCAAATGCGATTCTCCGTTTGCCAAAGGAAGATAAGGAATACCAGTACTTCGATTATACAGGCTCAACGCCTTCTTCAAGCAAGATGCCGGTTGCGAAGAATGCTGGCCATGGCAAGCTCCTCGTTGCTTTCAATAACGACGAGAAGCATCTCGCAGAGAAAACTCAGAGTTTAGGAACTAATAATAACAGCGGTTTCTATCTCGTGGCTAATCCATATACCTGCTCTATCTCTCTGAAGAAGTTCTTCGAGGCCAATACAGGTTTGCAGAACGCTATTTGGATTGTAGAGAAAGGTGAGGTAAAGGCTATTTCTTCTACAGAGAACTACGCTATCCAGCCTACCCAGTCGTTCTTTGTTAAGAAGAATGCTGGCGCTGCTATTAGAGAAGTAAGGTTCACTTCTACAATGTGTATTGACCGCACCATTACTCCTGGCCTGTTGATGGCATCTGACTATGTAAAGAGCATTGAAGCAACGACAGAGAATTCAAACGGCCAGACTTCTAGGGCACGCATCGCCTTGCGTCCGGAGGCTTCTGCCGACTATGATGACCAGGAGGATGTGGATCTCTTGTATGATCAGAACCTCAAGGATATTCCGCAGGTTTATACCGTTGCCGGAAACGAGGCGGTGGCTGTGAATGCGGTTCCTGAGTTGTCCTGGATTCCGCTCGGTATCGTGAGCCAGCAGGCTGAAGAGGTTTCACTTACCCTGAAGGGTGTGAGCAAGCTCGATGCTCCGGTTTATCTCTACGATGCTGCATCGGCAAGCTTTACCGAACTTCATGAAGGCGAGGCTGTGAAGGTGAAGGCGGGTGACCACGGAAGATACTTCCTCACCCAGACCCGTACCTCAACCGGCATCGACCGCATGGAGGCTGAAGAGCAGAGCGCACCGGTGAAGGTTTACTCACCTGCTGCAGGCATGATCGTTGTTTCTGCCTTGGGTGGTGAGAAGCTCGACAGGGTTCAGGTATTTACGTTGGATGGCAAGATGGTTCACAGTTATCAGTTGCCTGACAAGCAGAGAATGATTCTGCGAGTGACATCCGGAGTTTACATTGTGAAGGCATCTACCCATTCCTGTGCTCAGGCTAAGGGTCAGAAGATTGCCGTAAGATAGTATATTCTAGTTTTTTAATATCAATAGGGAATTATAAAGAACCCAAAGGGGGGAGCCAAAGCGTTGGCTTCCCCCTTTTTTTAGCTTTATACTTTACTTGCGAAACTTTACAAGGGAGTTTCGCAAGTCTCACTTATTTACAATAATGATAATGCATAGAGAGGTAGAATGGTAACATGCCTTACTGCATCGTGATCCTCCTTGTCTATATAATCAAACGCTCCAAAATTCTCTAGAGAGCACCGGAAGGCATTGGTGAGTTTCTTCTCTCTCATAAATAGCCAGAGACTCTTCATGCCGCCTTGTGTTCCAGATTTGATTTCAATAGGAGTAATCTTCATTTTATGAATCTCCAGATAGTCTATCTCTGCCACACTTTTCCCCTTCTGTTCCCAGAAGAACATCTTCTGACGTTGGATACACGGTTTGTTTCGCAAAATCTCAAGTCCTGCAACCATCTCCGTAAGTCCACCTTTGTTGACAAGTTCCTGAGGAGTACCAGCCAAAATGAGTTCTATAAGTTGCTGCGCCAGGTTGCCTTCCAACTGAAGCACGGCCAGCAGTAATCCGGAATCCAGAAACAGTACCTTCATGCTCTTCTCATCTGCCTCTGCATCCAGAGGAATACCATTGCCCGAGGTAGAGACTACAGGAGTTACGATACCTGCCAGGGTCAATAAACGGAGTGCCTCCCTAATTTGCGAACTTTGATAGTCGGCTGATATTTGCTTGAATGTCAACTTTTCACCTGCCTGATGGCAGACACCACGCATCGTAGTGCGCAACAGATCAGAATTGACTCTCTTCTTATATTTACTGAAATCATCTTCGTACGTCAGCACAATATCTTCCAGAATGTTCCTGCATCGGTTGAAGTCATGAGTACGTGTCCAGGCAAGCACAGATTCCGGCATACCTCCAACAAGCAGGTAAATACGGAAGTATTCCACGAGTTTATCATGGAAAGCCTGTTCTAGGGGACGATTTCCACAAGCTTCATTTCGCATTTTTACTAGCCCCTCTTCATTATTGGCATACAAGAATTCATCGAATGTCATCGGGTACATAAAGAGAGAATGAATTCTTCCTACTCCAAAAGTGGGAAGTTCCTGAAGTGTGAATTCAAGAAGTGAGCCTGCGGCGATGACATGCAGCTCAGGATAATCTTCCTTGAAAAACCGAAGAGCCATAATGGCCTCTGGGCATTCCTGTATTTCGTCAAGGAAGAGGAGCGTCTTGCCTGCTTCTACAGGGACATTGATGTAACTGCTGATCTTTTCAGCTATTGAACGCACATCAAGATCACCATGGAAAAAGGTTTTAATAGCTTTGTTGCGCTCAAAGTTCACTTCTGCAAAATACTTAAACTGCTTTCCAAAATGTTTAACTGCAGATGATTTTCCTACCTGTCGGGCACCACGAAGCAACAGCGGTTTTCGCATGGAATCTTCTTTCCATGCTATAAGCTGAGTATCTATATTTCTTTTTATATATTCTGTCATATCTATAATTATTTGAATATCAGCAGCAAAGATAATTAAAATATTCAAATCCGAGAAATAATTTGCGCTAAAATATTCAAATCCGAGAAATAATTCGCGCTAAAATATCCAAATCCGAGAAATAACAGGCAAGTTTCGCAAGTGGTTCTGTCACTCATTCATAATAAACAGCGGTTTTCTCCGTTTTTATTTATTATGAAGAAAGTAAGTTATCTTATATATTTATGGCTGGTTTGCTGCCTGGGACTGCAAGCACAGAGCCGCCGCGAAATGGGAGGCATCTATTATGCTTACCCCGTAACGGATGATGCCGGAACCTATGCTTCGGCAGTGAAGGCGCCTGCCGGTTTCTCACCTTATTATAT
>ERZ1023679.195-NODE-195-length-11953-cov-7.323080_pt1 | contig 11953 bp, 3 predicted proteins | sample MGYA00380344_ERZ1023679 | MGnify/ENA primary metagenome ERZ1023679 (study PRJEB33179, sample SAMN07448986) | human gut metagenome | biome: Human-gut; feature: Human associated habitat; material: Faeces | host: Homo sapiens | place: India: Bhopal | collected...
CGGTTTTCCGATTTTCCCCACCCCTGAATTTTCGGGAAGTGTTAAAATGATTAAACATAAATAATATGGAAGTAAAGATAGGAAAAGGTCTTTTGTCTCAGATTGAGAAGCCATTCGAGTCTAGCAATAATAAGATAACGTTAGATGATTTGTCTAAGTTCCTAAAAGAAATGGACGAGCAGTATAAACATAAAGTAAATACTGAACGTGAGTATTATGCTCGGTTGATACGCAAGGATGGAAAAGTCCGAAATGTGCTAGTGGTAGAAAATAAGAAGGAAGCTGAGGAGTGGAATCCTAAATTCTACTATTACAAAGAGACAGATAACGGCATTATTCCTGCATCATACGATGATATTATGAACCAGTTTTTAAAACATTAAAACAAAATAGATTATGACATTTAAAGAAGCAAAGAAGATATTGAAAAAAGAAGGTTTTTACCTCATAAAGTTTGGTGGACCTAGTGACATTGTAAATGATCCTTTTTCAGAATACGAGTCTCCAGAGATTTTTGAAGCCGGTAAGGTTGTTAATTCTGCTGGTTATGGTGTCGGCATGCATGGTGAAGTCTTTAATGAGCGCAAGGCTCGTTTGAAGAAGGAGTATGAAGAGAATACCAAGGCTCCTGGTCCTGGCGAAGAGCAGACAAAGGAAAAGAAAGGTATCATTTACCCTACAACCTTCCCAAAAGCTGATTTTTACCACAAATATTTTCTTAATGAAGGCTATTCTGCCCTTAGAGAATCAGCCTACCAGTTCAACGATGCTTTGTTGGATGAGCAGGCGAAGAAGATTGCAGAGCTTACCAATGAGAAAGAGAACTGCTGTTCTCGAATTTCGTATTTAGAATATTGCATAAAGCGTAATAATCGTGTTTACCTACGTGGCATAAATGGTCTCGACAAAGAGATTAAGCGTCTCGGCAAAGAGATTGTTCGACTCAACAATATTATCCACAAGAAGAACGATGCCATTCGCCTTTCAAAGATTCGTGAGAAGAATCTTGCCGAGTTAGGTCTGAAATATGTTGGTGAGAACGAGAAGTTGAAGAAGGAGCTTGCCGACAAGGTTGTTGACAAGATTGATGCTCAGGCTTTGAAGAGTGCCGAGAGTGCTCTCGCTTGGAAGGAGAAGACGATTGCAGAGAAGGACGAGGTGATTGCAGACTTGGGCAAAGAACTGGCGGCTACCAAGAAGGAGTTGGAGGAGAAGACCAAGCGGGTAGAAGTGGTTCGCAACGCTTCTAAGGAGTATTGCGAATATGGTGTGGCAGCAAACGAATTTATCAAGAAACTGGCTAATTTGTATGTTACTGCCGGCAATAAAGGTACCATTAGTAATGAAATGTTTGAACGATGCAAGAACTATCAGACTTATGGTTTCCCTGCTACTTGCAACAAAGAGACTAAGAAGGAGATTGATGACATTGCCAGAGGAAAGGAAAACAAGAAACCTCGCATTCATACACCAGAAATTAGCGAGGAAGAACTGATGAAGATTCAGGAAAAGGTTGTGGTTTCTTGTGATATTGCAGAGGAAGGTGGTGACTATTCCGCTACTATTGTGCAATGCGGTAATGGTATAACTCTCTCAAAGGAAGAATCTGAAATCATCGAGCGTTGCACGAAGAACGGCACGGAGTTACACTATAGTGAAAAGGATGGCTTAACTTACACAAATATGTTTGGTGAAGAAATACCTATTAGATGCCTTCGTGGTATGTTTCATGTATTTACCGATGAGGAAATCAAAAATATGAAAAAGTAAGCTATGGCAGGAGTAAACAATAATCAGAATACGCAGCAGCCTAGGAAGAAGCCGGTAACTATCGGCGGCTATCCTGAGGCTGTGCATGACCTGATGAGGGCGAAATATCCCGATTATGATCAGGTGATGAATGGAGGAAATCAAGTAATGCAGGGCGGTCCGCAGGGTGGTATTCCAGCGGTGGCTCCACAGCCTATGAACATGAATGTGTTTCAGCAGAATGGCGGTGCTACCGGTAAGTTTGAGGCTCCAGCGGTTATGCCGCAGCCAGATTTGACTCCTGACACTCCAGCCCCAGCTCCAGAGTATGGAACGGATGGAGTTCAGTTTACCAACCCGGCACAGACTCAGCAGAATGACCTATCTTCCCTATCCTCGGCATTGACCGGCGCAGGAGTTTCGAGACAGGTTCCAGAGTTTGAGGCTGACCCGAAACAGAGGGATGGCGGTTTTTTCAGTTGGCTGGGCAAGGTTATGCCGAAGAGCAGGCCGGGAATGCGTGAGGGTGAAACTCCTGACGAATATGACCGCCGAATCACTACCAATCGTGAGAATATCGCTGCCTTTGCTGATGCTATCCGACACATGGGAAACATCATCAATACTTCAAAGGGTGCGCCTCTGCAGGTGTTCAACGACCCTACTGCCATGATGGAACAGGGTTATCAGAACCGCAAGGCTCAGAGACAGAAACAGGCTGCCCTTGATGCGGATGCTGCCTATAAACAGGCAAACCTCGACCTAGATAACCGAAAAGCACAGGCTGATCAGGTTTATAAGGAGTATCTTATGGTTCTTCGTGGTGAGGGTAATCAGCTTGCCAAGGATAAGTTTGAGTACCGAAAGGGAAAGGATGCGGCAGCTGACCAGTATAAGAAGGATAAGGATAAGCGTGACTTCGAGTATAAGAAGGGGCGTGACAAGGTGAAGGATGAGCAGACTAGGCAGCGTCTGGCTATTCAGCAGTACAACGCAACCCATAAGGGGCGTGGCGGCGGTGGACGGTCAGGCAGGAGCGGTAGCGGCTCGGGAGCCAAGTACTGGTTTGAGGATAAGAACGGCAAGATGCGCTATCAGCCTAACAAGACCATGTGGGAACAGGAGTACTACCGTGAATACGGCAAGCTTCCACAGGGCGAGACTTCTACTTCTACCAGTACAAAGACCATCAATCCGAAGACTGGCGCAGAGGTAACGACCACCACAAGAAGAAAGGGTGCATCCGTTACCAGTCAGGCAGCAGCTTCGCAGAATGCGGCTAGGAATGCGAGAAACAGACCGAAGCCTACCGGCAAGTCGAAGAACGGCTATAAGAATACAAAGAAACTTGGTTTATAAACATTAATATATAATATATGGCTGGAGATAAATTTGACCAACTTTATAACGCCTTGAAAGCAGATGGCGCAGTTACAGGAACGAGAGAACATTTCAGACAGTTCGTGTATGCGCCCGGCAAGCAGGGCTATCATAACAGAAAGCAGCTCTATGATGCGCTACACGCCGATGGTGCTGTTTCCAGTAATTCGTATGAGGAGTTTGCGCAGCGACTCGGACTTCACGCAGTAAATCCGAAGCCTCAGCAGCAGAAGCCAGTTCAGCCTGTCAAGAAGCAGACTATGAAGCAGAGAGCGCAGGAAGTCGCAGCTCAGTATCGGAAGTCAAGGCAGCAGAAGGCTCAGCAGCCTAGAACGGCTACCACTTCTGGCACAGACTACATGCAGAACTGGCGGTTGATGCACATGCGTAACGACCAGATGAACCCGATGCAGCAGGCTCAGGCTAGTAATGCGCGCGCGCGCATGCAAAGAGCACAAGAGCAGTCTGCACGTCAGGAGCAGCAGAGAGCTACCCCTATCAGTAGAAGCAGAATAACACCTACTGCCAAGAACTTCAACGAAACGATGCAGCAGCTTTCTACTCCTGAAGCTCGCAGGGCTAGAGCCAAGCAGCAGAGAGAGGACGATGCTAGAGCATTCGCCCAGTATGAGGTGGAGGGCAACAAGTTCGTAAGGAATGACGGACAGTCCGAAGGTATTTTGGGTAATGATCTTCTCAGTCTGGTTGATTCTTCCATGAACGAGGCACAGGAATTGACACGTCAGCAGTATCAGCAGAACCTTGACAAGATGGGTGGTATCTATGCGCCGCAGTCTGTAAAGGAACAGGCTTTCCGTGATGCGCAGACGCAGGAGCAGGTGAACCGCCAGAACGTTCTGATGAACAATCTCAGCAGCAAAATCAACGAGATTTATTCGCAGAAGGGAATGCAGCGCCATATTGCCGAGAGCGCAGAGAAACTGAACATGAGTGTGGAGGAATACGTGGACAAATATGTTACTCCAGAGATTATGAACTATGCTCAGAAGGCTCTGACGATGCGTAATCAGGAGGAAATCATGCCTCATGGTGCGCTTGACTATATTGCCAAGAACCTCAGTAACTCTATTATCGGTATGGTGGTGGCTCCATCTGTGATGTCAAGAGATACACGACAGAGATTACAGGAAGGTATTGCCATTGCAGATGGTGATGCGGAGATTCAGAAGGTTGCCGGCCACAAGGATGAAACCTACCGCTCGGGCATCGGTACGAGATTTGCATCTACTGCCGTAAACATGGCTGCTGATTCTGGTCCGCTTGCCGTAATCGGTGCCGGCGCAAGTGCTGCCGTGAATACTGGAACCCGAGTTCTGACTAACGGACTGGTGAAGGCTGGCGTGATGAAGGCAGCTCAGAAACTTACCGCCCAACAGATGGCTTTCAAGGTGGCCAACATGACTACGGCACAGAAGATCATGTCGGGATTGGGAACCAGAACGGCAACAGGTGCGCTGAACCTTGCAGGATATTCGGGTGTGACTGCTGCCTTGAATCAGGCTTCTACTGGCGACGATACTTCGCTGCAGGCTATCGGTGAGGCTGGTCTGAAAGGTGCTGAGCATGGTGCGGTAACGGGTGCGATGTTTGGAGTTTCGGGCGCAATCATGTCTCCTTGGGTTTCCAAGTTCGGTATTACAGGCATGGAGAAGAGCACAGGAGAGCGATTGCTTCATGGCGTGCAGAAGTTTGGTGCTACGGCTGCCGGTCTGGGCGTTGAGGCAGGAACCATGATGGTTGCCGACAACGTGACTGGCGACAAGGATATTTCCTTTGGTACTTGGTTGGAAGATGTTGTGATGGTTGGCGCATTCAAGGCTGGCGAGCCTAGCAACTTCGTGAAGATGGGCAATATTCTGCATCATCTTACCCATAATAGCGGTGGTAATTTCGTGATTGGAAAGAATGCCAACGGTTCCCCTATCGCCGTGGATATTCGTCTGACTCCTGACGAGAAGAAGGAATTGATTTCTTCTGCATCGGGCAAGAATCTGATGGATGCTTTCGTGAAGGTGGACCGCGCATCGAAGACAGCTCCAAGAGATCCGAAATACAAAACGGCATACACGGATTTCATGAACGACCCAGACGTTTCTCAGAGCACCAAAGAGAAGGTGAATGCGGCCATGGGACTGTTTAACACGACAAGAGGCAAAAGCTACCGCAGCGTGAACGACGTGAAGAACAAACAGATTCTTGAATACACCAAGAACGGAACGCTGCTTACACGTACCTCTTATAAGAATGCCGATGAGCGCAGAGCTATTCTTTACAAGCAGAAGCTTTATCGCGATAATGACGATATGCTCTCGCTGATGGGCTACGCAAGGATGAAGGATATGCAGTTCATAGATGATGATGGAACTGTCACTAATCTAGCGTTTAGATTCCTTAAAGAAAACGGATATGACGAGAATAAGGATATTACAGACCCGAATAATGCCCGACTGATTAATGAGTTGCGCAACCAGAAGAGTGCGCTCTATCTTGACTGGGAAAAGTATGCGGACAAAAACGGTTTGCTTGGCTACCTCAGATCAGAAAGCAAAGGTTATACTAATAACTTCATGGCTTCTATCAAAGAACTTCTTGGTAAAGAAGGAAGCATTGTTATTGATATTGACAAAATCATGCGCAAGGACCCGATGAAGCGTACCGATGAGGAGAACAGAATCTTCTATCATGTGAAGAGAGCACTCGAAGATGAGCTTTTCCCTAGCTGGAGACCACACGCAGACCAGTCTGCAAGCCAAGGTAAGACGGTTGCCGAGGAGAATAAGCTGGGAACGGACAACCCAGATAGCGGTGTGGTAGTTGATGAGTTGCGCAATCTTCGCAACGCAGAGCAAGCCCTTGATGCAGCGATGGATAGCAACGATGTGTTCAAGCAAACCTTTGAGCGATTACACCAGCAGGGCTTGACACCGGCACAGATTTACGATGCACTCATTCAGAATGGATTGCTTCAAGAAGAGTTGACCCCACTTGCCCAATATATTAATGCGAATGCCAGAGTGCAGGGTATGCAGCAGGCTACTGCTGATGCTATAGAGGAAAACGTGAAGAGCTTTATTTCCGATTGGAGCTATCACGGAACATTGAACGGTCAGGCGATGAATGGCGAGCAGGCTCTGTATGTTCAAGACAGCAGCGGAAGAACACTTCTTGTTGGTTCGGGTGATGTTGCCTTCGACCAGACTACAGGTAGAGCCAAGGAAGGTAGCGGTGATATGCTTGTCTGCTTCGACCCTAACACCAGGGAAATGGTTTATGTGAAGGCAGACGAGGTTACTCTGTTCCAGAATCAGCCTATCGACCAGTTTGCTGCAGAATATCGTCAGAGATTACAGATGAAGAACTCTGAGCCATACAATCAGGCGGCACAGGAGCAGGCTATGTTGGATGCTGAAAAGCCTCAGCCAAAGGAGCAAGAGTCACCACAAGATAATACCACAAAATCGGAAGATAGTACCACAAAAGAGGGTGATTTAACAAAAGTTGATACCACTTTAACAAAAGTTGATACCACATCGGGCAAAGATAATACCACAAATGAGGACTTAGCACCACAAGAGCAGCCTCAACCTAGCAGAAAGTTTGCCGATGGTTCCGATGTTCCTATGTCTACGGACAGTAAGGGAAGGCCTACGCCAGACTATGCTAGTATGACTCCAGAGCAGAGTGCAGAGATTCTTACTGAGGATTTCGGGGAGAATGCTGAGAAGGTGGTGGATGGACAGATTCAGAAAGCAGAGAAGGCTTTGAAGGATGCCGAGAAGATGAAGGTGGACTATACCGCCGAGCCTAACGACATCATGGAGCAGGAGACTTTGAAGAATCAGACTATTGAAGTTGCCAAGAAGCAGTTGGACCACGCTCAGAATATCAAGAAGGCTATGACTGCCAAGAAGGTTGCCGAGACCGTGGGTAAGACAGAACAGACTGAGGGCGCACATGAAGCTGGCAGCGTGGCTGCACAGAAGTTTGTGAATGCACCTAGACTTGTAGGCAACAAGCGCACAAGAATGCTGCCTGACGGAGAAACCAAGATTAAGGGACACTATGAGATTGTGCCGGCTGAAAGTCTTACTCCTTCTCATGATGTGAATAACGACTATAAGAAATCTGAGGGATTCCCTACCGATGCTGAGGGCAGAACCGTGAATGATCGTGACTATGAGCACGACAAGGCGGCTCAGCAGAATACGGACCAGATTGCCCGAAAGTATAATGGTATGGCTATCGAGAATGTGCCAGTTGTATCTGACGAGGGTATCGTTTATGATGGCAACGGCAGAACAATGGCAGGACAGAAGGCTGCAAAGGAAGGCACGGACGGCGAATACATCAACGACCTTCTGGAAAATGCCGAGAACTTCGGCTTTACCAGAGAGCAGATTGAGAAGAGCGGAATTGAGCATCCTCGCCTGGTAATGGTAACGGATGAGAAATTGCCATACGATGCAGCTACCTTCGCTAAGTTCAACCGAAACGAGAAGAAGACTCAGAGTAATACCGAACAGGCGGTTGCCAAGGCTAAGACCTTGACTTCTGACGAGGTAGGCGCGATTGTTGCCGAGATTGAGGGAAATGGTTCTCTTGATGCTTTCTTTAACAATTCCAAGGCAATAAATGACTTGGTGAAGACGTTAGTAGATAAAGGCATCATCGGACAGAACGAGGTGGCACAGATGATGGATAGTCCTGAGCGACTTTCTGCACAAGGCAGGGAGTATGTGAAGAACCTTCTTTTGGGTTCAATCTTCAAGCCAGAGACTATCAGAATGCTGGGCATCGACTCTACGGTGAAAAATAAGGCTATCAACGCTATCCGCTCGGTAATGGACAACATGAAGCTGGGCGAGTTCTCTCTTCGTGATGAGATTGATCAGGCTATCCAATTGCTCTATGAGGCAAGACAGGGCGGCAATAAGGTTGATACGTTGCTGAGAACACCAGACATGTTCGGTGAGGATGCGGCTAAGCGTTACTCTTCTATCTCTCAGATGATGGCTTTAGCCTTGGAGGGCAAGGTTTCTGATTTCAGAGATTTGCTTGACGAATACAACCGCATCGCTAAGGCTAGAAATACTGGCGAGGGTAATATGTTTGACGCAGCTCCTACCAAGGAAGAGTTAATTAATGAGTATTTAAACTTTAAAAAATGGCAAGATTATGGAACAGGACATTCAGAAATTGAAGGAAGCAATGATGTTTCAGGCAATGAAGAACCTCAACAAGAAGCATCAGGAGGAAATGAACCTGCAGAAGCAGGAACAGAACCAGAACGACCAAGAGTAGAGGAACCAGACGACTTAGTAAACAAGGAACTCGAAAGTCGCATTAAGGTTACTGACGAGGAAACCGAGACTCCATCAAAGAATGGTCCTATCATGAAGCAGAAGATTCTGATTGATGGAGACAAGGAGGTTATCAAGGTTGATGAGCCAAACGATAAGGGAGAATACACCGGCTCATACTATGAGTATGATGGCAAGAAGTTTGGTGACCTGAATGAGGTTACTGAGTATATTGACAGTAAGAATGAAGAAGGTCCTCTCCCGCTCCTTCCAAAGGAAGAGAACCCAGACCCTCAGTTTAACCCGATTGAGGCAGCTGCAGCAGAGTTCAAGAAGGAGCATCCTCTGACTGAGGATGAGATCATGAAGGCAGACGTGGACGATTTATCCAAGGATATGGCTCTTGATTATCTTAATGGTGAGGTGACGGATGATTTGCATCGTGCTATCTATGAAAGCATCTTTGCCAAGACTAGAGGGCAGAAGACTGAACCAAAGGTTGAGACTCCTAAAACGGAACCATCTGCTGACCCTATGGAAGGAATCAAGAATGCAGCAGAAGGATTCGAGAAGGAGAAGAAATCAAAAACCGAAAAGAAGCCTCAGCAAACTGCTGACGATGCAGCAGTAGCGGCTTCAAACAAGAAGGTTAATGACCTTTGGGATATGCTCAAGAATGCCGGTAATGACGAATTGTCCGCTTCGTTCATTGGTCTTAACTCTAAACAGCTGGAGGTATTGCCTAAGCTGGTGAGCGCCATGGCCGAGAATGCTTATCTGAGAATCAAGAGAGGTATGCACAACCTTGAAGACGTGGTGAAGGAAATGCGCAAGGAGTTTGCCCCTGCTGCCAAGCTCTTTAAGAAGGAAGACGTGGATGCCATCTATGAGCAGATGATGAATATCCGCTATCGCGATGGCGAGCAGCGCATGAGCTTGAAGGATTGGGCTGACTACTACGAGAAGACTTCGCCTAAGCATCAGGAGAATCTGGTGGGTGACTCCAAGACTGCCGAGGAAAGGAAGCAGGCTGAGAAAAAGTTTATTGATGTCGTGAACCTACAGTTGGGCTTCAAACATAAGTTTAACGGTATCGTTGAGCTGAGAAAGATAGCAGAAAGACTCGGCTTGAAGGACATCAAGGACACAGACCTTCAGGAACTTGCAGAAACTGCCATTGTTAAGCGAGCAAGAGGTATTGCTTCTTCGGAGTCTACCAATGATGCTGTGAAGTTTGAACGCATCAAGACACTCTATGAGAACCAGCCTAGCCTCAACCAACGTGATTCTGAGCGAGTGATGAAGCAGCAGTACTCTACCCCTGCCCCTTATGCTTTCCTTGCAGATATGTATGTGAAGGGCAACGGCAAGGTGATTGAGAGTGCTCTGGAGCCAAGTGCCGGCAACGGTATGCTTACCATCGGCTTGCCAATGGATAAGGTGCATGTGAACGATATTGATGCCCAGCGATTGGAGAACCTGAGAAGACAGGGATTCAAGAACGTGACGAGTCAGGACGGAACCCAGCCTTTTGCTGACAAGGATGTTGACGTGGTGGTGACAAATCCACCATTTGGTAGTGCTACCCCTAAGGAGTATGACGGCTACAAGATTTCTTCTTTGGAAGGACAGATGGCTATCAATGCCTTGGAGAGCATGAAGGACGATGGTCGTGCTGCCATTATCATCGGCGGCAAGACGGAATACGCCAAGAACGGAAGTCTGAATCCGAAAGATAAGGCTTTCCTTGGTTATCTCTATAGCCACTATAATGTGGAGGACGTGATTAATGTGGATGGAAGTCTCTATGCAAAACAGGGAACCAGCTACCCTACACGTATTATATTAATAAACGGAAGACGCTTGGACGAGAATGCCTTTCCACCAGTAAAGGATAAGGCTAGAGCGGAAGCCGTGAAAGATTATGACGAACTTTATAAACGAATTGAAGATGATATACTACGAGGTGAACGGATGGATTCTTCCATCGGAGGAGAAACAAGAAGTGCTCAACCAGAACTTGATAAACAAGGCGCTGCTGGTACTCCTAAAGAGAGAGTACGAACACGAGAACGAGGAGGAAGCAAACCAGATGGTGAGCGAGAGCCTGACCTATTTGACTCCACTTCCGTATCAGGAACCCATGATGACTTGGAAAATCAGCGAGGAACCGAGCCAAGACAAGATGGAGGACTTTCTGATGGAGATAGTAGAACAGACGGAACAGGGACAGAGCCTTCTCCAAGCAAAGAACCAACCACTGGAACCAACGAGCAGCGAGGAAATGGATCAGGAGGAGCTGGACGGAATGACGCTCAGCCAAATGCTGATGAACCTGCCAGCACCGGGAGCGGAAGCGGACCACGGGGACAATTACAGCGGGTGGACAAATCCGTACGTGGACTAAGTACAGAGAAAGTTACCTATACCCCTAAGAGTGGAAACCCATTCACTCTGAAAGCAGTTATGCCTGCCGATCAGCAGGAGGCGGTAAATAAGAACCTTGAAAAACTGGGCGATGCCGACCAGTTCCTTGTTGATGAACTGGGCTATAATGATAAGGATGATTTGTATTCTCATCTTGCCGCAGAGCAGGTTGACTCAGTAGCCCTTGCCTTGCAGCAGGCAAAGAAGGGCAACGCCTTTATTATTGGAGATATGACTGGTATCGGTAAGGGAAGACAGGCTGCTTCGCTTATCAGATACGCCAAGAAGCAGGGTCAGGTTCCTGTATATTTCACCAAGACAGCAGGATTGCTGAGTGATGTTTATCGTGACTTGGTGGATATTGGCAGCCCAGACCTAAGACCATTTGTATTCGGTAGTGCCAAGGAAGCTGCCATTACCGACTCAGACGGAAAAGTTGTATTTGCTTTGCCATCGAAGAGCGAGGTGAAGCGAGTACTTGATTACATCGAAAAGAACGGCAAACTGCCAGACGAATACGATTATGTATTGACTACTTACAGCCAAGTAAGCAATGGAGTCTATGAGTTTGACGAGAATGGTGCCCGAAAAGAGAAGAAACTTGCAAAGGGTAAGACATTCGGCGCTGCTGCCCTTAGCGGACAAAGAAGACGTGATGCCATTGAAAAACTGATGGGTAACGCCTATCTTATCCTTGACGAAAGCCACACGGCTGGTGGCAATAGCGGACAGGGAAACTATTTCCAACACATTATTCAAAAGGCAAAGAACGTTACCTTCTTCTCTGCTACCTTTGCCAAGCGACCTGACAACATGCCTATCTATGCTTTGCGTACTGCCATGAATGAAGGCGGTATGAAATCATCCGATTTGATTGATGCGGTAAAGCGTGGTGGTGCAACCTTGCAAGAAATCATGAGCCATACCTTAACACAATGCGGTCAGATGATTCGCCGTGAGCGAGATATGACTGGCGTAACCATCGACTGGAAGGCGATTGATGATCCTGAGCGAGTACAGGAACAGCGAGAACAGTATGATAGGCTCCTCGGTTTGTTTAATGATATTATCAAGTT
>ERZ1023679.218-NODE-218-length-11347-cov-8.586344_pt1 | contig 11347 bp, 12 predicted proteins | sample MGYA00380344_ERZ1023679 | MGnify/ENA primary metagenome ERZ1023679 (study PRJEB33179, sample SAMN07448986) | human gut metagenome | biome: Human-gut; feature: Human associated habitat; material: Faeces | host: Homo sapiens | place: India: Bhopal | collected...
CCCTAGTATGCTGAATCATTACATCGGTGGCCTTGGCGGTGGTGCTGCTACCTTTACAGAGCGAGCTATCGGTGTTATCAAGCATGGTAAAGATACGGAAACTAAGGACATTCCTTTCCTTCGTTCTCTTCTTTATACGCCTAGTGAGCAGAGCAGCTTGCAGCGAACCAAGAGCAAGTGGTATAACTATAAGGACGAAATGGAAAAGACCATGGCCAATGTGGACCGTCTGAAATCGAAGAACGTTCCGATTGATAAGAGAATCACGAATATCGGGGAGTATTATCACTTCCAAAACTCCAAGGAGGCTGCCAAGGTGAGAATCATCGAGCTGGCAGAGAAGCAGATGAAGCGATGGAAGAAACTCAGAGATAAGTCTTCTGATACCGATAGCATCAACTTCGCTAACCAGAATATTGACAGAATCATGATGGATGCGGTGGATGAACTGGATAGATTGGAATAATATAAAAAAGGGAGTGGGCGCAAGACTCACTCCTTTCTTGCTACTCCTAGATATGTTGCCTTGATGGGCTTTTCTCCATCATTAATGTAAACCTCTATATAGGTTCTATCATCTTCATCATCATTTTTGATGGTTAAGTAGGAATTTTTATCCATCTTAGAACCATGCGAACCCCACAAATGAAGATAACCTTCATTGCCATCCTTATCATATTCACACAGAATTGCTTCTGATCCTAAATCTTTAAGATAATTCTTCTTCCCTATTTCAACTCTTGTTGTTGTAACAGAAAATCTGTGATACTCTCCAGAATAAAGTATCATCACATAATGATTGATGTAGGCACTATCTATCTGATATACTTTCCCATCATAGAGAAACTGGTTACTTACAGACGAATCATCGTTGCTGCTGCATGCACATAATGACAGAACTGCCATTAGGGTTATTAATAATTTCTTCATGAATCATGTTTTATGCGTTTGTATTTCTGTGTGCAAAGGTAGGGATTTTTTTGATAGGTTGTATAGGGGTTGGGGGAATTTCTGCATAGTTTAGACTTATTATAAATATGGGGGACTCAGCATAAAATGCTGAGGAACGGGGGCTAGAGGGGGCTTTTCTTGATGGCGGCGGCTTGACAGAGGGAGCCTAGAAGGTAGCAGGGTTCTTCGGTGTACATATTTATAAGGAACTGCTCGGATATATGCTGAACTACATGGAGCATTTCGTGGGTTAGGCTGTTTGTGTACTCTGCCTTGGAGGTGGTCCAGCCTATTACTACTATCGTTTTTCTGGTATCTATGTTGGAATAGGTGATGCCTTTGTTGGGTTTGCCTTCGAGCACGAGATTACAGGCATCTTCGAGAGGAATGCCGGCGCATCCCAAATCCCGAAGATGCCTTCTTACCTTCATGGCATCCTTTGAGTGGACATCGTACATTACATGTACTGTCCAGTCATACCTTTCCAAATATATCTCCTGCTCAGTCAAAACTATAAACTTTAAACTATCAACTATAAACTACAATATCTCTTCCCAAGGAATGCCCACACCATTGAATGATGTGTCTGCATAGAAGCGGTTGAAGATGAAACCGTCCTGCTGATCCTCATCATCCACGTAGTCTTTGATGAATTGGGCCATCTGCTTTTCTTCTGTGATAGACGAGCCGTAGAAGTCAGCCAGACACATGTGCGCGATGTAAACTGCATCATAGCCCACATTATTCTCCAGCACGATATTGTTCTTCTTCAAGATGTCCTCAATATCATCCTTGCTCATCATGCGAATAGGCTTACCATTCTTCCGCATCTGCTTTACTGCCCACTCGCACATCTTCTTATTGAAGTGCCAGCCATTATAGCGAAGGTAAGCCCTCATTTCCTCTGGCTGATAATCGTAGGCGTTCAAAGATTGTCTGTATTTTCTTTCCATAATCTTTATGTATTTAAGAAAGGGGTATGCCCACTTTTGAGCACACCCCAAACTAGTTAGTAATCTTCTCCGTAATCACTTCTGTAATCACGTCCACGGTCGTCACGTTGGCGCATGTCTTCGTACTCTTCATGCTCTCGCATACCACTTCTGCCTCCACGACCTCTGTAATCGGGCATGCGGTTGCGCTCGCCGTATCGGTCACGTCTGCCTTCACGCTTCATTTCGCCGAGGCAGTTCATCGCCTTATCCAAGTAGCGCAAGCCTTTCTCCACGTTCTCATACAAGCCATCAAACTTGTCTTCTGTAATCTCAACCATTATCATAATTCTAAGATTTTTAAAGTGAACAGATAGGAGATTACTTGTTTATCGCCTGTTGGAGCAATCCCATCATCTTGTCGAGCTTGCCCTCCATACCGGAAACCTTGCCTTCCAGCTTGCTGATCTTCTCAGTCTGTTCCCTTTCCTTGGCTATCTGGGGGTTGAGTCGCAATAGCATTCCCTCACAAGAATCAACAACTTTCTTGTGGTAATCTACGCTCTCCAGTATCGCCTTGGATTGTCTCAGCATCGTATCGACCTCTGCACTCATGGCTTCCTTGTTGTCGCTCACCACAAGGTTCTTGTCGTTTGCTATCTGTCCGTTGGCAGGTAGCTGCTTGAAATCCACCTCCTCATCGTTCAGCTTCACTTTCACATCAACCACGGTTTCCATAGGCTGAGGCGTGAAGCCATTGTTGAAGGTAGGGTATTTCGTCTGAGGGTTGCTGACCGAAACAACCTGACCAATCTGTAAGTTCGGGTTTTCGCCCTTATCTAGGACATAGAATAAAGAATTTGTTCTTAAACCTTGAAACATAATGTAATCTCCTATTATCTATTCTGTTTGTTAAACAATACCCGTCATTAGCTGAAGGGTGTTAGTGTCTCGCTCGAACCAGAGCTGAACCACTCCGGTTCCCGGCACGTCTGCAACCGTCAATGCTTCACCGTTGAATTTGGTTACGGCTTGGGTTACGCCGTTGGTCTCGAAAAGGATAGGCAGCGTACCAGTCGTTCCAGTCGGAATAGCCTGTTTCAGATTTACGAAAATCGTACCTCTGTAGTTGGCATTCACGAAGGCGTGGTTTTTAAAGGTGAATACCACATCGGCAGTATTCACCTTCACGCCTATAGAAGCGATAGCCGCCGAACCGTTACGATTCACCCAAGTAAAAGGTCTTAACCATAACATAGCAGCCTCCTTTCTTTAACCCCAGAATCCTGCACCGTTAGCAGCATTCAGACCATACAGACCTGCCTGATAAGCCACGCAGTTAGGAACCGCAGTGAATGGGCTGTAAGGGGTGGTTACTGTCTCTGGCAGCTTGCACTTGATACCTGCAACCTCGTTCTGCAGACCAGCCAACACTTGATTGATAGGTGCTACAGCCTGACCCACGATTTGTGAAGTCATTGCGGAAGCCTTGAAGGTACTGTTCTCCTCACGCAGAGCATCAATCTTGTTCTGCATTTCGCGCATCTCAGCCTGCTTCTGACCGTCAACGATGGTCTGAGTACTCTCCTTGATGGCGTTGTGCAAGTCGCAAGTCTGTCGCTGAGTCTCGTAAGCTACATTGGAGAAGCCACGTTCCTGACCTACAGCCACGTTGTTGATGGCATTCTGTAAGGAACCAGTCTGCTGACACATCGCCAACTTGATATTGCCGTCCATGGCGGTAATGTTGTTGTTGGTCTTGCAGCAGCATTCTGCCAACTGGGTAGCGATAGCGTTGTTACCCTGCATGATGGCAGTCAATACCTGATTAGCAGTCATGCCCATCTGGTTGCCGACACCGCAAATTTCCTTGCTTACACCGTTGATGGCAGCGATAACGTTACCGGTAGTAGTGTTGAGAGCTGTAGCGAGCGACTGAACATCGAAGCCATTGCGCTGAACTGCCTGCATGATAACAGCCGTATTGGCATCGTTATTGAGCATAACGCCACCCTGTCCGTTAGGCATCAAGCAACCGCCATTGTTTCCACCGAAGAAGTTGCCTCTACCCATAAGAAGGAAGAGAAGCAAGATGGCAAACAAACCATCACCCCATCCGTTTCCATTGCCCTTGCCGTTGCAGAGAGCAAACAAACTTGGGTCTACACCCTGTCGCTGCATAAGTGCTGGGAGCATAGCGAGAATGCTATTGAAACCGCCGCCCTGGCTGGTTCCGTTCTCCCCGAATACGTAAGTTTTTGACTCACTCATAATAAAATAGTTTATTCGTTTCGTTCACTATTGAACTTGGTGCAAAGTTACGAAGAAGATGAGGCTCTACCTAACTATACTCAAAATAAAGTTTTTATGGGTTAGAAGATTGTTTTTCAAGGAATTACGATGAGTAAGATAATGCTCAATTATTTAGCATATTTCTAAACTAGGAAGAAAGTAAGCTTGTGCCGGTACAACCTATCTGATTTTTTCGTACTTTTGCAGGAAAAATAAAATTATAGCGTATGGAAACAATTATTTCGATTATTATATTTGCAGTTCTGTTTATTTTATCCTGCCTGTCATTGTATCGTATATGTACAGTAGGTAAAACAAACGGTGCATTAGTTTCTAAAAAAGAAATGTATGATATGCACTTCGCTCCGAAAATAAGAAGGCAGCATGTACGTTTGTTAGCCTTGCTATTCTTTGGGATGGTACTAGTTGTTGTGTATTATTTTATGCCAACTAGGTTAGGTGGTTACGTTTACATAGAAAGGGATTTACCTAATCACAAGCAAACCATTCATTCGAATAGTTCATGCCCATTAATTAAAAAAGGATATAGTGTAAACGAAGTCCATTACTATACTTATACTCCTTACTTTGATTGTTTCTGTTCTAGATGTTTCTATGAGTCAGATGCCATCAAATTAACTAAAGGGAAAAATAGGAACTTCTCTCACACGAAAGAATTAGGCTTGTAATAAGTATCCGATTTATATTATCTTAGAGTCTCTTTTAGGATCTTGCATCTGCATTCGAAAATAGTTATATTTGCACCGTAAATTATAGGGTGCTACATATATGTAGCACCCTATTTTTTTGTCTACTCATACTTTGGCTCCTCATACACCAAGTTATGCTCATCTACGTAAGCCTTAGCTTCTGAGTATGTGTCAAACTCTACTGCGGTGGCATTTACTGATGGGAATACCTCAGCATTGTCACCTTCCTCTGTGAGAGGGAACACCATCTTGGTTCCCTCATGTACTACCTTGTACTTCTTTGTTAACTTATTCATTTCTTATTTCCTTTCTTTAATATTAAACTTATGATAGCTTATGCAGGAGTAACTGATACTGTGTAGCCTTTCTGCTGCAATGTTGTAACTGCTGCATCTGATGCTGATGTACGAGTGCCAATCAAAGATATAGTGTGATACCATGAATCAGTACCAATGAACTTTGCTTCCATGCTTGCCATTGCATTAAGTATCTTATCGGCATCATCCGTTTTAATATTAAACATTGCTAAGATATTCTGTCGTGTAGAAGCATTCCAACTAAATTTTCCACTTCCTTTCGTATTGTCAATAAATAGTATATTGTCAGGAAGTGTAGCCAAGTCACCTGTACAATTTAACTTATTCAAACCAAGTTCTATAATATTTTGCTTATTTCTGAAAGCAGATATATCACCATATAAACCAGAGTTGGCTATGCTCAAATATCTCAAGTTATTTTTATTACCTAAAACGGAAATATCTCCAGAAATAGCAGTATTTGAAACATGAAGTAATGATAAATTACTGCTATTTTTAAAATTTGAAATATCACCAACAACAGCAGTTGAATCTAGATTAACAACACCCATGTTTTTGTCTGCAAATACTGAAATGTTGCCAGTTACTAATGTATTTCCTAATACTATAGAACTTAATCTGGTACAGTTTGACAACGAATTTAAATTACCAAAAACTTTTGAGTTTTTGGCATCTAGGCTTCTTAATTGTGTCGAATATTTCAGTGCATCCAAATCATATACCCTATCCCCATTGTATTTACTATTTGGCATAGTAATTTCAAATAAGTTGTATTTGTTCATAACTGCAAGTTCTATGTCTCCATTACTTACATATACTTCATTTGATACTTCGTCATTTCTGGAAATAGTAATTTTCTTACCTTTGTTTTGGGTAAGAGTGCTGTCAGTGAAATAGCCATCACCAACAATTCTAAGTTCCGTGTCACTTGTCACACCAATTTTTATCAACTGTGAATCTTTAGTAGGGTTAGATACTTTTCCTATCTTGATTCTAAACTCGCCAATGTGCATCAGTGAATCATTATCAACCGTGCCATCTAATTTTGTTACTAAACATTTATTCATAATCCTTTATTTTTAAAAATTATTTGTAACCATGTGCTCTATATGAGCCAATTTGTGCAGAGAATAGTTCTTTGCCATTCTTCAAAAGTTTTCCTTCTGTTATCGTTGCCTCATCATTGAAATCATACAACCCAACAAAGCCTTGGTCTGCCCATGAAATTAACAAGATTCCTTCATTAAACATTTGAACAGAGCTTCGTGTATAGGAATATTTCTTTTCAATTTCATACACTTTATAATCTTTGATAATATGATTATCCCAGTCTATACTTAATTGAACTATGCGAGAAACCATCTTGCTATCGTAAGCACCTCCATCAGACTTACTGTTTATGAAATGCGTATCATTGTTTCCATCTGGATTGTTTCTGTAATTGTTCCTTGGGTTATTATCATAATAATTTGAAGTAGGTGATTCTCCCGTCCACATATTATTATCAAATAGTATATATGTAGGATATTCATTTCCTCCAATACTCTTCTTTCCCCAATAAGTAACATCATGCTCATGATAAAATTTCCACAATGGAGGTTCATCAGAAGAACGACTTCTAAGAGAAGAAGGAATATCTGTAAATTGAAATCCATCATCAAGAACTCTCTTACTATTGATATATGCAGAGTTATACACTCCACCTACTCGTCCAATAACAGCTTCGTTATAGTCCTTAGTCTTAGAACCAATAGTGATATTACCACTGCTATCAACTGTACGTTTGATTTTCCAGAAACAATTCATGTCACGCATATTGACAATTAAATTTCCGTCATAATCTAATTGAAGAGTATTCCAATGTGTTCTAACTTGATTGTAACCCTCATTGATACCATCTGTAAGCAGCTGAGGGTAATCATTAGCCTCGAATGAGGCAATCTCAATCCAGCTCCCATTTGTCTTTTTCAATTCAGATATATATAAACCATCAGACGAGATATTTACTGATTCACTTCCTTGTGTAATGGTTATATATTTTTTGTTACGTGCTCCTACAACTATAACATGATTGTCATCTATATAAACAAAATCATGAGCATCTGGTGTAATATAGGATGTTCTGATATTTGTTTCAATGACATTGAAATCCTTATCATAAATAGTCAGCCCAACTTCTCCCTTTCTTCCTTTGTAAGAAAGGTAAGGGTGCATGGCAACAAATCTAACTTCACCGCTTAGAGATTTTTCCTTTCTGAACTCGGCATAATAGTAAGCATTTACTCCCATTTTCTGATAGGCAGTAACACCATTTTGATTTTGTTCTACCATATACCCATAAGGCATTGCTATCAATCTGTCGAAATATTTACTGAAATCCCCCTTTGCATTAAACACAGGGAAATCCTCTGGAAGCTCTGTTATAACTGATGGGTCTATCTTTCGGGCTTTTACAGAAAAGTCTTCCTCGTCAATGTAAAGTTCATAATAGTCTCCATTTGACGTTTTAAGAAAGCGCAAATCTTTAGGCATATTTGATTGCATAACACGAAGTTTATCTAAGGTAAGGAAATCTCCTTTTGATTCTCCCTTATATGCTTTCTTTCCTTTGCAGATTACTACTTCCCCTGCTTTTGCAGCAGAGGCTTCTACTGCTATACGTATATATTTTACCCAAACTAAATCAGATGGAACCTGGAATGTACTTCCAAGCATACCTCCGCTAGCAGAAAACAGTCTCTTTCCATTCTTGTCATTTTCATCAGTAACAACAATCATTCCAGTAGCAGTACCAGTGCGAGTAAACCAATCTCCAGCTTCACATTCTATGCGATTGGACATTTCATAGCCAACATTAGGTGGAGTAAAACTATTAGTTCCATCGTTGAAAGTCTTTTGAATACCTGATGGAACTATCAAGTTTGGGGTGTTATGATTTGATACACCATCAAGAATGCTTAATGGAATATCATCTGATTTCTTCACGATAGGAATAACATCAGATTCTTCTATCCACTCGCATTTCTCTCCATTCTTATAATAATTTGGAGTATTGAATCCTACGTTCTCATTCTTAATGCCATTCTTGTCTCTATGTGACAACACCCTATTTTCTGAATCAATCTCCATATTCGACCTTCCCTCAGGGTCTTCAATATGGGAAAATTCTGTTGGGATAGTTTCAGACTTGGCATTATGAATATAGTGACTGCCATCGGGATTTGTTGCAGAAAGAATCTTTCCTTCTGCATCTTTCTCTACTGCAAGATACTCAGGATTCTCCTGCAAAGAGAAAACGTCAAGAAGTTCTTTGAGATTAGAATCTATTGTACCTACCTTCTCCTTTAATGATGTAAGGTCTGCTTGAAGCTGAGAGATAACTTGTTTCAAGGCATTGACAGCATGGATTTCACCAATGATTTGTCCGTCTCTTCTGATTCCAAGAAGAACATGGTTAGCAGCATCCTGCCAAAGAGCGAAGAACTCTTCATTCTGCTCAACATGATACATTTCATTGAGAGGATAATAAGGCTTACCAGTTGTTCTGTATATACCAAACAGAACCTTATCATCTGAATCCACTATAGCTTTGAGAAATTCTTCATTCTCAATTATTCTAAAGCGCTCTTTTACTTCATCTTCAATGAGGGATTTGCCTTCTTCCTTGTCAACCTTTGTATCTTGAAGATTCTTGATGTCTTCTCCTAACTTAGTGCTAACACTATTGAGGTTTGCAAGGATGCTTGTCAGAGTCTGAGTATTATCAATGTTAGCGAAGAAGTCCTTCAACTCCTTTAATGTATCAATAGCACTTGTAGTATTATCATCACCCAAGATAGCGGTAATCTTATCTGCCAAGAGATTTACCTGTGCCTGCAATCTGTCCTCTACAGCACTTGTTTTGCCAAATACAGGAGTACCATCCCACTGAATGCCGAAGAGAAGTTTATCTTCTGCATCTACCTTGGCAAAGATAAATTCCTCACTCTGAATGTAACGGAAAGGAGTGTCAACTACAATGCCTTCTTCATCTTTAATGGTTGTCTTATCCAAGATACCTTTGAGAGTATTAATGGACTCTAACAAGTCTGTCTTATCCTGCTGGCACTGATTGATAATCTCTTGAAACTTTGCTTTTATTGGTGTAGGAATACCTTTGCTCCAATCTACTTCACCATCCAAATTGATGGTAAACAATAGATGGTCATTTGCATCTACTATACAATGAATAAACTCTGGAGACTCAATTTCACGGAATGGAAGAGCAAACTGGGAGACTACTTTATCCTTTGAATCACCGAACTCTTGGGCTATGTTCTCCTTGTTGAACTTCTTTTCAAGTTCTGTAGCTACCTCTGACTTCTCTGCCTTGGCTTCAATGATAGCATCTTGCGACTTGTTTTTAGCAGCAAGTTCATCAATGGCTCCTTGGGCTGTGACTGCGGTCATACCACTAGTCTCATTATTATAAGAGACAGCATTGGCAGTAGATGCTCCACCTGATACGGTGATGTCTTTAATGGCATCCTCCAACTGATGGGTCTTTTCACCTATCTGCTGCAAGTTCTCTTTATCTCCTTCAAGAAACACTTGCTTGGCAGAGGCAATCTTACCCTTCTTGGTCTTGGCTAGAAGCTCGTCTGTTAAATTTATACTCATATTATATAATCTTTATACGTTTATGATATTACTAAATTCCATGTAGCTGCTGTGAGAGGATTGGTTGTGCGGTATGCCTTGAATGTTCCTAAGCTATTGGTGATAGCCTGAGGAGCAGCAAGGGTTACATCGAATCCTGCACTGGTTACATGGGCGATAGAGAGATAACTAGGTACTACTAGCCAGATGTAATCGTTATCCTTGGTAGTTACTTTTGGATTGAATGATACTCCTGTTGCTGATACCTTGTTGAACGTCTTGAGGATTTCTGCGGTCATGGTGGCTGCTGGGTTTCCTCCAAAGTAGCAGAGATAGCGAGTTTGTGATGTGCTCTTGCCAGTTCTGTCTTTCTTGGTTACTGCAAACTTGAAGATTTCTATTGCTCCTTCGATTGGGGTGGATAGAGTTCCACCAGATGATGGAATCTCTGAGAGATTCTTTGCGGCATTGTCGTTAATCTGCTTACTGATGATGGAAGTATCAGGTACAAGGGGCTTGTTGTCGCTTGAAACAGAATAGCGAACCTCTGTCTGCATCGTACCTACATTCGGGGTGATTGTGAAACCCAAGATGATTGGATATACCGTATCATTCAGCTTGGCCAGATTCTCATCAACGTCCTGAATCATTCCTACAAGTTCATCAGGAAGACCAGTTGCAGATTCTATCGCCTTACGAAGTTCAGGGTCTAGTTTATCTTTTTTCAACGTTCCGTCAGCAATCTTATCGTTGGTGATAGACTTTCTTGCTACCTTTTCTGTTGTTACAGACTCGTTGGCGAAATGTTTGGTCTCCAAGGATGCCTCACGGACTACTCTACCATCTACAGACTGATCTCCCAGCTTTGGGTTGGTGATAGCCTTCTCCTCTACCTTCTCTGTAGTTACGGCACGGTCGTTGAGCTTCTCGGTGATGATTGCCTTATTCTTGACCTTATCGTAGGTGACTGCCTCGGGGGAAAGTTTGGAGTTATCTACCGACTGGTCGGCGATTTTCTCCTTGGTTACATTCTGATCAGCAATCTTTGAAGTTGATACGGCTCCATCGGCAAGCTTGCTTGTCGTAACGTTCTCGTCAGCTATCTTTTCTGTCTTAATGGCTCCATCGGGAAGCTTGTCTGTGCTTACCGCACCTTCTGCCAACTTCTCGGTCGTAACATTACCGTCACGAATCTTGTCTTTCGTGATGGCTTGGTCGTTGATGTCGTCTGTTTTCATCATCGGCACCATACCACCTATTTTTATATCGTCTCTAAATGTAGGCATATTTAATTTCTTTTGGTTCTGATGAAGTGAATATCTGAATCTTTACGGTCTCTGGGATAACTCGCATACGAAGATAGAACTTATTTGTGTTCTTGTGGGCACGGATGGGAACTCTAGGTTTCTTACCATCGCCTTTATCTTGCCGGATGACGAGTTTGCCCGGGTGTTTGAGCGTAATCATCAAGTAGATGTCACGATGCAGGGTAATCTCTGGCGATACC
>ERZ1023679.228-NODE-228-length-11088-cov-7.381311_pt1 | contig 11088 bp, 8 predicted proteins | sample MGYA00380344_ERZ1023679 | MGnify/ENA primary metagenome ERZ1023679 (study PRJEB33179, sample SAMN07448986) | human gut metagenome | biome: Human-gut; feature: Human associated habitat; material: Faeces | host: Homo sapiens | place: India: Bhopal | collected...
TTTTCATATTGACTGCTCCCAGATACGTGATATCGTTTGCCAGACAGAAGTAGACACCTGAAGTCTGGTGTTCTGCCATCACGAGGTTTTCTCTGGCTGCACTTTCCTTCAGTCCTTTGAACTTGCCGAAGATGGCACCACCGCCATTATTGAGTACGATGATGCGGAGACTGCCGTTGAGGTTCTGGTTCCAGAGGGCATTCTGGTCGTAGAAGAAACTCAGATCGCCCAGGATGCAGAATACCTTCTGTTGTTTTTTGGCATCTGGATGATGATATTCCGAGAGATAGATGGATAGTCCTGCTGCTGCGGAGAGTGTTCCCTCGATACCATTCACGCCTCTATTGCAGAATACGTATTGATGCGCATAGATACAACCCAGGCGTATTGCCATACTGTTGCCATAGAATACGCGGCATTCTCTGCTGTCCTTCTTGGAGTTGGCATGAAATTCCTGTTCAAAATACCTGACGGTAGCCATGCTGCTGTATTCTGGTTCATAATCGTAGGCGTGCCGTTTGGCATGTCGTAAGGCTGTCGTCCAGAGGTCCCGGTAATCATTCACCTCATCTGGATATTTCTGCTCGTAGGAGGTCATGGCATCTGCCAGCTGATGCACATTTGCCTGGAAAATCCGGTCGGTTCGCATGAAGGTGTCGATATAGTCTCCGTCCTTGCTCACTCGCCATACCTGAGCCTTTTGGGCTGCTTTTCTCAGAAACTGCTTGAGTCGCTTGCTGACGATGTTGCCGCCTGTATAGAGAATGAAGTCTGGCAGGTAGGCTTCTTCATCGAAATCCGGGTCTTCTGCTTTTTTGACTTCTATCTGATAGAGTACTTCTTCAAAGTTAGTCATCAGTTGGGATGTCGAAAATTTCCTGTCAGCAGGATCCTTACTGTCGAGTCCCAAAGCGGTTGGTTCACAGAGTATGACAGCCCAGTTCTGAATATTCTTGATGCCATAGAGTATGGAGGCAGGATAGTCTTGTCCGATGATTATCATCGGCTTTTTGGCTTCCAGAAAGTCAAGCAGATCGCCATAGTGGAAATCTCCGCTCCACATTCCCGAACGGATGTAATCCACTTTATGGGCTTGTGGCAGTTGACGGCATGTAAACTCATAGAGGGGTTCCGGTATCGGAATATTGATGTGTACCGGTCCTATCTTGCGGTGTTTGCAGTCGATAAGGGCTTCGTTGACCAATCGCTCGCAATGCCATGCCTGTTCATCGTGCATGCTGTTGATAGCTTCGGCATTTGCAGGCAGGCATCCTTCTTCGCTATGAATGCGAGGAGTGATAATAGGCAGGTTCACGCTCTTGTTGACCATTGTTCCGAATACATCCGGTTGTGGAAGGGTCTGCCCATCTTGTTGCCCAATCCATGCGCCCGGCCGGTCTGCTGAGATAAAGACAACCGGCAGTTTCTGATAGTATGCTTCTGCTACTGCTGGATATAGGTTGAGTAATGCAGAACCAGAAGTGACGCATACCGCTACTGGGGATGGACAAGGTGAAGGGTCACCCAAGGCCATTCCTAATGCTACGAATCCTGCACTTCTCTCATCCGTTACGGGATAACAGGTGATGCCGTCTATCTCATTGAGGTTATGTACCAGTGGTGCGTTGCGACTGCCCGGACATACCACAACTCTCCTGACTCCATGTCTTTTCAGTACACTGGTCAGTATATTTACATTCTCAATATTGCTAAACACGAATCTGCTTTTTTTAATGTATGATTACTTGCTGATAACAGCTCTCATGGTTCCTAATTTTGCCTCTGTTTCTTCCCATTCCTTCTGCATTTCACTTTCTGCAAGCAGTCCTCCGCCTGCATACAGTTGGAAGTTGCCACCCTGGTGTATATTCATGCATCTGAGTGAGACATAGAGTTGGGTTTCTCCCGAAGGCATGAGGGGACCCACGAATCCGCTGTAGTATTTGCGGTTGATACTTTCATGATCCAGGATGTATTGGCGGGTTTCTTCCTTGGGAATACCGCAGATAGCTGGGGTAGGAAAGAGTGCATCCAGTACATCGCCCAAGCAGTCGGTATCTTCCAGTCGGAAGAGAAAATCTGTACGAAGATGGTAGAGGTTGGCTGCCATTGTGGTGAAGGGACCTTCCTTGCTGTATTCATCCGTAAATTCTGAAATGACATCCTCGATATAGTCGGTTACGTACTGCTGTTCTTCCTGTTCCTTCTTCGTCCAGTCTGTTTCTTCTCCGGCATGTGTTCCAGCCAGGGCCATGGTCTTGAATTCGCATCCGTTTCCACTGAGCAGTATTTCCGGCGTAGCCATGAGCCATGTGCCCGATTGGGTCGTGGAGACGAGCGCGATAAAGAGGCGTGGGTACATCTGGCAGGCCTTCTTGAAGAGTTCTTCAGCCTTCAGTCCTTTTGCTTCAGGTGATTTCTGGTGTGAGCAGCGAGCCAATACGATTTTGTCGAATATTCCCTTGGTCAGTTGCTGATGGAAATCTTCGAAATCTTTCTGATATGCTTCTTTCTCGCTGACAGATTCTGGAAAATGAATCTTCTTATTGTCTGTAGTTACTGCCTGGATAGGGAAGTGTTTGACCACATCGGGGCGCATCAGGAGAATAGGACATTCTTCCGAAGGCATGAAAGGGGCGATGACGAAGCCATGTTTCCCATTCAGTTCATTGACGGAATTGAGTTTTTCGGGATCATCATCATGCTGCATCACCAACGTATAGTGATTTTTATAGGGGAGTCGATAAAATGCAAATGCTGACATGCCGTTTTAGTCCTCCTGATTGGTTGATGGGTTTTCTGTTGCTTGCATAGGGGTATCATCTTCCTGTAGCGGTTTATCCTCAGCATCCTGCAGGTTTACCTTCTTTCCGCTGTCTTTTTTAGGAGTGAAGACGTAGTTGGTTACCTGTACAGTACAGATGATGTCTCCAGCTGAGTTCTTGATATCTATTTTCCATGTATGCAGGGTTCTTCCCTTATGGATGAGTTTACCGAATGCAGTAACGGTATCTCCCTCAGAAACTGCCAGAACATGGGTACCGCTCACGTTGATGCCCACGGCTATTTGGCCCGGACAAAGTGCCAACGAACCTACACCTGCCAGATTTTCTGCCAGTGCAAGTGAGGCACCCCCACTGAGGAATCCGAAAGGTTGCTTGTTTCTTTCATCCACTTTCATGGTGGCTTGGAGCGTGTCAGGCTCTGGAGTTGATATAAAATGCATTCCGAGGGTCTGGGAAAGACCATCTGTTTTTTCTATTCTATCAATAAAATGTTCTATATTCATAGTCTTAATTCCTTTTTGGTTCTGTTTAAAGGCAAAGATACAACAAATAATTGAAATAGGGAGAGAAAAAGAAGAAAAAATCATTAATAAAACAAAATATGCCATCAAAAATGAGAAAAGATATTTACATCCTTGTAAAGGACAGGACATTTATCAGAAGCGCTTCTTTTCCGAGAGTCATGACCCACTTTTATTTTTCCCTGCCCAGGGAAAAATTTCTCCTTGCCCAGCCGTAAATTTTTCCTTGCCCAGAGAATCAATTTTCATGATATCATTTTATTCATCTTTCTTTATCAGTTTTCTTTATAGTTTTTCTTCATCGGATTTCTCCGCGTAATCCGATGAAGAAAAATAATGAAGAAAAAAGAGGGTGTGTCACAGACTTATGACACACCCTCTTTTATAATAATTGAGTCTTGTTCTTTTTGATGAAATAAGGCTCTATTTGATTTCTACTTCATGCAAATCCACAAATTCGCCGTTCTTCTTCTTTCTTTCCACGAGCATATTGAAGAGCTTGCGCTTGCGGTTGTCTGCAATAAAGCGGCGGAAGAAGACATTCGGAATGGCTACACCCAGAGCGATGCAGATGATAGCAAGCGATGCCTTGATGGCATTGTTCATACCTACCGTAACCTCACCTACCACACCGTGCATATCAATGAAAGCAAAGAGTGCACGATACATCAATACACCCGGTACCATAGGGATTACACTTGGAATCGTGATACACTGGTGAGGAGTGTGGAACCAGTGACGGGCCTTGATGACAATGATACTGATGAGGGCTGAACCTGCCAAGGAACCGATGCTCAAACCCATATCCAGACCGATATTGCCATTGCTTGGACCGAGGTTCACAAAGTTACGGAAACATACGGCGATGATACCTCCTACGGCTACTACTGGCAACAGTCTTCTCGGAATACTGAAAATGGTAGAGAAACCCATAGCTGATACGGCTGCTGCGATGGCAAATTCCCAATATTCGTGGTGAGGAGTCATGGTGAGATCCGTTACAAAGTTGTCGATGTGACATACCTGGATGGCAAATGCAATACCGAATGCCATAGACAGAACCATCAGCAACGTGTTGAGTGCTCTTACCATACCCACTTCGATATATCCGTCGAGCATATCACTCACAAAGTTGATCAGCGGTACACCCGGTACGATAAAGAGGGCACATGCCATCAGTGGATGCCAAGGAGTAGCAGAATGCATGAAATCTGGCAGGCTGTTGGCAATGCTTGGATTGAGCGAAAGGAAAGAGGTGAGCCATGCGATAAGAGTGGCAACAAATGCTGAGATACCGATAGCCACATAGTTATTGCAACCTTTGGAAGGCAAGAACATACGAAGGCGGAAACCGAGGATGGCTGCCAATGAACAATAGAAGAATGCTGGCCAGTCACAACCGAACTGAATGCAGAATCCACCGCAGGCAAATCCACCGCCGATGGCTACCTGCCAAGGGGTGAAACTGCGTGGAGTTGCCTTTACCTCGTTGAGTGCTGCCTCATATTGGTCGAGCGAATAGTCTTCCTTGATGGCACGCCAGGTCAACTTACTGATCATTGAAATGGATGTCAGGTTGATGCCGTGCTTCTCGCAGCGCTGGAACTTAGAGAACGAGTGCTGCTCGTCACTATAGTTCACCATCAGGACGTTCCAGTTGATGTAGAGATGCAGGTATTTCTCGTCGAGTCCTAAGAAAGCAGCAGCTCGTTTCATTGTTCGCATGATGCGTGAGGTGTCGGCTGCGCTCTCCATGAGGATGCTTCCTGTACGGAGCAGAAGGTCGAGTTTTCTACGAAGTTCGGCCTCGGAAATCTCCATACACTTGCAGTTGTCTTTCTCGTTACCACACTTGCATGTCTTGTTTTCTTCTGAATTGGCTAAGATTGCCCCTAATTCATTCTCCTTTTCCATGAATGTCTTTTTTTATCCTTAATAATCTTTTTATAAAGTGGGTCCGTTTTTATCCGAACACGAAAATAATAATCTGTATAGTTACAATGCGCAGGAACATGGCAAATGGATATACATTCGCATAGCCTACGGTTGGTGAATCGGCTGAGGTCTGTTCTCTTACGTATGCCAAAGCCGATGGGTTCGTGTTGGCGCCAGCCAATACGCCAAGCAGGGTGAAGTAATTGATGTGGAACAGGTAACGGCCGATGATACCGCCCAACAGGATTGGAATCATGGTGATGCCGATGCCATAGAGAATCCAGATCATACCCTTCTCGGTAGCCACCGTCTCAATGAACTGCTCTCCTGTACCGAGTCCAACACATGCCAGGAAGATACAGATACCTATCTCTCGCAACATGAGGTTGGCGGATATCGTATTGTAAGTCACGAGGTTGTACTTCGGACCGAAATAACCTATCAGGATGGCTACTACCAATGGTCCACCGGTCAGTCCAAGACGCAGGTTCTCGTTGATGCCTGGGATGAAGAAAGGAATATTGGCAACGATACAACCGAGCATGATACCCAAGAAGATAGGAATCAGGTTAGGGTAGTTGAGTCGTTTCATCTGGTTACCCAATACTTTCTCTGTATGACTGATGGCGAGTTCTGTACCTACTACGGTAACACGGTCGCCCAATTGAAGTTTCAAATTTGGTGTGGCTATCAGATCGACGCCTGCACGGTTTACACGAGTGATGTTGGTACCTAAGTTAGAGCGAATCTGCATCTGTGAGATGGTCTTTCCGTTGATGCCTGGCTTGGTAATACGAATACGGCGGGTAATCAGCTCATTACCAAACTCCTCCCATGCCATATCTATTTTTTCACCGCAGAGTGCGATGAGAGGCTCCTGTACAGTAGGGTGAGCCACTACATAGATGATGTCGCCCTCGTTGAGTACAGTCTGTCCGTTGACCATTTCCTTGTTGCTGTCGTTGTCAGGACGGTGTATCTGCGAAATCATGAAGTCACGGTCCAAGATATGGCGTACCTCTTTCACGGTTTTACCAAAAATCATTTTATTGGTAATCTTCACAGAGAATGTGTTGAGGGTCATAGCTTCCAGATGTCCGAATCCGCGCTTAGCCTGTGCATCTTCTTCATTCTTGTCGATGCGGAGCGCAAATCGCAAGATGATGAAAGAGAGGATGACACCCAGTACACCCATCGGATAGGCGATGGCATAGCCGGCAGCGATGGATGGAGCATCGATATGGCGCAAATCGCTGAATGCCTGTTGTGCCGCACCGAGACCTGGCGTATTGGTTACTGCTCCAGAGAGGATACCTGCCATCGAAGTGATAGAGGTGTTGGAGATAGAGTAGATGCCGAGCGTGGTAATGATGCTCAGGGCAATGACGATGATGCTGAGCAAGTTGAGACTCTTGCCACCGTTCTTGAAGGAAGAGAAGAAACTTGGTCCCACTTCCAGACCGATGGAATAAACGAAGAGTATCAGACCGAACTCTTTGAGGAAGTGGAGCAGGTGCTCATCCAGATTGAGCGAGAAATGCCCAAAGATAAGACCGATGAATAGAATCCACGCCAAGCCAAGGGAAACACCTTTCACCTTAATCTTGCCGAGACTCAAGCCCAGTGTGATGACCAATGCAAGTATCATGACAGAATGGGCTACACCGCCTCCCCAAAGGTCAGGGAAGCCGTAAAATAGATTTCTTAAGATATCCATAACTACTTGTAAAATTGAAAATTCGAGTGCAAAGGTACTAATTTTTATTTATTTATAGTTAGGTATCGCACTTTTTTTGTAATTTTGCACGCAATTAATTCATAAATAAGAAGAAATGACTGAAAATATCATAGACAAGCGTATTGCGGTGCTGCTTTCGGGCGGAGTAGATAGCTCAGTGGTAGTATGGGAACTTGCCCGATTGGGTTTGCATCCCGACTGTTTCTATATCAAGATCGGTCCGGAAGAAAAGGAAGAGTGGGACTGCTCTTCTGAGGAGGACCTGGAAATGGCTACTGCCGTGGCTCGCAGATATGGTTGTAAACTCGAAGTGGTGGATTGTCATCAGGAATACTGGAATGAGGTTACCCGATATACAATGGAGAAGGTGAAGGCTGGATATACGCCTAACCCGGATGTGATGTGCAACAGACTCATCAAGTTCGGTGCGTTTGATCGGAAGATGGGACACAATTATGACCTCATCGCTACGGGACATTATGCCCAGACCGAAATAGATGAGAATGGGGATAAGTGGCTCGGTACCAGTCCTGACCCGGTAAAGGACCAGACCGACTTCCTTGCCCAGATAGAGAGTTGGCAACTCAAGAAGGCTATCTTTCCAATCGGTCATCATATCAAGAATGAGGTGCGTGAAATCGCAGAAAGAGAACATCTCATCAATGCCAAGCGCAAGGACAGTCAAGGCATCTGCTTTCTCGGACAAATCAACTATAATGACTATATTCGCCGTTATTTAGGTGACCTGCCGGGAGATGTCATCGAACTAGAAACGGGTAAGCGTATCGGTGAGCACAAGGGACTGTGGTATCATACCATTGGACAGCGTAAGGGACTGGGCTTCGGCGGCGGTCCTTGGTTTGTCATCAAGAAAGACGTAGAGAAGAATATCCTCTATGTGAGCCATGGCTATGACCCTCAGACGGCCTATAAACAGGAGTTCCCGCTGCACGATTTCCATTTCCTGACTCGCGAAGTGCCGATGTCACGGGTCACATTCAAGATCCGTCATACCCCGGAATATCATCCTGCTACCATTGAAAAACTGGAGGATGGCAGATGGATGATCCACTCGGATGAGGCTATTCATGGAGTGGCTCCAGGACAGTTCTGTGTGGTTTATGATGAGAATCACCATCGCTGTTATGGTTCGGGAGAAATCACGGTTTAGGACGATAAAACAAAAAATGTACGGGAAAAATTTGGTTTTCTCCTAAAAATAAGGTAATTTTGCAAACTAAAGAGAGAAAAATATATATGGAGAATATAAATAAGATAAGAAATTTCTGCATTATTGCACATATTGACCATGGTAAAAGTACCTTGGCAGACCGTTTGTTGGAGAAGACCCAGACGATTAAGATCACAGAGGGTCAGATGCTGGACGATATGGATTTGGAAAGAGAGCGCGGTATCACGATTAAGAGCCACGCCATCCAGATGGAGTATCAGGCAAAAGATGGACAATCATACATCCTCAACCTCATTGATACTCCGGGACACGTCGATTTCTCCTACGAGGTTTCTCGTTCCATCGCTGCTTGCGAGGGAGCGCTCTTGGTCGTAGATGCCACACAGGGTGTGCAGGCACAGACCATTTCCAATCTATATATGGCTATAGATCATGACCTGGAAATTATTCCGGTCATCAACAAGATAGATATGCCTTCGGCTATGCCGGAGGAGGTAGAAGATGAAATCATTGATCTCATTGGTTGCGAGCGTGAAGACATTCTTCGTGCGTCGGGTAAAACGGGCGAGGGTGTAGAAGATGTTCTTGAGGCTGTTGTCAATCGTGTTCCTCATCCAGAGGGTGATGACAAGGCACCGCTTCAGGCTTTGATCTTCGACTCCGTGTTCAATTCCTTCCGTGGTATCATCGCCTACTTCAAGATCGAGAATGGCGTCATCCGCAAGGGTGATAAGGTGAAGTTCTTCAATACGGGCATGGAATATGATGCTGATGAGATTGGAGTACTCAAGATGGACATGATTCCTCGCAAGGAATTGGGTACCGGTGAGGTGGGTTACATCATCTCTGGTATCAAGAATGCGACCGAGGTTAAGGTGGGTGATACCATTACCCATATCGCACGTCCATGCGAAAAGGCGATTGCTGGTTTCCAGGAAGTGAAGCCGATGGTCTTTGCGGGTGTTTATCCGATAGACCCAAGCGATTATGAGAACCTTCGTGCTTCGCTGGAGAAATTGCAGCTCAATGATGCTTCCCTTACCTTCTCGCCAGAGAGTTCGGTGGCATTAGGCTTCGGTTTCCGATGCGGATTCCTCGGTCTGCTCCACATGGAAATCGTGCAGGAACGATTAGACCGCGAGTTTAATATGGATGTCATCACCACGGTGCCTAACGTTTCCTATATGGTATATGACAAGCAGGGCGGTGAGAAAGAGGTTCACAATCCTTCGGGATTGCCTGATCCTACGATGATAGACCATATTGAGGAACCCTATATCCGTGCCACTATCATCACGGCATGTGACTATATCGGTCCTATCATGAAATTATGTCTGGATAAGCGAGGCGACCTCATCAATCAGGAATATGTGAGTGGCAACCGTGTGGAACTGCACTTCATGCTGCCTCTCGGTGAGATTGTCATCGACTTCTATGATAAACTGAAGAGTATCTCGAAGGGTTACGCTTCCTTCGACTACCATATCGACTGCTTCCGCCACTCAGATCTGGTGAAGCTCGACATCCTGCTCAATGGTGAACCAGTGGATGCCCTGAGTACGCTGACCCACCGTGACAATGCAGTGGCTTTCGGTCGCAGAATGTGCGAGAAACTGAAAGACCTGATTCCACGCCAGCAGTTTGATATTGCCATTCAGGCAGCTATCGGAGCGAAGATTGTGGCGCGTGAAACCATCAAGCAGGTACGTAAAGACGTTACAGCCAAGTGTTATGGTGGTGACGTGAGCCGTAAGCGCAAATTGTTGGAGAAGCAGAAGAAGGGTAAAAAGCGTATGAAACAGATTGGTAATGTAGAGGTGCCTCAGAAGGCTTTCCTCGCAGTACTTAAGTTAGACTAACCATACAATATTATAAATTTCCCTCATCTGTAGAGCACATATGGGGGACCAAAATAAGGAGGATTGTAGAAATGCAAGAATTTAAGAACATGCCCCTGACGCGAGATATCGCAAGAGAGCTTGCCCGTAAGTACAGTACCATGACTTACGATGAATTAGATGTGCTGGAGAGTCTGCTCGTTCCTATCAAATATGGTAAGGGAGAAAAGATTCTTCAAGAGGGTGAGGTGTGTCGAAACATTTCATATATAGAGAAAGGATTAGTACGCCAGTTCTATTTTAAGAATGGTAAGGAGGTGACCGAGCACTTGGGTGTTGATCACTCCATATTTATGTGTATCGAGAGCTTGTTTAAGGAGGAACCTACCCGTTTGCAGGTGGAGGCACTGGAACCTACATTGGTCTATGCTTTGCCGAAGGCGAAACTGGAGGCTGCTGCCATGCGCAATGTCAATATCCAGATGCTTTATCGTAAAATTCTGGAGGAGAGCTTGATTCAGTCACAGATTCATGCCGATTTGGTTCGCTTCGAGTCTGCGCCTAATCGCTACAAGCGACTTTGCGATCTGAGTCCGCAGGTGGTGCTCCGTGCTCCGCTTACCTACATCGCTAATTATCTTCAGATGACACCGGAAACGTTGTCACGTATCCGTTCTGGTGTCCTTTTATAAGATATGTCATATGAATATAAAGAAATGAAAAAGAGGGTGTGTCAATAAGTACATGACACACCCTCTTTTTTGATGTTTATTTCTTGATGTTTTATTCTGCAGTATAGAGGAAGCGCTTGATACTCTTCTTAGGAGTCTTCTCAAACTCTTCATCGTGGATGCGAATCTCGCTGATCTTGCTGTAGGCAGGAATCATGGCGTTGAGCTCCTGACGGTTCTGTTCCATAATCTCCTCCAACTCGTTTCTACCCAAGTTCAAAGACTGCGCTTCGTCGAAATCTGGATGAACCAGACCGATGAGCTTATTACCCTTCTGAACCACTACGCTTTCGCTGACGAGTGCCAGGGAGTTGAGCTTATCTTCGATTTCTTCAGGATAGATGTTC
>ERZ1023679.231-NODE-231-length-11000-cov-11.590224_pt1 | contig 11000 bp, 12 predicted proteins | sample MGYA00380344_ERZ1023679 | MGnify/ENA primary metagenome ERZ1023679 (study PRJEB33179, sample SAMN07448986) | human gut metagenome | biome: Human-gut; feature: Human associated habitat; material: Faeces | host: Homo sapiens | place: India: Bhopal | collected...
AACAGCCCGAGCGTGGCTCCCTTTCTATCTCGAAGAAGGTGGTAAGATGAAGACTTCTGTTACTGAGCTGAAGAAACTCAACCTGTGCGAAATCTTATGGAACATCCTTCCTTATGAGCTTCAGCAGGAGATAGACCGCCTTGCTCCCACCCACATCCGTGTGCCATCGGGCAGCAACATCCGCATCGATTATCGCTTGGGGGCCGAAGCCCCGGTTCTGAGTGTGCGGCTTCAGGAGTGTTTCGGAATGACATCAACACCCACTGTCGATGCTGGCAGACAGCCTCTTCTGCTTGAGTTGTTATCTCCCGGTTTCAAGCCCGTTCAGCTTACTCAGGATCTCGCAAGTTTTTGGCAAGGCACTTATTTCGAAGTCCGCAAAGAACTGAAGCGCCGTTACCCTAAGCATTTCTGGCCGGAAAATCCGTTAGAGAGCCAGGCCGTGAGAGGTGTCAAACGATGGTGATCCAGATACTCTCGCCTCGGTCTCTAGCAGCCGTGATGGCATTGATGAGGCGATGCAGCCAGATGCGGGAGTTTACCACCATGCCTCGGAGTTTGTTTTCGCCTGGCAGGATGCAGCCCTGCGTATCATCGGGGTAGTTGCCGGCATGGATGCGGATGCCCTCAAAGCCAGGAACGCCCTGCAGCAGGGGCAGCCACTGCTTGAATCTCGGCGACTTGGTGATGAGCAGCGGATAGGTGCCCTCGGGTATGGCAGTCTTGCCCTTCATCTTCTGCGCCTTCTTCCCCGACACTCGCCCCAGGCGCACATTCTCCTCTTGGGGCAACAGGGTGATGCCCAGCAGGTTGCGCCACGTAGGCTCCAGTGTATCGCAGAAGTAGTGCTCCTGGTTCAGTTTGCCCACATCTACCGCATGGCAGAAGCTGCGCTTTTGGTCCTTATTGAGCGTATAGTTCACCTTGCGCTCCACCTCCTCGTCCTTCAGGATATACATACGCCCTATGGTGTAAGTATTCTGCTTAGCTATTCTTTTGAGTACGATTTCCATAATTGTTTCTATTTAGATTCTTTTTTGAGAAAACATAGCTTGCGATAAAGTTCGCCTGCCTCCACTTTCACGATATACTTTCTGAACACCCAGGTGGCTATCATCCGTCGGGTGCCCTTGGTATCCAGCCCCAAGTCGCTTCTCAACTGCTCAGCCTGCTGATAAGAGAACTCATTTGGCAGAAGTTGCAGCATATTGGAAGGCCCTCTTTTGCTCGACTTCACTCCCTCCTGCTCCGACTTCACGATAGCATCTCGGAAGAATCTCATCTTGCAGTACAGGTCATACTGCTCGCTCCAGCGCACAAACTCCTCTATCTCGGATTCCCATTGGCAACCATTCGCCACATAGAGCACGCAAGCCTTCAGATAGGCAATGACATTGGCTCTGAACGAGAGGTTCTCGTAAACCCTGTCTTGGCTCATACGGGCAAAGTCGGCATTCTCCTCTTTCAGCTTCTGTGCCAGGGCGAAAGCCTCAGGGCAATTGATAGTACCAGAAGCCATGTTAAGATGCTCGATATAGGGCTTTAAGTTCTCTCTGAATGTGTCATCGTATGTGCCATAGACAGGCATCTCGGCTCCTATCTCACGCTCTGGGATAGTACAGAAGTTGATTCTAGAGATAGGACCATCGGTCAATACCTTGGAGAAATATCGGATACCCTTGTTGATGGTAGTCGAGGCATTCCAGTTAAATCGGATGGTTACTCGCTCCGTAACACTCTGCGTGCCCACTCGGGTTTGTCCATATTGATTACCAGGGTCGAAGGCGAGGCACATGATACGAAACTGCTGGTTGCCAATGCCCCTTAGGTTATCAAACTGGTCTATCTCGTTGAGAGCAGTATAGAGGAAATGCTCCTGCGCCTCGGCGGTACGCATCACGAAGGCAGGGTTGGTCATATCGGCGTCTATCTCCTGGATCACGAGGTTTTCAGGTCGCTTACGCTTATCCTTGTTAGCACCTTTTCTTGTCACCTCATCCTTCCACTCCTTCTCTCGTTTCAGGTTATCTTTGTCTCGTTTTCTGATGTCTTCCATAATCAGGTTGATAGGCATCTGCACGCAGTTCTTTCCTGCGCCCGTACCAGCTAAGAGACAACACATTAGCGTAGCCTCATGCTCCACATTGTCGATGTAATTAAAATAGGTGCGGCAGAGGTGGGTGGCTAGCGGAGGAAAGATGGCATGGGCTACGGCAGGCTTATAGACATCCGGTGTCTGAGACACGAGGAGCTCCACGAGCTTAGGCAGCTTCTTCGGCATCTCGGGCGGAGCGGGGTAATCATCTTCGGAACTTTGAACATTGAGGTTTGAACTTTGAACTGTTTGATTACCTGCACTTGCGCCTTGAATTCTTAATTCTTCATTATTAATTCTTAATTGATTAGCCTGAGTCTCCGCCTGCGCATTGATGCGGATCACATCTCTAGAGAATGGCTTCGAACTGTCTCCATATTTCTCATAGAAGTCATGGATCAGCTGCTGGCAGTCACGCTCTTGGGCGAAGCTAGGCATCTTCACTGCCACCACTCTTCTCAGTTCTTCCTCACTCATCACCCTGCTCGCTCCTGCGCTCATGATGGCAAGAAGTGAGGAGTGGCGAGAGCCCTCGGTATCGATATTCACATTCTTCAGTCCTGCCGACTCCGCGAAGAGGTCAAAAGCGATTAAGCTCTTCTCGCTGGCGGTACCAGAGGTTGGTAATCCGTCAGGAATATTTTGTTGAGTGTTGAATGTTGAGTGTTGAATGTTGAATGGTTGGGCAGGCTGGTTAGCCTTGCCTCTGCCGTCAATGGTGAGACCACGCTTCAGATAAGCCTCTCTACGAGCCTTCAGCTCATCGGCAGGAAGCACGGCATACCAGTCCTTGGAGCGATAGATCTCCGAGTCCTGATCCGTGATAAAGAGGATTCTCTCTGGGGTGAAGCAACTCTCATCGCAGGGCACGCCAAGTGCCTCACAATACGCTCTCTGCGTCTCCTCGATAGTCATACCTATCGGCATTCGGATGTCGATATGCAGCTTCTTTCTCGCCGAGTATTCCAGATGCAGTAGCATTCCCTTCCAGATGGAGTCGCTGCAATTCAGCTGCCTTGCCATTTCGATGGCGATACCCACCAGTTCCTTATCGTCGATGTCGATGGTGGTCTGGAAGAGGAAGCTCGTAGGGTCAGCATCCTTCTGCGAGCGATGATTCTTGAGGAATCGGCTGTAGTGGCCGCAGCGGAAGGGCATCAGCCCCTTCAGTTTGTCATTGCCCCCACGTATCTGCTCCACCATATCGTGGAGCCAAGGCTGAGCTATCAGCTTGTCATATTCAGCCAGGGGCAGGCAGCTAGCGCTGCCCTTATTGCCCCCACGCTGAGGATTCATTGCAATAAAGTGGTTCATGCTTAATTATACATTATTAATTATACATTATCTATTACTCCTTATAGTCCTCCCACTCCACATTTTCCTTGAAGGGCTTGATAGCCTTCACCATCTCCTGGTGCTCACCCTTGAGGCAGCGCAGAATCTCCGCCTTGCTCATGTCCTTGGAGAAGGCATAGTTCACCTGCACGGTTCGCTTGCTAGTGCGCACCACCCCGTGCTTGGTCTTGAGAATCTCCGTGAAGGGCTTCTCTCGCTTGCCCTGCACATAAGGCTTGAAGTCCACCCAGTCGCCTCGCCCATTCTCGCCACCCGAGAATATCATCCTGCCCCTGATCACCTGCGGCTTGTCACTGATTACCTCCGTCTCGTTCCATGGCGCCTTGCGCACTGATACGTTACCATTCTCCTCGGTGATCACAGCACCGTCCACCTTTACTGCATTGATTAGTCTTGTAAACATATTATATGTATTAAAAGATTGAGAACCCGCAATACGCAAAGTCCCCGCAACCAGATGCGCTGTGCATCTGATTACGGGGGCAAAGGTACTAAGAGTTTTTGAAACTTACCTGCCACGGGGTAGCCCCGTCCATGTGCCACGGGGTAGCCCCGGGGCAGGTAGGCAAGAATTGCACAATGCATTAAATATCAATCCATTACATCTTTTATCTTTTCTATAAATCGTTCTATGCTTTTTTGGTCCATTCCTTTAGAATTGCCCTTTCGCAAGGTTTCCTTGTTCATATTCCACAATTCTCCGAATGTAACCCAAGGTTGATTGATACCCAATTTATCAGAGATGAGAGAAGCCAATACACCTTTTTCAGAGATCGACATTCTCTTAGGCTGATAACAATCATCTAGATAGTCATGTTCTTGTAGTTTGTTGAGTATTTCGATAGCTTCTGGCGTATTGAGTTCATCAGGCAGTTTTAGCTCCTCCTGTCTGCCCTTAGCTACCCAAGCAGGTTCTTCCTTCAAGCTTATCTCTCGATTGCCAGGACAACCTTGCAAATTATCACCATTGCCCATAACAAACGAGCAACCTATAAACACAGGAACTCCCAGTCCTATCAATTCAGGCAACTGGGACATTGAAAATTCCATTTTGTTTTCATTTTTAAATGTTATTTTATCGAGAAAAAGCCCATTCTTATCCCGAGAAGGGCACACACCACGATGGTGTCAAGGTGAAGCGTCTTCACCCGAAAATTTCTTAAGATTCATCGGATTCAAATTTAGTTAGTTAATAATTCAGATTGTTCATTCACCATTTTGATTGCGATGTCAGCTCTACATCCATACAGCTGTTTGAACTCATCTGTCATTTCAGACAAAGCATCAATCTTCTCTTTCTTACTTTTCCCATTAGGTTCAGCTTTCAATTCCTTGTCATATTGGTCTAGATAGTCAGACTTATTTATTAACACATTTAAATGCCGTTAACTTTTCGGAGGGTATTTTTCGTTAAAATCATTGAGACGAAAGAGATTGTCGCCTTTTGAGAAATTTTCCCTGTGCACATCATCCACGTTGGCATGGCATCGGATGCAAAGACACTCAAGATTTTTGCCATTGTTATCTGTCTTAATACCATTACGATGATGCACTTGCATAAACTGCCTATCCCATGGATTGGTTATCTGCAAGCCACAACGTTCACAGGTGTAATTGTGATATTCTCGATAGCGTCTGCTTATTTGTTCCCAATCTTTCACATAGCCAAATATATCAGCATCCACGTCCTGTGACTGCCCATCAACAATGCCTAGAGTTTCTTTCAAGAGACGGACAAACTCCACCGAATCCTTGATAGAAGATTCTTTCTGAAAAAAATCTTTTTGACTCTTTCTATATTCTTCCAACAATTTACTTCTGCAAAATCCACACAAAGGCAATTGTTTTACGATTACTTCTCGACACCCGTCTCCCAAGTCTATGACAGGTACTTCTTCTGTATTGGCATGTCTATAATGGTCAAATTTTTTGTTATTTATAAAATCTTCTAGCGTGTTGCATTTTGTAATATGCATGCGTGGCTTACTATTCGCATAACCAGTAATATAATAATCTCTTTTATACAAATAGACTTTCTGTCGTACCCCATTGCTACCATTCAGATAGATACCATCCTCATCAAAGGTATAGGTACCATCCTTGATAGCCTGGAGAGTCACTTCCCCAGGCTTCACGGCATGATAACCATCAGCAGAGGCTTCCGCCACATGGATGCCTATGCTCTCTAGATAGTTACGCAATTTATCAAACTTAACGATTGCTTCTATTTCTTCCATACACTTCTCATGTTAATTTGTTGCAGAAGAACCAGTCGTAGCCGAATTTTTCTTCACGAAGTTTTCTAGCACTTCATCACCCGTAGTGATGATACGAAATTCCACACGGCGAGATTTCTCCTTGTCTATCTTGTGATCTTTGCTGGATACGAGCGCATAATCACCATCCTTGTTCAGAGCCTTACCATAAGACAGTCCATTTGCTGTAAACCAATATTCCAAGAGTCGCTGCTGCTCAGGCGGATACTTCACAAACATGGGCTGTATATACATCAATACCGACAATGCTCTCTGCTGCGACAAGATAACATTCGCAACGAATGGCTGGGGATGGAACTGAGGATAAGGCACATTGTCCGTATGTCCCTCGATACGAATCTCTTGGATATGGCTCCGTAAGCTATCATTCAGCAAGATGTCGAGATACTTAGGGATAAACTCATCCAATATCACCTTAAACTGAGGAGTGATAGCGGCACTACCCTGCGCAAAGAGCACCGTAGGGTTATTAAATCTCATCGACAAATCCTTGCCAATGCTCATATCCCAAGTCTTCGATTCTTCCTTAAACTCGCTCACCAACTTATCGTGAAGTTTCGTCTTGGTTTCTACATAGTCAGTCAGCACATTCTGATTTTCCTTTACCTGAATCATATATGCCACGGCGATAAACAGAAAGATTACCATCAATCCCGTCATCAAGTCGGAAACCGACATCCATACATTTGATTTTGCCATAGTCCTTCATCTCCTATTTATTCTTGTTTGCAGCCTCAACCATAGCCTGTATGCAGGCATCAAGCTGAGCCAAAGTAGCACTGAGTCGCTGATAGAAATGCTGGTCCAATCCAGAGATTTGACTCTCTATCTCCTTAGAGCCATTGCGGATGATGCCAACACCCTCTTCCATCTTACTCTTGGTTTCCTTCCAAAACTCACCGCCATAATCCTTTATCTTTTCGATTTCTTCCAGTTTGGCGATGAGCATTTGTACACCATCCACAAAGTTGCGCTGCTTTCTCACCCAGTCGTTGAGCTTATTGGTAGAATCATCAAACTTCACCATATTGTCCTTGGTAAGTTCAGCCGTCTCCTGTAGCTTCTTGGTTACCTCAATGTAGCTCTGGTTCTCCAATATCACCTTGTTAAGCGCAGCTATCAGTTGTTGGAGTTTGCCTCCATCACCCACCAAAGCCTTGGTATCAGCAGACACCTTGGTAAGCGTAGTAGATGAATTTTCGAAGTCAGTCTCCATATCCTTGTATTGCTGGATGAGCGATGCTATCATATTCTTATTCTCCTGCTGCCATGAGTTAAGTCGCTCCACGCTCTTATTGAGCTGTTCGAAGTTTTCCTGCACCAGTCGCTGTATCAAGCCGTTCATCTGCTTCTGGAATTCCGTGGTGAGCTGCTTCATCACGCCCACCAATGCCTCCGTATTGCTCTTCTTAAGCAATTCTGAAAACTCATCAAACTTATTGGTAAGCAGTGTATTCGTCTCTCCCATCTTTCTCTCTATGTCATCTACCTCATCGCCTATAAACTTGCCAAAGGTATCAAACTTCTCCAAGATAGAGTCTTCTGTGGAAGAAGTAGCTTCTGTGGCTGTAGCTATTTCGCCCAGAGTATCGGCCATACCTGTCAAGCAGCCGCTGATATCTTGATTGAGCTTTTTGAGTTCTGCCACGTCATCACTCGTATTGCTAATGCTCGTCTTCAAAATCTTCAGATTCTCATCCATATTTTGAACTTTTTCACCCTGCTCTCCAAATGCTACCAGCAATTTATCAAGGTCAGAATGAATAGCAGGTAATTCCTCGTTATTTGCAATCTTATTCAAGCTAGTCGATACAGTAATCAAAGTATCCTTTTGGATGTCGGAATTATTCAACAACTCCTGCAAGAATCCCCTTTGATTCACTATATAGCTATTAATTCCTTTCACAAACGCATTCATATCAGCATAAAAACTATTCTGGTTAGCAGTCTGAGCCTTGATTTCATTTCTTACCTCTTGAAGAGCATTCGCATTATCATTCTTCATGCTCTCTACAGACCGAGCGATTACCGCAGCTGCCTGATTGGCATCAGACACGCCTTTGTCTTCCTTATCGTACAGACTTGACACCTTACGAGATAGAATCATAGAGCCAATCATACCAGCTAAAGAGGTGAGGAAGGCAGTTTTTAGGCCATAAAGGAGTTTAGGAATGCTAACATCCAAATGATCAGTATCAAAGAGAGCCAAACCCAGGGTGATTCCGCCAAAGGTTCCCAATACTCCTAACGTTGAAATGAGAGATGGCAAGAATTCTATCCATCTCTTCTTGTTAGCCAACTGATTATTGCTAGCTTGGATATTAATCCAGCGATATGCCCAAATAGCTAACAATATGATGATGCTCGTAAAAAGCCACCATGATTCATCATTTATCCATACCAAAAAACTCATACTCTATATTTTTTTATTAGATGTTATTATTTATCTAGTTTTATTTATTGGAAGATTGGCTAGAGAGCAAGCTTCCTTGCCCTCTAGCTTTCTACTTTTATAGAAAATCTACAGTAGATGCGCACTGCACATTGTCCTTAAAAGTCTATATCACAAGTTGCATGAAGAGAAGATTTCTGACCTCTATCTTCAGCCTTCAAAACAAACGGCTCTTTATTCTTACTGACCCAGATTCTAGCATAATTATCAACATTGCTCGCTGGAGACAAGCTACATATTACATGCAGATAAAGATGGCTGTTCTTTCTAATCGGTCCATAAGTTGCCTCCCATTTTCTTTCTTTTAACTCTATATTAATAGCTCCTTTATCCCCAAGACATGAAACCGTTGTTGACCAAACAGCTTGAGAGTTCCATGGATTGGCCTGCATTTCATACTTCACATAATAGCGATCTTCTTCCTTAGGTATCTCAGGAGTGTTGTTGCCATCGCTATCTTTCGAACAACTCATTAGGCATACTAGCAGTAGGGTACCAAATAAGCATTTTATTAGTCTCATCTTCTTCATATCTATAATATTACGTTTTAATTAATTACCCTTTTATATTCTTCTCACTTTACCTTCGCCACCACATTCTGGGCATGTACCGAAAAATACGCCATCCTTCTGATAAGAATTGAAGTCGGCTAGCTTGAACTGCATAAAGCCTTCATCATCTATGCCCTGTGCTTTGGTTTCCTCTACTATCACCTCTTGCTGATGCAGGAATCTATCACCCAAGAACTTGATAAACACAAGGGTAAGCAGCAAGTCACGCTTATCTGTCATCTGTGCCTTGCCACGAAGATAATCTCTACAATTAAAGAGTATTGTCTCTAAAGTTTCCTCCTTCACCTTCTTAGTTGTAGCTTTCTTTGCCATTATATTTTTTGATTTTATAGTTTACAATTTTTTCAACATAGTTATGCTATAAAGTATTCCTATTACAAACAAGATTCCAGCCATTCCGCAAAGGAATTTTCCTAAATCTTTCAAAGATTCAATGAAGCCATGATTGTAGATGTACAAACATGCTGCAAATACCAGCACAAGTGCTAGCAGTAATATGAGAAGAATGAACAATGCGGTCATAGGATCTTCCTTCACGAAGTCCCATTCTTTTCTACCAAAACTTCTCGTATCAAGCAGTTTCTTTTGTTTGATAAGCAGTTTTGTTTTATCCTTTTGAGCCTTGGCAAGTTCCGACATAATATACATCATGTTTCTCTTGTCTTCCAACCCATTATCAATAAACTCAAAATTGCGTACTCTATCTTTTATGGAATCGATACGCTGCTCTAAATAATCTATCTCTTCCATAATTATAGAGCTTTAGTTGAAGTCAAAGTGATGCTCAGCGTAAACTCCTCACCTGGCATTCCGGTGGAACTAAGCGTCCATATGATTTTGCCAGTATCTGGGTCTACGTCTATAGCGTAAGAATCGACTTCGGCTTGCGCATCAAAGGACACGGCGAAGCGCCAGAGGCCATTGTTCAGGATATGGTCTCGGGTAATGCGAATCTGGGAATAGTCTTGGATATGGAGCTCCAGTCGCTCGGCTATCTCTGCGTAGCTGAGCAGCCACTGGGTGGTGTGATTGTTTTGGTTGGCATACGCTATGCCCTGGGAGGTGAAGCCGATGCCTGTGGAGTCGGTGATGGCATAGTAGCTCACGGCAGGGGTATCGCCCTGCTGGGCTGTGATACTGACTTCGGGATGGGTATCACTAAGGATTTCGTCCTTGCTACAACTGGCAAGAACTATAGAGAAGATAGCTACAATAGCTATTATCACCCCACTTATGGGGGGGGTGATTTTAAATATACTTATACTATGTTTTTTCATAATTTCTTCTTCTTAATCGATTTGGCTCTTAGCCAGTTTACTCACTTCTTCCAGAGGAAGTTGAGTGCCGGCAGCCACTTGCTCCAAGGTCAAGCCCATACATAAGAGGCGAAGAGCCGTCTCTTTTTTCTCCTTGTGTATATCAAACATTCTTGTGGCGTAGATATCACGCATATTCTTGATATCTTCATCGTATAGTTCCTGTTCCTCACGGGAAAGTTTGCGGAGATCACCAATCTCTGCTAGCTTGCGAAATACTGGGTATTTCTCTCGGAATGGCATTTGCTCAAACATGTTCATATTCTTAATAATATAAATCCAACAATCAAATATATCCATACACTCCTCACTCTGCTTTGTGAACAGGGGAAGCTGGAGATATACTATTCTCATTCTGTCCGACAATCGCTGACGTGTTCGCAAATCCGTCAGTACTAAATCGGTCCTGAATCCATCCAACATTGGGTTATCAGACTTAAAATCCATAAAGCAAATGGTGTAGACGGGTGCTAAATGATAATTCCACTCTCCTTTAATACCTTGCTCTACAATGGTACGAGCAGTGTAATACAAAGCTCTATCGGCAAAATAATCCTGCTCCTTCTTCTGCATCTCTACAATGATATGCTTACCTTCATCTGTAACGCAGTAGACATCAAAGATAACACCACGCTCATCTGGTCGCAAACCAAGTTTCTCCGTTTTTCCAAACGTCACATCCTTGATTACCAACTCTCCATCAAACAATCCGTTCAGGAATGTTATCAAGCACTCTTTAGTGTCCTCGCTCCCAAAAATGCGCTTGAAAGCCCAGTCCACACGTGGGTCTATATATCTTGCCATACCATTAATAATTTTATGGGTCATAGCCGCAACATTGCGTTTCGACCGCAAATATACGACTTTATTTTGAAACCACCAAGGATTTTTGAAGATTATTTGTATTACGGTAATTACAATTTCAGTTATTAC
>ERZ1023679.233-NODE-233-length-10991-cov-7.359638_pt1 | contig 10991 bp, 10 predicted proteins | sample MGYA00380344_ERZ1023679 | MGnify/ENA primary metagenome ERZ1023679 (study PRJEB33179, sample SAMN07448986) | human gut metagenome | biome: Human-gut; feature: Human associated habitat; material: Faeces | host: Homo sapiens | place: India: Bhopal | collected...
TCTTGTTTGCTAACCGGTGTATTTCCGAAAAGCGAGTGCAAAGGTATAGACTTTTACGATACCCTCCAAATGTTTTAGCGATTATTTTTCAAAAATGATGGATAATTGATGTAAATCAATGGAACGGGCGGTTTTTTAGACGGAATAGACGGGGATAGACTTTATAGACACTTATAGACAAGATAGACTATTATGGACAGGATAGACTTTGATAGACGGGATGGACATAATGAGCGGAAAATGGCTGAAGAGGATTAATAGGCAATGCCCCAATATATATGTGGTTAATTTGACACCGCAATAATTCTTTCACAATAAAAAGCATTAACTTTGCAAACAATATTCGCAAGCGATATTAAAAAACGATATTAAAAAGCAATACTAAAAAGCAATATTAAAATAGCAATATTAAAGAACGATATTAAAAAGCGATATTAAACAAGCAGCACGCAATACAGCAACAGATCATTAACGACACTACGATGGAAAACATCTTTAAGATAAAGCGCGAGGAGCGTTGGCCATCTTTCTTAGCCCTCTTGTATGTGATCCTTTGGAACTCATTGGTCATATACAAGTATGCGGATAAGTTTCTTGCCTTGAACGACAACTACCGTAGGTTGTTCATGCAATTCCACATTTCCGGCTTCGACCCGATATCTTACATGGTCATCTCCAATTGGGACACCAGTTACAATATATACAGGCATCCCTTGCTTGCCTTTTTCATGTTCATCCCCAACCAGCTGAATCAAGTGCTCATGGCCCTGACAGGAACCAACCTTGCGACTGTCATCATGGGGCTTATCTTGACCTTTTGCGCATTCTACAGTTTTATTTTCCTTGGAAGAAGCTGTCACAACGTCATCGGCGCGAGACTCACCGAGGCATGGCTACGAGGTGCATTGACATTTTCTTTCGGCTATGTCATCGTCGGCATCAGCGTGCCCGACCATTTCTGACTTTCCATGTTCATGCTCATACTAACGCTCTATGTCTCCGGCATGCGCCTGAACACGAAACGCCCATTCACGACATGGCAAACCATAATGTTTTTTTTCCTTACCGCCGGCATCTCACTAAATAATGGCATAAAGGTCTTTCTTTCCAACTTGTTTGTAAACGACAAGCGTTTTTGGCGGCCACCCAATTTAGCTTTCGCCATAATCATTCCCTCGGCATTGATATGGCTTGGAGCGAGACTCGAATGGCAACACTTCGAAAGGCCCGAATACATGGCAAGGGTTGAGAAGCGCGCCAAGATTGAGGAAAAACGTCACGAGAAGATCGCCACGGCCGTAAAAGACACCACCCACCTGCGAGACACCGCCGCCATCAACGCTTGCGTAAACAAGGCAATAGCCATGAGCGACTCGGCAAAGATGAAACGGCAACAAAAGAAAGCCGTATACGCACATAAGGGCAAGCCAATAAACAAGACCGAGTTCGGGCAATGGACTGACATCTCCACGCCACGCTGGGCATCGATGGTAGAGAACATATTCGGCGAGCCCATACAACTTCACGCCGACCACCTTTTGGGCGACGTATTAAGAAATCGCCCCGTGATAGTCGGCTACAAGCACACTATCAACTATATCGTAGAGGGCATGATAGCGTTGCTCTTTATTGCCGGCATTTGGTTTGGGCGGAAGTCGCGCTTTCTATGGCTCGCCCTCTCCTTCTTCGGCTTTGACATGGTGATACACTTCGTGTTGGGATTTGGCCTCAACGAGGTTTACATCATGTCGCCCCACTGGCTGTTCATCCTCACCATAGCCATGGCATACCTTCTGCTCCACAACCCACAACGGTGGCTGCGTGGCATAGTGGGCACCACGGCCCTATACCTCATGATATATAATGGTTGGCTATACATCAGTTACCTGATATAATAAGAGATAAAAGAAAAACAACTAAACGATACATGAAAGCAAACATGACATACAACACCGGCGAGACAGAAGAAGACCTTCGCCGAAAATACAACCCCGACGGCTCGGCACGCCGGCGCGCCCAGCTCCGCCTTCTCGACATGGCAGTTTACCTCCAAGCCACTGCCCGCAAGATTGGTGTTGCCTGCCGTCTGGACGGAGGCAACATTCTCGGAGCCCTGCGTCATGGCGGTTTCATTCCATGGGACGACGACATCGACTTCGTGGTCGACCGCAAGGACTTCAAGCGCCTATGCGACTACCTCAAGTCGCATCCCCATCCACAATACGTGCTTCAAGACAACGACACCGACAAGGGCTTTTACAAGGAATGGGCCGTGCTTCGCGACCTGAAGAGCCGCGAGGTGAGCCACGACGACGCCACGAGCAAAGACCGCCGCACGGCAGAGGCGCTGACGTTCCAAGGACTGCACATTGACATCTTCCCCTACGAGGGCCACATGATTCCGTGGCTTCAACGCTTGGCGGCAAAGCTGTCGGTGAACGTCAACCTAAGGTTCGCCGGCGCGCACCCACGCATGGCACAGGCAGGCTACGACACGCTGCATTATCTCGTGTTTCCCGTTTTTCGCGTCATCGGGCGCCTTTTTGGCAACAAGCGCAGCTACATGCACAGTTACGGCGCCTGGTTCTATGAGCGTTTCGACAAAAACGTGCTCGTGCCCCACCGCGACATCATGTTCGAGGGCAAGACATTCGAAGGCCCCGCCGACCCAGAAAAGCTCTGCTCAATAATATACGGCAACTACATGGACTTGCCCCCGATAGACAAACGAGACCGCCACAAGATGGAGACCGTGGTGGAAGACTGAACACGGCCTAAGCTTCAGCTTGCCGGGCGGCCTCTTCTATCGTCGCCCGCATCTTCTCCTCCATCGTGCCGTCGACACTCCAGCCAAGGCCACGCAAGCGCGACGTGTCGAACACGGCCTTCGTGATTGGCGTGCCGCCTGTAGCCGCCGCGTCGGGCGGAAGTTCCACACGCAACTGCCTGCCGCCAATGTCCGCCACCATGATGGCCAGCTCGCGTATCGTCTTGTTAGACGACTCGTCGGCGATATTATAAGCCTTTCCCGACTCTCCCTTCAGAAGTATATAAAGCAAGGCTGAGGCACAATCAACCACATAGCACCACGACCTGAATTTCATGCCGTCGCTCTTCATCACTATATCATCACCCCCAATGACATCGCGTATGAACTCGGCATACACGCGCTTGTCGCCCTCCGTGAAACAAGGGCCATAGACATGCGAGGGGCGCGCCACGCTCACGTCGACACCAAACTCGTGGGCGTAAGCCACGCAGAGCGTCTCCGCCGCTCGCTTCGACGACGGATAACAAGACCTCACGCTCATGGGATCCACATATCCGCTATAATCCTCGGTGAACGCCCTGCCGTCACCTTCGCCATAGACCTCGCCCGAAGACACATACACGAATTTCTCCATGCCGTGCCGGCGACCATTGTCAAGCAACCTGTCCACGCCAAGGATGTTGGCGCGAATGATGCCCACGGGGTCGGAGACATAGAGCTGTGGCGAGGCTCCACTGGCGGTGTCGATGACGAAATGGAAGTCGACGGTTTCTTCCCAAGGCGACGTGACATCATGCTTGAGAAAATGGAAACGCGGATTAGGCCACCAAGCCGAGAAACGCCTGCGCGCCCGCTCCTCATTGCGGCCACAGGCATAGACATCGAAGTCCAGCAGACCGCGACGCATGAGCACGTCGACCACGGCGCCGCCTATCAGTCCCGTAGCGCCCACCACCAAGACGTTCTTGCCGCTCAGTCTTTGCCAAGGCAGGGGCTTCGTCGCCGCCGCCAACAAGTCTTCTTGATATTTGTTCATCATCAAATACTGTTTTTTCCTTGCCGAGCTTGACATCTCATTGCTTTATCCACGACTCCGCCTCGGTGTGAATCAACGCCTTGAAAAGCTCGATGTCCTCGGTCTGGGTCAGTTTAAGTCCGTTTCTCTCCGAGCCCATGACCAGTCGCTGGTCGTCCACCCCGAGGGCGGACATCAGCGTGCACGAGGCCACCGTGTTCTCAATGTTCTTGTCTTCCGCCTCATGGTGCGCGTCCAACAAGCCGCCGAGATGATAGGTGTGAGGTGTCTGCGTTCGAATGAGCCGCTCACGCGGTATGGAGATGTTCCTCACGCAGTCATCCACCTTTTCCATGATGGCCTCCTTGCATACGAGTCCCGTGACGGCGTAGCCGTATTTGCGGCATTTCTCAATGTTCTCGGTTATTATGCGCTCGCTCACCAAGGGGCGCACGCCGTCGTGCACGAGTATGATGTCGTCGTCGGGACGACCGGCCGCTCGCAGTCCCTCCAAGCCATTGCGTATGGAGTGCTGGTTGCTGTCGCCGCCCTCGAAAATCCATTTCAGCTTGGTGATGTTAAACTGGTTGGCGTAGGCCTGAAGCGCCACTTCCCATCCTTTCAGGCAGACCACGCAGATAGCGTCGACCAACGGATGACGCTGAAACGCCTGCATGGTGTAGATGATGACAGGAATATTGTCAATGGTCATAAACTGTTTAGGGATGTCCTGCCCCATCCTGTTGCCGACGCCGCCGGCAGTAAGCAATGCTATGTTCATTGGTCTTGGTAAAATTTCTTGTTGTTATAAGCGAATATCAAGGGATAGCAGAAACCACGCACCTTTCCCATTACTCCATGGGCGCCGCCATTCCAATAGATTGTGGCACGATGGCGGCAGCACAAGCCGCACAATCTGAACAAGGCCCTGCCGTCCGGCCTCAGCATCAATCCGCTCATGCGATGGGCCAGGGGCTGAAACGTGTCCGACGTGCGGTTGAAAACAAGCGAGTAAAAACGTTGCCACTCCGGGCGCGATTGCATGCGCCGATACTCACGCAATCCCTGAGTATAAGGCATATAGGCCGGCACGCTGGGGCCTGTTTCCAACTCCTTGGCGATGGCCGACTGGGGATTGCGACGATGGAGGTTCAACGCCTCGTCGATGCGGATGATGCCACGCTTCAACTGCGCGAAGACGGCGAGGCTCCAATCATAATGCATGAACGGCACTTGGCTGGCCAACGCCCAATGCTCATGCGTGCGCGCGAAATCGCCACGCAGCAACATGGTATGGCCCGCGAATCCGGCGAAGAGAAGGGCCTCAAGGCGGTATTGCTGGCAGACAAGGGTCGAATGCTGGCGGTCGGCGCCACGGTCATAGCAAGAGAAACAAATGTCGTTGTCGCCTATCGCCGCCACCTGACGACTTATCTTCTCCGGATACCACACGTCGTCTTGGTCGGACAGTGCCACGAAATCGCCCGTGGACCTCATCGTGGCCGCCTCGAAATTGGCATCCAGCCCAAGGTTGCGCTCGTTGACGACGACCCGTATGAATGGGTAGCGAGAGGCGTACTCCCTGCATATCTCCACCGTGCGGTCGGTGGAGCCGTCGTCCTCGATGATAAGCTCGTGGATGGGATATGTCTGGGCCACAATGGAATCCAACTGCTCCCTGACATACCGCTCACCGTTGAAGGTGCACATCACCACCGACACCGTCTTATTGGGATTCATCTGTGTTTTCTTTTCTTGCAAAGATACAAGAAAAAGCGCAATGGCACAAGCTTTCGGCAAGGAATAGGGAAAAAAATAGTAATTTTGCACACCGTACACATATATATAATGTATTGATTTTCGATAATGAAGAAAATGAAGAACCCTTTTCATATCTTCGCCATTCGCAAGGACGAGCGCTGGATGGCAGTGGTCTCCGTTTGCGTCCTGGCACTGATGAACGCCATGCTCATCTACAACCACTGGCCAAAATTCCTCTTGGCGCGATGGGGGAAGATTGGCGGCTGGAGCCTGTTCAACAACCAGCTCCATTTCTCCGGCTATGACCCCTACGCCTACATGACGCTGACAAAGTTCAGCGTCTACTATAACCTTGAGCGCCATCCAGTGTTGACGCTGCTGCTCTATCCATTCTCCGTGCTCAACCGCTGGATTATGGAGACATGGGACGTCAACGCTTCCATGTTCATCATGGCCGCGCTCGTCGTCGTGGCGTCGCTCTATGCCATAATATTCATGTACAGGACGCTTCACGAGCTTATGGGCATGAGCAGGGGCGACAGCAGGTGGCTCACGGCATTGCTGTTTTCTTTCGCGTCAATCATGACATCGGCAATGTCGCCCGACCATTTCATCTTCTCCTTCTCCATCCTCGTCTTCACCATCTACGTCTTCGGCCGGCACATACGCCAAGGCAAGGCCATGGCATGGTACAAGCCGGCCTTGCTGTATTACCTGACCACCGGAATCACGCTGACCAATGGGGCCAAGACCTTGCTTGGGGCCTTGTTCGTGGACCGGCGTAAAGCCTTCACGTGGAAAAACTTTCTTTTGGGCTTCCTCCTTCCGTCTGCCCTGCTCTTGGGCACCTATTGGGCGCAAGACCAGACCATCGTGGCGCAAAGGGACAACAACGCCGAGGTGATGAAGCGGAAGTTGGCTATAAAAGACCCTGCGAAATTCAGGCAGGACTCCATTCGCGACATCAAGAACTCTATCGCGATGACGAAAATCAACGGCAAGTCTATCAGCGACAAGCCTTTCTTGCGTTGGATCAATGCCGACGCGTCTCGCGTCAACGGAGTCGTGGACGGGCTCTTCGGCGAGTCGATACAGCTTCACCGCGACTATCTCCTTGGCGACGTCTTCTTGGGCCGTCCCACCGAGGTGACCTACTCGTCGTGGGTCAACTACGCTATAGAGGCTGTCATCGTGCTGATGTTTTTCGGAGGCATCGTCTGTGGCCGCAACGATCGCATATTGCAGATGCTGCTGTCGTGGTTCGCCATAGACCTGACCATCCACGTCGTGCTCGGCTTCGGACTTAACGAGGTCGCCATCAACGGTGGCCACTGGATGTTCATCATACCCGTGGCAGTGGCTTGCCTGCTAAGGAAGCTCCGCGGACGGCAAGCCGAATGCGCGAGATACCTCGTGCGGTTGCTCACGGTGTATTTCTGGGGATACAACGCTTACCTCATTGCCTGGTACATGCTGTAAACTTTTTTACAAATGGTCGTCTGAATTTCAACATGGGCACACGGTGCCGTCCATGCCATTTACACGCTTCTTCAACATTCCGCCACGCCTGAGCACGGAGCCTTGGGCACGACAGCGGTCCAGCATGCGGCCATACTCCTCGTCGGAGATGGCGGATATGCGGTCGGGCAGCTCCTTGAGGCCCGACACGGCGATGCCAAGGCCCTCGCGCGTTACGAACTCGGCCTCGGCGCTATCCTTCCACACGATGACGGGGATGCCCATGGCGAGATACAGCGACAACTTATGGGAGGCTATGAGGCGGAGGTAATCGCCAAGGTCGCCCTCACACGTGTCTATCGACGTGCCGTCCCACACGAGGCCCCAGCCTCCCTCGACAGCCGCCGTGTGGTTGCTCTCGAAGACGCCAAGGTAACGCACGTTGCCCGAGACGCGGAAGTCGTCGTCGGTCTTGCCATAAAGGTTGAATGTCAAGTCACGGAAGTCGTGGGCCGACAAGGGCGTGAAAAACGACGACTTGCGTAGATAGCCCGCGAAGGCTATTTCCTTCTTATGCCTCAGCAGGTCTTCCTTTGGACGGAAGTCGTCGTCGGTGTAATAATCGAAAAGCTGTATCGCCTCGGAGGGTGTCGCCACTCCGTGGTCGTGGATCCAGCGGCTCATGGCCTCGGTGTGGGTCAATATCCTGCTTGCCAACCTGAACACGCGCAGGTCGGGCGAGAGGTCACGTCCGTTGCGCACGGTCTGGATGTCGTGCACCAGGATGGTGACCTTGTTGCCAAGCAGACGCTGCAGCCTAAGCACCCAAGGGAATATCACCTTGCTCGACACGGGATATTGCACCACGTATTCGGAGCCTAACGGGTGGCGGAGGATCATGGCCATGTTTTTCAGCAGGCCCATGAGGTTGGAAAGAAAAGGCACAGGATAGCGCTTGCAGAGGATTATCTCCACGTCGTAGCCGCAATCCGACAGCGTGCGATTCACGTCGTCGCGCGCCTTGCCCAAGGCGCACACCTTGGAATAGGCCTTGAATTGTATTGTCTGGTTGACAACTATTTTTTTAGCTTTCATCTTGCAAATGTACAACTATATTTTGTTCCTTCAAAGGAAATATCGTACTTTTGCAATGATTTCATCATTGTAGCAATGAGCATTTGGCAAACCATCAGCACGACCCTTATCCACATCAACCGCAAGGAGGACTTGACCCCTTGGGAGCGTCCCTACACGGGCAAGCTGCCCATATATGGCGTCTACCACGTGTTTTGCGCCGAGGGCTGGGAAGAGCTCGTGTCCCTGCAGATAGGGCGACTGAAGCAGAGCGGACTTGCCGCGCGAACCAAGACGCTGCTCGTGAGCTGCATATATCGGCGGGCGAACGACGTGGAGAAGTTGCGGAAGATGCTCGAGGGCATAAGCCATGAGATGGTGGCTTGCACGCCCGACGCCAGCCAATATGAGTACCCGGCCTTGGACGCGGCTTACGCGAAGGCGCGAGAGGAGGACTGCCTCATCTATTATTTCCACACCAAGGGCGTGTCTTATCACGGCCCGCAAAAGAGCGACCGCCATTGGCTCTATTTCAAGAAGAAGGTGGAGGCGTGGCGTGAGGTGATGGAATATTTCAACATCGACAAATGGCGGGTCGCCGCCAACGTGCTGACAGGCGGCCACGACACTTACGGCTGCCTGCGCTATCCGCCCAAGCCAGCCACATTCACCATGTACGCCGGCAACTTCTGGTGGGCAAGCGCGGCCTACCTGCGCACGCTACGACCCTTGACCCCTGAGAAGCGCGAGGACCGGATGCTGGCCGAGACGTGGATATTCACCGGCAAGCACCACGACTTCAGCGCCTTCGACACGCTGGCCATGCTCTATCGCACATACCTGCCGCCGGGGATGTACGAGGAGGGCAAGACGCTGACAGCGTGGCAACGCTTGGCCTTCGTCTGGGAGTTCAACTTCTCCAAGCTCCGCAAGAAGGTGTTCCACTACAACTTCATAAAACGCAACAACGCTATTTACCAAAGGTTCTCATGAGCTCACTGAAAGAAAAGACAGCCTCAGGACTCTTCTGGGCGGCCATGAACAATGGCAGCATGCAAATCCTGAACGCCATCATCGGCATCTTCCTGGCCCGGCTGCTCAGTCCTGCCGACTATGGCTTGGTGGGCATGGTGGCCATCTTCACGGCCATTGCCAGCTGCCTGCAAGACAGCGGGTTCACCTCGGCGCTCATCAACCTGAAGGCGCCCAAGCACAACGACTACAACTCCGTGTTCTGGTTCTCCATGATTATGGGCACGAGCCTTTACGTCATCTTATTTTTCTGCGCGCCACTGATAGCGAGATTCTACCATCAAGACAACCTCACGCTGCTGTGCAGGGTCATCTTCGTGTGCATTCCCCTGTCGGCCTTGGGCATCGTGCCACAGGCTTACCTCACCAAGAACCTCATCGTAAAGCCCATAGCCCTGCAACGCATAGTGGTGCTAACCATAAGCGGCATAGTGGGCATAACATTGGCGTTCAAGGGGTTGGGCTATTGGGCGCTTGTGGCGCAACAGCTCATCTACACGGGCATGCAAAACATCGGCAAGTATTTTCTCATGCCTTTCCGCCCTACCCTCGACATCGACTTCTCGCCCGTCAAGCGCATGTTCGGCTTCAGCAGCAAGATTCTCGTCACCAACATTATATCGCAGTTGAGCCAGAACATCCTCACCGTAATCTTCGGAAGGATATTCCCCGTGAAGACCGTGGGCAACTTCACACAAGGCTGGAAATGGAACAACATGGCCTCTGGACTGGTGTCGGGCATGCTGGCGCAAGTGGCGCAACCCGTGTTCGCCTCCACGCAGACGGAAGGAGACCGCCAACTCCACATCCTGCGCAAGATGACGCGGTTCACGGCGTTTCTCGTCTTCCCGGCCATGTTCGGCTTGGCCATCATAGCCCACGAATTCATAGTGCTGCTCATCTCCGACAAATGGATCGACAGCGTGGCCATCCTGCAAATCCTGTGCGTGAGCGGAGCCTTCATCCCCATCTACCTGCCCATGCAGCAGCTCATCGTCAGCAAGGGGCGGTCAGACATCTTCATGTGGGTTAACATAGCGCAGATAGTATTGCAGATAGCGGTCATTCTCGTCTTCGCCCGTCAAGGCATCATAGCCATGGTCACGGCTTATTCCGCCTACATCGCCCTGTGGACGGTGGCGTGGCAATACTTCACGCGCAAGATAGTGGACTACGGGTTCCTCATGCTCCTCAAAGACCTTATGCCGTTCATGCTCGCGGCATTGGCGGCTTGCGCCATTGCCTACACCGTAGCCTCGCCTTTCGATGGCTTGCTGCTCCGCATGGCGATAAAAATCGTGGTCACCACTCTGCTCTATGTCGCCGCGATGAAAGTATCGGGCGCGCAGGTGATGAAGGAGTGCGTCAACTACCTGACGCACAAGAAAGGCTAAGACGGCACGGGGGACAATTGTGACATTCTCTGCAAATCATACCCGTTTGCTCTCGTGTTAGAATACTTCAAGCTGGATATTTGCGCTCTTTTTATTTTTGTGGACAGCTAAGACCAAATTAATATCCAATCCCACGAGGGAGCCGTGGCAGGCAATGGCCGCTTTATCCTGGATGCCAACTGGCGCAGGGCGGCCATCGGTCTGCGGTTCGTGATTTAGTATTTTTCTTATACCCTCAACGTGCGCATGGCGTTGAGCACGCACAGCACCATCACGCCAACGTCGCCAAAGACCGCGAAGGGCATGGCAAGACTGCCGAGCGCGCCCGTGGCGACAAGGATGAGGATTACCACTTTCACCGCTATGGCGAAAGCGGAGTTCTGGCGGGCATTGGCAATGGTGCGGCGCGCTATATGAATAGCCGTGGCTATCTTCGACGGCTTGTCGGCGAGCAGCACCACGTCGGCTGCGTCGATAGCAGCGTCGG
>ERZ1023679.235-NODE-235-length-10923-cov-8.283309_pt1 | contig 10923 bp, 11 predicted proteins | sample MGYA00380344_ERZ1023679 | MGnify/ENA primary metagenome ERZ1023679 (study PRJEB33179, sample SAMN07448986) | human gut metagenome | biome: Human-gut; feature: Human associated habitat; material: Faeces | host: Homo sapiens | place: India: Bhopal | collected...
TACTTTTATTGTCGGGAGTGATATTGTATGGGGGATGAATATAACAGGCAGAGATTTTTCCTATATGTTGGATTTTGCTGATAAAGGAAAGAGAAAATTATCTTTTGCGTCTTCTGTCGGTACAAAATGGAGAGAAAAAGATGAAGATAAAATTCAAAAATTATTACGAGACTTTGATAGAATCACTGTTCGTGAACAGATTGCTTCCGAATGGATAAGACCATTGGTCGGACATGATGTTCCTGTAACTTGTGACCCAACAATGCTTTGGGATAAAAATTTTTGGGGAAATTATGCAGTAAAGCAATATGATGTTAAAAGTGACAAATATGTTCTTGTATATATGACTACAGGCGATCAAAAGAACGTGAGAGATGCTATAGCGTATGGGAAAAGACATAAAATGAAAGTTTATTATATATATTTTGGTACCCCAAAAATAAATATAAAATGTGTGCGCCCTCAAACAGTTGGAGAATGGATTGGTTTGTTTGCTAATGCTCACACTGTTTTCACAGCGTCTTATCATGGACTCCTTTTTTCCTTATACTTTAATAAAGATGTGTTTTATTATAACAGGGGAAATAAATCAAGAATGATTAGTTTGGGAAAAGAATTGTGTATAACACACAGGGAAGGATTAGATGAAAATATCATAAATAACCGACCTATAGATTGGACTTTTGTAAATGAAAAAATTGCAGAAAAGAGAGCGGAGTCTCTGAAAATATTAAAGTCATATTTTATGTAATTGCTTGCCTATGAAAATCATAGAAATGATATATTTCCTGTCATCTGGCGGAGCTGAACGTTTTGTCGTTGATCTAAGCAATGAACTTGCTAAGAAAGGTCATGATGTAACAATTATGACATTGAAAGATGACAGTAAAGATTCAAAAAATAGAAAATTTTATTGTGGAGAAATTGCAGACAATGTAAAATATATAAATTTAGGGCTGCCTGATGGAATGTCTTTGTCTATTCAGAAAAAAATCTATCAAGCAATCAGAAAGATAAATCCTGATGTCGTACATCTGCATTTGGTAAATACTCCTTTATATGCTCTTTATGCCATTATGCGTCTTCACAAGAAAATAAAGTTTGTGGAGACAATGCACAATAGTATTTCTACCAATTACAATGGAATAGTTAGGCGCATGCTGTTTTCAACTATCGGCAAAATGAAATGGCTTCAATTCGTCTGTCTTTCTCAAACGAATTTTGAAGAAATGAAAGCAATGCATCCATATAGTCGTGCAACAAAGATTGTTAATGGACGTGCACCACAGAAAACAACTTCAATGATTAGCGAAGTGCAGAAAGAAATGTCAACATTACGCTCTTCTAAGGACTCATTGCTCTTGTTGAATATAGCCAGATGCAATAAACAGAAGAATCACAAACGACTTATTCAAGCTGTAAATGAACTGAATGTAGAAGGACGTAATGTGGATGTTGCCATTATTGGTGCAGGTTTTGATGACACAGAGTTAGGCAAAGAACTTAAAACTATGGCAAGTGAACATATTCATTTCTTGGGGACTCGAAAGAATATTGCAGACTATTTGATGTCAGCCGATGCCTTCTGTCTTTCTTCCGACCATGAGGGAATGCCGATTACCTTGATAGAAGCAATTCTATGTGGAACACCCGTAATCAGTACTCCTGTTTGTGGGTGTATTGATGCAATACATGATGGCAGAAATGGTGTATTAGCCAAAGATTTCTCTGTTGAGGAATATAAAAAAGCTATATGTCGGTTCAGAGAATATAAAAAAAACATTAAACAAAATATAGACAAAAGTAAGGACAATAGTGAATACACTATATCAGTGTGTGCAGAAAAATATGCAGAACTATTTGAAACATAATAATGACACAAAAACAATAATAATTCAAGTTCAATTACTTCGATACAATCAAATAAGAGGATGAAAAAAACCTTGTCCTTCTTTCATAAGGTGATGAGGTTGAGAGAATAATATTGTAAAACAAAACTAAAAAAGTGTATGAATATAGCAATTATACTTTCAGGTGGGGTTGGCTCTCGAATGGGGCTTAACATACCTAAACAATATGTGATGGTCAATAATCGACCTGTTGTAAGTTACTGTTTGCAAACATTTTTTGTTAACAAACGTACAGATGCGGTGGTAATAGGTGTAGCTGATGAGTGGAAAGAGTTTGTCAAAGAACAGGTAGATGTACTTCATCCAGAGAAACCTGTCTTTTACGCTCAACCAGGAGAGACCCGTCAATATTCTATCTATAATGCTTTGAAGGTAGTTAAAGAAAGTGGTTGTCCTGATGATAGCATAGTCATTATACATGATGCAGCTCGTCCTCTTGTTAGTCATAAGCTTATTGATAGTTGTTATGATACTTGCAGTAGAGTAGATGGAGTAATGCCTGTAATAGCAGTGAAGGATACAACCTATTATAGTGAAGATGGTAAGAAAATAAAAGACCTGCTTGATCGTAGCAAATTATGGGCAGGTCAAGCTCCTGAAGCTTTTATATTTGGTAAGTATCTTAAAGTTCATGATGAAATGTCTCATGATGAGTTACTAAAGATAAATGGTAGTACGGAGATTGCCTTCAAAAATGGAATGAACGTAGAGATGGTAAAAGGAGATCCTATGAATTTCAAAATAACAACCCCTGAGGATCTTGCAAATTTTGAAACAATTATAAATCAGCATTAAAATGAAAGCATACGTTTTACATGCAGTAAAAGATCTGCGATATGATGAAATGGATATTCCTGAGTGTCCGAAAGGATGGGCAATTGTGAAAGTTAAAGCTGCTGGAATATGTAGCTCAGATATAGCAAGAGTGTTTACGAAAGGAACTTATCATTTTCCGACAATCCCTGGCCACGAGTTTGCAGGTGAAGTATATAGTGTGGCTGATACAGAAAATGCGTACTTGATTGGTAAGAAAGTGGGAGTGTTTCCGTTGATTCCCTGCCGTGAATGTCCGCAATGTAAAGCAAAACACTACGAGATGTGTGCTCATTATGATTATGTGGGGTCTCGTAGGGATGGTGGATTTGCAGAATATGTAGCAGTACCCATTTGGAATCTTGTAGAATTGCCAAGTACTATGTCTTTTACATCGGCGGCAATGCTTGAACCTCTTTCGGTAGCTTTGCATGCGATGAAAGTAGGTGGTGTTAAGGTTGGTGACAATGTTGCTATTATTGGCACCGGTATGATTGGCATTAGTGCAGGACAATGGGCTTATAAGTTAGGGGCATCTTATGTAACTGTTATTGGCAGAAATGAATCAAAACGTAGTCTTGTTGAAAAATGTGGACTAAGTTATAAGTTGTGCAATGATGTAACTGAAATTTCACAATATGATTTTGTATTAGAAGCCGTAGGAACTCCTCACGCAGTAGAAATGGCAATAAGTGCTACCATACCAGGAGGAACCGTCTTGTTGATGGGAAATCCGTCTGGTAATATTATTCTTGATCAAAATATATATTGGCGTATTCTCCGTAAGCAGCTTACACTTAAAGGAACATGGAACTCTCAATATGATGGAAAGAATCCGTCTGATTGGACAGAAGCTGTTAATGCTATTGATAAAGGTGATATAAATGTCGAGTCTCTTATCTCGCATAGCTTTAATCAAGAAAATCTCATGAATGGCTTAAGACTTATGTTTGAGCATAAAGAGCCTTATTGTAAGGTTATGACTATTTGGAATGATGAAAAGTGATAGTATGCAAAAAAGTGAAATCTCAGCCTCCTTAATGTGCTCCGATTTGGTTGACCTTAAGGATACAATACGAATATTTGAAGAAGAAGGCATCGAACGACTCCATATAGACATGATGGATGGAACCTTTGTACCGAACTTTGGTCTTGGTGTGGATTATGTTCGAGGACTACGTAAACTTACCAAGATTCCACTTGATCTTCATCTGATGATCAAGGATCCTGAGTATAAGTTTTCATGGATTGGTATTTTGCCCACTGATATTGTCTGTATTCATTCTGAAAGTACTTTTCAGGTTCAACGAGCTTTGGATTATCTGCAACCTTTTGGCTGTAAGCGATTCTTGGCAATCAATCCAGCTACACCTGTTAGTGCATTGGAAGAAGTTCTAGATTATATTGACGGTATTAATCTTCTGATGGTTAACCCAGGATTTGCGGGCCAGAAAATAGTTCCTTCAACCTTGCGAAAAGCAAAAAAAGTTGCCGATTTATTGAAACGTGAAGGACGCGAAGATATTATTATTGAAGTGGATGGCAACATTACGCCAGAAAATGGGAAAATACTTCGAGAGATAGGCGCAAGTATGTTTGTTGCAGGTACAAGTGCTATCTTTAAAGGTGATTTGAGTAAGTATAGTGATAATATTAAATTGTTTAGAGAATTTATAAAATGAGCGATAGTATAGAAAAAATACATAAAACGCAATTAGAAATATTGGAAGCGTTTAAGTCTATATGTAAGAAACATGGTCTGAGATATTATGCTATAGGCGGTACTCTTATTGGTGTTCATCGTCATAAGGGATTTATTCCTTGGGATGACGATATAGATTTAGGAATGCCTCGTCCTGATTTTGACAAATTTGTGGCATTACAAAAGGAATATCCAAAAGGTTATACTTTGACAAATCATGAGAATGTTCCTGAATGGCAGTTTAATCTCTGTCAATTTGTGGATAGTGAATCGGAGATAATTGAACGATTGAATGAACAGCCAAGAAAGTGTAATATTTGGATAGACATTTTCCCAATAGACGGCATGCCTGCAAATCAGATTCGAAGATGGTTACATGCAAAGCATATCATGTGCTACAGATACTTAGTTCAGATGGCAAATTTAAAGACACAAGTAAATGTATATGTAAATAGACCATGGTATGAGCATGTTGTATTAAAATTGCTTCGTTATATACCTGTAGGTAAAATGATCAATGTGGATTGGGCATTAAAAAAAATGGAGAAAGTCTTGCGTAAGTATGATTTTGACAAATCTGGATATGCCGGTAATATGTTGGGACGTAAAAGGGAATATGAAGCTGTGCCTAGATCATGGTGGAATGGACCAGTTGAGTATCCTTTCGAGAATACTACAATAGCAAGTCCAGAAGAGTATGATGCATATCTGAATCATATTTATGGTAATTATATGCAAATGCCATCAGAAGACAAACGTGAGTGCCATTATATAGAGATAGTCAAACTTCGAGAATAAGATTAATTTTTAATATAATTATTATGTCAAAAGTTAAGCAGCTCTTTGATAAAGCGGGAGGTTGGAAAACCATATTAAATTATGCTAAGGCGGGTGTGCTACCTTATATGGTTGCTCAGATATTGTTGACTGGCAAGTCAAAAACTGCCTTAGAATTAATGCGCAATGGTATTCAACTGAAGATAAAGCAAAAGCTTTGGAAACATTATATTGGAGTGTTGAGAAATTTTGATAACAACTATAGTAAGGAAGAATATCCGATGCAAAAGAGTAACAAGGTATGGGTGTGCTGGATGCAAGGCATGGAACAGGCTCCTGCTTTGGTTCAAAGATGTTACCACTCTTTACAAGAGAATCTAAAGGAGAAGGAAATTATACTTCTTACAGAAAAAAATCTTGATCAGTTTGTGAAAATACCAGATTTCATAATGAAGAAACTTCATAATGGTATTATCACAAAAACACATTTTTCTGATATACTCCGATTGGAACTATTGATTCAGAATGGAGGAACATGGATAGATGCTACGGTATTTTGTTCAGGTGCTGACATTCCGAAATATATGATGGAAGATGAGTTCTTTATTTTCCAAAAAGTTAAACCAGGCAGTGATGGTAGCGCTATCAATATGTCAAGTTGGTTTATGTCAGCATGGAGCAACCAAAAATTATTACTTGCCACTCGTGAATTGCTTTATGCCTATTGGCGGAAGAACGACCATATGATAGACTATTTCTTACTACACCTGTTTATGATGATAGTAAAAGACTATTATAAGGAAGAGTGGAAACAAATAATTCCCTATCCAAATTCGTTACCACACGTACTGCAACTGATGCAGTTCGAGCAGTTCGATCAAAGACGATGGGATGCAGCTTGCAAAGCAAGCCCATTTCATAAACTGACTTACAAAGTAAAGGAAGAAGAAACAAGAAAAGAAGGAACTTTTTATAAATATATTATGGAGGGTTGAGACGATGACAAATTTTTTGAGAATGAAATTTATGATTCGCACATTCTTGGCAAATATTATTCAAAAATGGCGAATGCATAAGTTAAAAGTGGGGGGATATGATATAGATTCTTCCACAACTTTAGAACGTAATTTAAACTTAGATCGACTTTATCCGCAGGGCATCCATATTGGTAAAAGTTGTATGATAGCTTCTGGAACCACGATTTTGAGTCATGATCATTGTAAGAGAACAGGTCCAAATATAGTAGACTGTTTCTTGACAGATACTTATATCGGTGACAGATGTTTTTTGGCTGTCAATTGCACAATTCTTCCAGGTGTTCATATCGGCGATGAGTGTATTGTTGGGGCTGGAGCTGTTGTAACCAAAGATGTACCTGCACATTCTATCGTTGCAGGTAATCCAGCTAAAGTTGTGCGTTCTAATATCAGAATGGCAGACAGAGGAGTGCTTATAAACTGGAATCCGAAAGACGGATGGATAGAATAGAAATAAAATCAATATAAAAAATGAAAGTTGCAATTGTAGGAATCCAAGGTCTACCAAATCAGTATGGAGGATTTGAAACTTTATCAGAGTTCTTGGTAAAATATCTTGGAAGTAAGGTCGAATTTACAGTTTATTGCTCAGAGGTTGACCAAAAGGGAAAACCTTTGGAATATAAGGGAGCGAAACTGAAGTATTACAATATAACTTCACATGGTGGAAAAGGAATACTCTTTGATTGTATCAGTTTGGTGGATGCTGTTAGAGAGGATTTTGATGTCATTGTAATTCTGGGATTCGGTCCTGGTTTCGTAATGCCATTTCTATCAAAGAAAACAAAGGATAAGATTATCCTTAATTTTGGAGGATTAGATTGGAAGCGAGATAAGTGGAGTAAGAAAGCACAACAAGTAATTAAAACTTGTGAAAAACTATTGGTTAGAAACTCTAAAATTGTTGTTTCTGACAACTCGAAGATCCAAGACTATGTTACAGAAACTTATCACAAACCATCAGAGTTGATTGCATATGGTGGTGATCAAGCTCATAGATTGCCTGTAACAGAAGATTTGGTTTCCAAGTATCCCTTTTTGAAAGCAAAATATGCCTTTGAGGTTGCACGAATACAGAGCGACAATAATATAGAGATGTTGATGCAAGCCTTTATGAAGGCTGACAAATATCCTCTTGTATTAGTTGGAAACTGGAAGTCTACAGAATATGGTAGAAGCATTAAGGCAAAGTATGAACATGAGAAAAACTTGATTTTGTTAGATGCCATATATGATAAAAGCATATTGGATGTACTTCGTACCAATTGCTATGTTTATGTGCATGGTCATTCGGCAGGTGGCACAAATCCTTCACTATGTGAGGCTATGTATTTAGGACTTCCTATCTTGGCTTTTTCTAATGGTTATAATCAAGGAACAACTCATAACGAGGCGGTTTATTTTAGAAATGCAGATGAGTTGGCAAAAATCATTTGTGAGATAACTCCAAATCAATTATCTGCAATGCAACCAAAATTAAAGGCGGTGGCCGATGCTTGTTATCGTTGGGAATTTATTGCTGAAGAATATTATAAACTTTTTGAAAAAATTGCAAAGCGCAATTAATATCTTTAAAAATAAAAAAATAAATTATGGTAAAAGTCGCAATTATTGGACTCGGCAAGATGGGTATGTCCCACTGTGCCATCCTAGGTGCACACCCAGACGTGGAACTCGTCGGTATGTGTGACCCTGACAGTTTGTTACAGTCTGCTTTCAAGAAACTAACAAAGATTGCTTGTTATACAGACTACAAGAAAATGATTAATGAGACCAAACCTGATGCTGTATATGTAGTTACTCCTACTAAGCTGCACGAGGAAATGGTGGTTTATGCTTTGGAACATGGCTGTCACGTATTCTGTGAGAAGCCATTTTCTCTTACAGAGAAAGACGGTCAGATCATGGTAGAAGCAGCCAAGAAGTATGGCAAGGTAAACCAGGTGGGTTATCACAACCGTTTTATCGGTACATTTGTGGAGGCCAAACGTTTGATGGATGCTGGTGTTATAGGCAAGCCTTTCCACTTTATGGGTGAAGCTTATGGACCTGTTGTGTTAAAACGTAAGGGTGGTACATGGCGTAGTGACAAGAAAGCAGGTGGTGGCTGTGTTATGGACTATGCTGCACATGTGTTGAATCTCATCAATTACATATGCAGTTCTCCTATCGTTAAGGTTGCAGGTACAAGTATGCCTTCTATCTTCTCTGCAGAAGTGGATGATGCCGTTTATTCTACTCTGACGTTGGAGAATGGTCTGAAAGGTCAGTTGAGCGTATGCTGGAGTGACGATACTGTTCGAAAGATGACAACATCGCTGAAAATAGAGGGTGATGGTGGTAAAATCTTTGTGGATGCAACAACTTTGAAAGTATATGTGAAGGAGGATAATCCGAAGGAAGGATTGGTAAAGGGTTGGAATGAAAAGCACATTCCAGAATTGGCTCCTATCGTATTCTTTAACCTGCGTGGTGAGGAATATAGTGAGGAAACCGATAAGTTTATCAAGTGTATTAAGGAAAATAAGATGAGCGACCGCAATTCATTTGAGGAAGCTTACAAGACAGATCAGATTATTAACGCATTAATGGAGGACGCTCAAAATGGATAAAGTAATATTAGGAGATAACCAGTTTTTTGCCGTAAACCATCTCTCGGATGAGAGAAGTCGTGCTCAGGCAGTTCGTTTCAAAGAGGATCAGTCTATCCTTGATGTATTGGATACAGCAATGGATTGTGGAATCAACACTTTTATGTGTACTACTCATGACCGTATAGCCAACATCATCGCTTTGATGAAGAAAGATCCAGAGAAGTACAAAGATTTCAAATTTCATCCTTGTATGCCATATGCTCATAAGTATGCTAATGCAGTGACAGAATTAGGAATTGTTGGTACATTAAAGGCTTACATCCCTGGTAATATCCTGGCTGTAGCTTCAAAGGCTGGTATCGCATATATGCGTAAGGATTTTCCTGCTTTGATGGAACTGCTTGTAGATGCAGAAATGAAGATGTTTGAAGGAATGAATACTCCTGTTATCTTCCTTCAAAATGTTATTGTTGATTTGTTAATGGGATTAGGTATGGATGAAATCTTTGTTCGTTATGCTCAGTACATTAAGAAAAAATATAATGCAGAACCAGGTTTCATTACAATGAATATGCCAAGAATGGTGGATTTGTGTGAGCGTTTGGGTATTGAGAATCCAATAATTTGTTCTTCTATTAATAAGATAGGTTTCCGTATGAGTGGAAGCATTGAAGAGTATGAGGAGTATCTACGTTCTGACAAAAAATTCCGTCCTATTGCTATGCAGTGTTTGGCTGCAGGTGCTTTGAAACCACAAGAGGCTATGGAATATGTTTGTCAGTTCCCAAAGATAGAATCAGTATTGTTTGGTGCTTCAAGTCGTGCTCATATTCAACAAAATAAGGATTTAATAGAGACTTTGAGCGCAGAGGCTCAGTCTAAATAATTGTCTTTTGCTTGTGAATCAATCACAAAAAATACTTTTTTTACTTCTCCGTGCAGCACTTTTTGAGGAGAAGATTGATGCTTCGAAATTTGTTGAAGCAGATTGGAAACAAATTTTTAATCTTTCAGACATACAGACAGTATCATCATTGGTATTGGATGGTATAGGTATGTTGCCACATTCTGTCTTGCAGATTCCCTTTGACAAAAAGATGATGCTTTTTGCCAAGATGCAGAGAATGGAGCAGATAAATACTCTTCATCGTTGTGTTATTGTCAAAATAGATAAGGCTTTGAAGGCTGAGGGTATTCAAGCAGTTTTTATGAAGGGGCAGACGGTGGCTTTACGCTATCCGAATCCTTTGCATAGAACGCCTGGAGACATAGACTTCGTTGTTGCTCCAGAATACTTCGACCGAACTATGGCTGTGATGGAGAAGATAGGAAATGTTGATAAGGGGTTGGTACATGAGCATCATGGTATGGCGTGGGTGGACGGCGTAGTGGTGGAGCCTCATTATAAGGTTCACAACTATCAGCGTCCATCCACTGACCAAGCCATGCAAGAGATGTTTTCTTATGTATTTCCATCAGAGTTGTCTTCAGCAGATATTGATGGATATGAGGTTCCTGTTTTTTCTCCAACATTTGAGAGTGTCTTTTTGATATCACACATGGTGAATCATGTGTATGAAGAAGGACTTGGCTTGCGTCAGGTCATAGATTATGCTATGTTCTTGCATCGTTGCGCAGACAAGATTGACTGGATGCAGCATCATGATTATCTGCATAGGATGTACATGGAAAGGGCATGGAGAATCTTTACCTGTATTTGTGTTGATTATATAGGAATGTCCTTGCCATCGCAAGTGGAGCCTTTTTCTCATCAAGAGAAGGTATGGGCAGAAAAGATGATGACAGATATCATGAGGGTTGGCAACTTCGGTAGAGGTGAATATGTATTTCTGCATCGTGGATTAAAGGATGCCTTCAATAACTACTGTTGGGTAGTAAAAAGGTGCTGGAATTTTGGCTTTGTCTGTCCAAGTGAAGCAAGATGGTGGATTATATCGAAGGTGAAGCGTTTCTTTTGGAAAAAATCGATTAAGAAATAGGAATAATTAAAAGTATATAGAAAATGGAAGTAATAAAGACAGATATAGATGGCGTACTCATCATTGAGCCTCGCCTGTTTAGAGATGCTC
>ERZ1023679.240-NODE-240-length-10810-cov-9.303859_pt1 | contig 10810 bp, 2 predicted proteins | sample MGYA00380344_ERZ1023679 | MGnify/ENA primary metagenome ERZ1023679 (study PRJEB33179, sample SAMN07448986) | human gut metagenome | biome: Human-gut; feature: Human associated habitat; material: Faeces | host: Homo sapiens | place: India: Bhopal | collected...
CAGCTCGTCATCACCCGCAACGACTCCCTGCTCTATGCCCGTGGTTTCGGATGGGCAGACAAGGAGAGGGGCATCCGAATGGAACCGAACATGCTGATGCGCTTCGCTTCCATTTCCAAGCTCATCACCGCCGTAGGCATCATGAAACTGCAGGAAATGAAGAAGCTCAAGATGAACGAGAAGGTATTCGGACCGAAGGGAATCCTGAACGATACCACCTACAATAACAGTATCAAGGACCAGCGCTACTACAACATCACCGTAGAACAGCTGCTGCGCCATCAGGCAGGTTTCAACAACTATGCCGGCGACCCGGTATCCTCTACCCGCTACATCATGATGCAGAACCATCTCACTACTCCTCCTGACCATAAGACCCTGCTCAAGATTCTCCTGAAGCGTCATCTGGGTTATACGCCGGGCGAGGGCAAATGCTACAGCAATCTGGGCTACATGATCCTCTCCATGATCATCGAGAAGAAGAGCAGAATGAAGTATGAGAACTTCATGCAGAAGTACGTGCTCCAGCCTGCCGGATGCTACGACATGCATATTGCCGGCACCTACTACAAGGACCGCCGTCCTAACGAGACGAAATATTACATGCACCAGGGCAGCATCCCGGTATATGAATACAACAACAGTGGCAGAATGGTAGAAAAGTGTTATGGCGATACCGACCTTCCTCGCCTCTCAGGTGCCGGAGCATGGTGTGGTTCAGCAGCCGAACTGAGCCGTCTCATCGCCAGCATCGACGGTCTGCCTCATGTCAAGGACATTCTCAGCCAGAAGAGCATCCAGTTCATGGCCACCGAGCAGCCCGACCATCAGTATTCCATCGGTTGGAACTACACTCCAAAGAGCAATCGTCCATGGATTCGTACCGGTTCTCTTGCCGGCACCTCTGCCATTGTCCTGAAGTACCCCGACGGCCAGTGCTGGATTCTCATCACCAACACCTCCACCTGGAAGGGTCACGGCTTCAGCAACGACACCGTGGCATTCTTTGAGAAGCTCCGCAAGCAGTTCATGGCAGATATGCCGAAGAAGGATTTGTTCATATAGAGTAAGGAAGAAAAAGTTGGTGCATAACAGATGGTCACCGCTCGCACAACACTTGATGTGCGAGCGCATATCAGCTGTTATGCAAGCGCACAACAGCTGTTGTGCGGCCGGAGATACTAAATAACTCAGAAATATATCCTGTCTTTTCCGACAATATATCTTTAATATACGAATAAAAGAGGGTGCATCATAAATTCATGATACACCCTCTTTTCGTTTTTTATCAACTATTATAAACTTGTCAAACCAAGCTTCTCCTATCTTACGGCAACCTTCTGTCCCTTAGCCTGAGCACAGGACTGGGTGGATGCCTTTACGATATATACTCCGGATGGAACACGGAGAATCATTCTCTGCTTATCAGGCAACTGATAGCTGTGAACCCTCTTGCCATCCAAGGTAAATACCTCTACCCTACCCAACTTCTCACCATTCAAGGCAGATACAACAATCATGCCCGCAGCAGGTGAATAAACCTTCAACTGATTACTTTCAGCCTCAATCTGCTGGATACCAGTAGTACCACGAGTCTGGGTCAGGAAGTATCTGCCATGCTCGTTCGCCTGAATGCTCACCTCATTGCCATCCTGCAACTCGGTATACTGTCCGTTGGCAGCATCATAGAGATAAAGCGGAGCATCGAGCTTGGCGACACACTTGAAGTCAAGGTTCACCATTTCATTCTTCTCCCCATTCTCCATGATGACACCCATTGGCATCCATTCAATCTTAGGAGTAGCATTCACAGCCACAGCCTGAGAACCAGCCACGGTATAAACCTGCGGAATACCACTCAGGTTCTGATCGCACAGAAGATCCACATCCTCCTGCTCATCATAATCATCAGAAGCCTCTTCTCTCACGGCAATACGAGCCTTCGAACACTGTCCCTTAGCATTTTGAGCCGATACATTCACATCTTTGAGATAATCAGAAGCAATGATGATACCAGAAGAGAGCAGACGGTCTACATACATCGCAGAAGTGAACTTCACCTCACTGACAGAAGCATCATTTTTCTTGACAAAGAACGACTGTGTAGGCTGGATAACGAAATCCTTACTACTTAAATCTTTAGAAGAAACACTTCTTACAGCATCTCCCTCAATCAGCCATACCGCATTCTGCAATCCTGTATTCACCTCGAAGAACTTCTTCAGAGAGATAGAGCAGGTATATGGATTAGCCACGAGATAGAATCCGCTGTTGTTATCAGTCAAGTTCTGAGTCATCTCTGCGAGATGCTTCTCATCGTTATTGAAAGCAACGAGGAGCTTGCCATGACCAGTGCTATTCTTATCTGAAGAAACGATAGCAGATACATCCGGCTTGGTTACATCTCCCTTCTTACTGCCAGAAGTCGTTGTTCCATCATAATCGAAATACTGATAGTTAGTATCTTCCTTTGGCAAACGGAGTATCGCATTTGGCAATGTATTACCATCTGTTGGTCTCTTCGGCAAGAGCGCATTACCAGCCTTGATAGCGAAGCCACCGAATGTTGTTCCATCTGCGGCATATCTCTCGTCCACCTTATTATATACGTGGCTCCAGTAGCCGAGATTGAGATTCATATCATCAGTCTTTGCACCTTCAGGATAATGAGATGCAGGATAACTCTCAGGTGTGATCTCCTCTACTCCACTCTTCATCCAGGCTCTCTGATAAACCGGATACTTGCTTCGGCTATACGCATCTAAAGTACTAGAATATGCCACCTTATCATTATACTTAATGTCCGTAAATGCCTTGGTTTCCTGTCGTCCATTACTTGCTGGCACATACATATCACCGGCGTAGATATACTGCAGAGGCGAAGCCATGGTGTACCATTTGTTAGGCACCAGCTCCTTCTCTACCCAAGCCTTGTCATATACAAGATAGCACTGGTCACGAAGCTCACCCTGAGGCTTGAAGTAAATCTGATGACAGGTATTGCCATAGAACTTCTCGCACTCCAGATTGCCGTCCGTATCCAATCCCTTTTCAGTATCTGCTTCATTCCAGTAAGTCATGATATCATACCGGATATACTTCGTAGCCTCATTACCCTTGCCATTGGTCAGCTTGGTAGCGATGCCATTGGTGCTACGGTAAACGATGTTACCGAGGTCAGGGAATGGCAAACCATTCAGATTACCGATAGTTACCTTGGTAAACTTCATTGGCACATAGCTGTTCAGCGTAGGAATCTCTACCTTTGGCGTAATACCAGATGCATTACCATAAGCCTGATAATTAGGATAGTCATTATCATACAATTCTGTAGATGATGAGCGATGCCAGTTATCATCATTATTCCAGTTAGCATTCATACCGCGATCCGCTGTAGGAGTCCAGGTAATGAACTCCGGTACAATCTTCAGCTTGAGATAAGACTCGCCAGGGCAGCTGGTAGTTGCCGCAGTAGCAGCTCTCTGCTCGAAGACGAATCGAAGATCGTAGTAGTATCCCTCGTGGAAATTCTCCAAGACATCATCAGAGAACTTGAGGTCAAGGGTAGACTGCTTATCTGCCACGATTTCATTAAGAGTGTAAGAACTCAATGTAGCCACAGGGGTTGACAACAAAGTTGCACCAGTTGCATTCCACAATGGATCATTGGTTGTTGCAACATAAACATTAGCCGAAGCTGTACCTGTTGTTGACTTACTATCATCAATAAAGGTCAAAGTCTTGTCGCCTTCCCCAGTTTTATAGCTTGCGCTATGCAATGGAATCTTCAAGTATCCACCCTTTTCCTTCAGCTTCTCCAACTGTGGCAAACCAATACGAAGCGAAGCCTCATAGCTGGCATCATTGAATGGATAATCCACATCATTGAAACCGAAGTTAAGCTGTGGTCCATCCTTCATGACACGCAATGGTACTGGTATTGCACTAGTACACAACAGATATTTTTTACCATTGATTTCGTATTGAATATAGTCACCTACCTCAGTTCCCTCAGGCTGCATATAGATTTTATGAGTTTTACCCAAAGGAAGCCTATCCTTGCTGATAGTGATTTCATTGCTTGCAGTTTCGTTCAGTTTATTGGTAGCTACTGTAGGATCACCAACATACCAGAAGAACTTAACATTATCCAATGTTATCTTACCACCATTATAAGGGTCAGTTGTTGTCAATTGTCCCTTAATAGTAACCTCATAGCTGTCTGCTTTATCGCAAGGAATTTTATAATCCGTTACGACATTACCTTTGACATCTGTAATGATAGGAGTCTGGCTAATCATTTCAAACCAGTTACTATATACCGAGCAGACTTCAGCAGGTGTGCCCCAATTAGCCTTGTCTTCAGCAGGATTGCCAGTAGATACAGATACGTAATACTTCTTCCCCACTTCAAGGGGATAGTCTTTATTGCTGATAACAATATAGGTTTCACCTTCACTATCTTGCTCAATCATATTAGTACCATCGATATCAAAGTTCTTACAGTTTTCCTCTGAATCGTATACATCAACAGTACCATATTCCGTACCTTCAACTTTCGTTATTTTGTTTGTCGTTATATCCTTCAAGCTATAAGAATAAAATCCATCGCCTGTTACAGGCTTTCCATCTTCATCCACAAATCTGAAATAGATCTTTGTATCTTGATGACCCAAAATTGCATTCAATGTCTCGTGGATAGCACGTATCTTCAGCTTGATGGTTCCAGTTGTAGCACCGCCACATGCCGGCTTATCCTGAATCACCTGTACCTTGGCTGGCTCGATATAAATACGGATATCATCTACGGCATAGTCGGCACCTTGAGTATTTTTACAGTAGTTATCTATGACTACTCTAAAATCAGTATAATTCTCTACACCAGATTCCTTCTGGAGGACAATTTTACCATAAACCTGATACCATTTAGCTTTAAGACAAGGACTATCTTGTACATTATTAGCAAAATCTCCCGAAGAAAAAGAATGAAGCAGTTTTTGACTCAGTATATTTCCTTCTGTATCATAATTCACTCCATAAAGTTTAAACATAACCTGAGGAAGTTCATCGGCTTGAGTCATATCTGCAACATTAGCAGAAAATATCATCTGCATACCTGTACAGAGGTCTGCCTTGAAATCAGCAGCTGCTATCTGACGACTCTCATCAGAAGCATCCACATAAAGGAAATGTCCGTACTGAGACCCATTCGTCATTTCATACGTGCGATCATACAAGGTTTTATCTGTCCACCAAACATAATTATCCGTACCACCAGAATGATTTCCAGAAATACCAGAAATATTAGCAGTTTTATAAAGTCCATAATCTCCATGAAGTGGTGAATGTCCAATACCAGGATAACCACTAATACCAGCATCATAGTCAATCAAATCACGATATACGAAACTATAAGCACGGCGATCCCATCTTGATGGCAATCGATCTTGGTTGTCATCTGGAGTTGTTGGGGCTGCCACCGTTTGCTCATCATCATCATCATCAAATGATATAGGTTTGGTTGCCATTTTATAATGCTCATCAAGATATGATATGGTTCTGTTATTATAGCCTGCAGCAGTTATCTGATCATGCGTCATTGGATGGAAATCCATAAAACGAACATCAAAGTTAGCTACAGGACACATCTGTGTATCTGAAGCTTTCAAATAAGCTACAACAAATACAGGAATACCTTTATCTATAACCGGCTTATCTTTATCATCAATAGCCGAGCCTTCTAAATTATACCATGTAGCATCATTCAATTTTTTTTCACTTAAATCAAGAAAGCGACTATTACTACTTACCTCACAATATTTCTTTTTCGTAATATCATAAATTCGCCATACAACATTACCTCCCCATTTCGGAACAGAGACATAATTTGACTTATCAAAATCAGCATCAGTTATATCATTATTATATACAACCTTTTTCAAGCCATCAGATGTCATCGGATGAAATGAGTATCGGGAAATATCATTCAATTGCAAACGCAATGTTGTTTCTGAGTTTTCATCCTTATAACCAAATGTTACCTTTTTATTATCTTCATAAGTATAGGCACCATCATCATGATTACATAATGCAGCCATGATATCATCAGCAATCTTCTTTTTGGGCAGAATATGGAAAATGTAACGAATAGACAAAGTAGGTTCATGGAGAAGATAAGTCCTTGACTCATCCATTCCGTCAATATATCTACTTACATCACAGGCTATAGTCTCCCCTTCCCATGAAGCGTCAACATGGGAAGTACTATAATTAACACCTATCCGGTCTTTAGTAGGATGTGCACCGATATTATTGGCGAACAATCCCCAAGTTCCCTTCTTGAATAATTTTGTTTGTGTCTCATCACCACAAACTATTAGATGATCTGATTCTTGATCAGTATTATAATCATACCAACGGAAATAGCCACGAGGTTCTAGGTTATTACCAGAAGCTTCATACCACTGGAAAGGCAGGGATAAGAGAATCTGCTGTTTGTCTTCAGTTCCATCAACATAGTAATAATACTCCCATTCATGGGTCTTCTGATAGGTTTGGCCATTCACCATATCCCAATCCCCCTTCTTATTGGCGATACCTTCGTAATGCTTAAATGGAAGATTATCTGGAGAATAGAGCTTTACATTTATCTTGCTCTTGAAAGCAGATGGTTCTTTTGTAATAACCCCATATTGAGCCTCATATCCTGTAAGGTCATTGCTTAACAAACAATATACCTTCATATCAGAAGACCATGAAGAACCGGAAGGCAACTCGAAAGTTACATTCAATCCATTAGGCAATAAAGAAGAACCCTCTTTTGACAACAAGGTATAATACCCCACACCATCAGAAGTTTTACGCAAAGCTAAAGCGCTATTACTTGAATTAGCGCTAATGATTTTGCCATCCTTATCAGCCAATACCCAACGCATATAGAAGTCGCTGACATCTTTCTTATCAGCAACGCCGAAATCAGAAAGAATCTCAGGAACTACATCTTTCAAACTTACCTCAAGTTTATTGTCTTTATATATCGCATCTACATCATGACTTGCTGCTGCAGCTCCATTGTCGGCAGAAAGCTCCAAAGAAAGCGCATCAAGTGTTTCCTGCTTTACAAACTTAAAGGAATATTCTCCATTAAGAGTTGGCTCTTGAAGAATATAAGTGCTTCCATTATATGTTACCACCTTAGCATCATCATCGCCATTATTTGCCCAGGTACACTTCAAGACATAATTCTCTACATTTGCGCCTGTTGCAAGTTTTGAGAAATCAAAGGTCACAGTACGAGCTGCCTCATTGGCTATATCGGTTGCATTAAAGAAAATCAAATCAGAACCTTTAACTGCTGATGAAGAATTACTCAATATATCTGTTATGTGATGAACAGGAGTTGTTGATGTCTCAGAATCAAACAACTGCCAACGCAAATACTTGGCATTGAAGTCAGGCAAAGTTACATTGGTAGATGTCGCTGCTTTTGGAATAATAGAAGTACTTTCTGCTTTTGAAAAGTCAGCAGAGTTACTGCCATACTTAACCGCAGAAGACGTCAAGCCAGCCTCTGTATATAAATCGAACTCCATCTTTGTGATGCCTGAAAGATTCTCTTTTTGTTTTAAGAGTTCGCTATCATTTGAAAGAAGGAGGACCAATTTTGTTCCATGTATATTAACTCCATTGTTAGGATTAAATGAGAGGGTTAAATTTTCCTCACTAGGATAATCTGGCTTTGTAAGAATCACATAAGTTCCATCTTTTTTAAATCCTATCCAATTTGCCCATTCACCACTTGGAACCTCAACTGTACCTGACTTTATATTCCAAGAAGAAAAGTCAAATTTTGTTCCATTATCTTCAATATAAAAACATGCATATTTACAATTACTACTTGTTATAGCTGCATATAAATTAGCTTTCTCTGCAACCAAAGCTCCATCACTAGCCAATCCTTCCATTGGCATTAAAACCAATGAAAGGAGGAGGATGAGAGTACGATATATGTTTTTAATCTTATTCATAGCGATAGTATTTACGTGTATAATGTTTACGAGCAGCATAGCTGCTTAAATCCTTGGTGAAAAGTATCTTGTATATAAGCTCTTTTCCTGCGACACCTGGTACAGGGACAGTGACCTGATAGAGGGCACTCTGCTTGTCTGCTTTGTCATCATTGAAGATACCTTCAAAATAGCCGGTGGATGGAGTCCATTTAGGAAGAGGAGTTTTAAATACCAACTCGGCATTCGCTTTTGCAGCATCTGCATCAGCCATACCATCTTCTTGAATCAGATTCCATGTTACTTGGGTATTATCGATACCAGTTACCTCTGTGTCATCACTTGCCTTAAATACCTTTGGCTGGATATGGAATTCCTCTTCCGGGTAATAACAGGTGTAGGAAAGAGTGGTTCCGTTATCTCTTATGGATGGATAGAGACCGATTGCCGTGAAGGACTGAACATCAAACTTCAACTTATAATCATCTAATGAGATTGGAAGAATGTGATGGTCGTTACGAGCTATCGTTTTCCAATCCTGGAACAGGGCGTAACGCTTGACTCCTGCTGATGTATTCAGATTAATGATGAAATACTTGGAAGTATTGCCCGCTGCGCTTTCATTCACATAGAACGAAATCTCATTCTCTGGTTTATAATCGGTTACACCTGCCTTTATCATCTTTGGCGAAGACAGCGTATATCTATAATTCTCCGTTGCAGTCTGCCCTACCAGATTTGGAGAACATGTAACTTTATCTTTATCTGCATCAGTTAGGCTAGATGAACCAGTTGCACCAGAGGTTCCTGATACATCAGAATGCTTTGGCAGCAACATGATGTTACCATCTGTATTGGCAGTAGCAGAAGGATTTGAAGTTATATCGCTTATGGTAATATCATTGATTATCAAATCAGTAGAACTTGGATTCCTAAACTGAAGTGTAACCTTTGCCAACATTCTTACTACCCAAAGTTCAGTGATGCTTGGCTTACCGGAAGCATCTATCGTTACTTCCTGCTTATTGCTCATTGGAATGCCTTTGGTAGTAACATCGAATCCATTGCCATTCATCTTCCATTTCATGTTGTCGAAATTGACGGTAGCACCTTTGGATATGACAAGTTCTGCAGCTGTAAGATTGGCAAAGGAATAAACCTGATAGGTGGCTTCTCCCTTAGGAAGATCTGTTATCGTAACATCATCTTTAATACGATTATTTTCCGACACATTAGTATTCTCTACAAAAGAAACAACCTTGTTGTCTTTTACAAAGGCTACTACCCAGCTCTTCATGTTTTCTGCATCTACGCCATCATTCCATGACAAACTAGCTCTGGTTCCGGAAGAAGGAGCTGTAGAAAGAGTCATGTGGACAGTAATCTTGTCGCCTGGGTTAACGCCTCCACTGTCTCCCTGTATAGGGTCAGCACTATCTGTGGAGCAAGCCGTCATAAAGGCTAGCACCATCAGAATCAATGCCGTATGTATCGTTTTAATCGTTTTCATTGTTTTGAAAGTTTAAGTTCAAACTATACTTTCTGTTTATCTGTTTGTTTCGTTTTTACATTGTAGTCTCATCGTGAGTATAGGTTGCCCATTTTCTCACGTTGATTGTCAGCTTCAAACCTTTAGACTTTCCTTCAACACCATCTACCTTTACCTGATAGATGTTGTTGCGAACAACACCAAAATGCATCGGGTCAGAGATGGTTCCACTTCCTGAAGGGTCGCTATGACGGAGCGTATAGGTATATTCCTTATCTGTTCCTGTAGAACCAGCTTTAGGCTGTTTCTTGATTGCATCCCAGTCGGAAGTATCGAAATACTTGCCTTTAAAGATAAGGCCTGTAGAATGCCCCTCGTCATTATCGGTGGTCGTATTCTCCATCACATAATCGAGGATGTAAGATGCTTCTCCTACAGCCGTACTGGTAGAAGTTGTATTCTTTACATTATATAGAGATGTAGGACCTTCAGCATTGCTCAGAGTAAGACCTGTACGATCCTTTGCCCAAGGACAAACCACATAATTAGTAGCTTTATTGTCAGCATCTTTGGTTTCTAATCCAAAATAAGTAACAGAAGATACAGTTTTATCTGAAGAAACTCGCTTTATCAAGTATTCTCCCTTTGTCATAACCTTGATAGGAGTGACAGATTCGAGCTTAAAGCCACCTATTACATTCGTTCCATCCATTACATTATAATAATAACCTTTATCTGTATCCACATAAGTAGCATTTGGAATGATGTCGATACGAGCAGCCAGGCGCTCGATGTTTACATCTACCAGATATGGATCTGACTCGGTTCCAGTTCCACTACCGGATTTTCCGGAGAAATCAATCTTTGCATCTTTCTTTGATGACATGACAAAATCAGTGAAATTGGCGATATCATCATTGCGGGTGCAAACCTTATCCATTTGCATATCTCTGATTTCGCTTATCTTCTTTCCTTTACATCTGGAAGTCATGTCACCAGCATTGGCGATAACCAAAACATGATAGTTTTTACCAACAATGACTGGATCAATTTCTCGTGGACCAGTAGTATAAGTTACACCACCAGTAGATGATGATGACTTTAAACCGGTAAATGTATATACATAATCTATTGTTGCATCAGCTTCCGACAAGTCATCTTTGACAGATTTATATAGTAAGACGGTAAGGGAATTGACATCATTTTCTTTATTGATCCCTAGTTCACTTCCATCACCATCTTCACCTCCTTGAGGTCCTGTAGTTGCCCTACTCGCTCGTGTATCTCCACTACCTTCCACCGTTACCTTTACCTG
>ERZ1023679.256-NODE-256-length-10372-cov-10.991567_pt1 | contig 10372 bp, 7 predicted proteins | sample MGYA00380344_ERZ1023679 | MGnify/ENA primary metagenome ERZ1023679 (study PRJEB33179, sample SAMN07448986) | human gut metagenome | biome: Human-gut; feature: Human associated habitat; material: Faeces | host: Homo sapiens | place: India: Bhopal | collected...
GATGCATCCAAATCATATGCAGGGTCTGCATTTGGATTCACCTTCCATCCCATCTCTACCTTCAAACGAGTCAAACCAGATTCGATTTCAACTCGTTGACCTTTAATCAAATTAATAGCCATAAGCGATTATGCAAATTGTTTAGCATATTTGTTTACGAGAGCCTGCAGACCACCTTTATTACCATTACCAATAGCCTCAAACTTCCATTCTCCATTATGACGATACAGACGACCAAACTCTACAGCTGTCTCTATAGAAAAGTCCTCATCCAAATCATAACGAGCTATCTCTGTATTTGTCTTTGCATCATAGATACGAATATAAGAATTTCGTACTTGACCAAAATTCTGGCGACGTTCATCAGCTTTATAAATAGTTGCAGTAAAGATTATCTCTTTAATGTTTTGACTAACCTTTGTCAAGTCAACATTCAGGGTTTCATCATCACCACCATCACTATTTCCACCAGTCAGATCATCGCCTGTAGATTCCACAGAGCCATCTGGAGCTTTCTGATTTCCATAGAATACAAAGAATTCCTGTTGTGGAATCTGACCATTCTCACCCAACATGAATGCAGAAGCATCCAAGTCGAAATCATAACCAGAACCCTCATTTGGATCCCAACCGAGTCCTACACCTACTAATGACAGCCCCTTATCCATACTAATGCGCTGTCCTTTTTCAAGATTGATCATATTCTCAAATATTTAAATTGTTATTATTATCTGTTTGATGGTGCAAAGCTAATCATTTTTCTCTATACCTTATTAAATATGCAAACGTTGCAAGCTAACAAGAGTAAAAAGTCTAATAAACAAGTTGCAACCTTACAAGGCTGAGATTCTTTGCCATTCATCAGAATCCGTTAATTGTTTTATTCCCTCATCTATACCATCCTGATAAGTCATCAAATCTGCCGAGATTCTTACTCCATAGTTACCATACATATTACGCTGTATTATATAGTCTTCTGCATGGAACAAAACATCATTCAATTTCAATATCTGTTTTTTCAATAATGCAATCATTGGCGCACGAGTTGCATAATCCAAGATATTAGGAGCTTTATCAGCCTCACCGCCAAACTTCTTATAGATAATTTGATATTTCTTCATAATAGCAGCCATTCTTTTTTGATATCTTTCAAGTTGTTTGGCAGTTACAGGCTTATTAAAGTTGATACCTCCACTCATAGACTCTAACAAAAACAAAGCATATAATGCCTTTTCCCTTCTGTGGATTTTCTCCAACTTGACATCTGCCTCAGGAAAATAAATTTGCTCTTTTAAAGTATCAATGACAACAGAACTCTTCACACCCTTACGAAGCATTAGAATATCAAAGATCTGCTTATAAAAACCACGGAAAATAAAACGGCCAGTTTCTTCTTGCAAATAATTCAGTCTTAGATTATGATAGTTCTCAGCCAACAAATCCAATATCTTACGAATAGTACCAAGAGCATCATCCTCTATTTCTACAAGCAAGAAATTCGACACAATTCTATCATTAACAAAAGATTCCCCAATCTTTATCATGAAAGAAGGATTTACTAGTCCAAACTCTTTCACATTCAATTTCGCAGCCAATAGGTCTTTACAAAAACGTTCTGTTGACAAGCTACGCAACTGCTTAATAATAACTTGCAGTCGTTCATAGCTTACCTTAGGATATAAGAAATCTGCAATCTGATACAAATCCGTTTCAGAAATACTTTGATAATGTTCCGCTATTTTGGGCAAATAGACAAAATCAAAACCCGCTAATCGTATCTCCGAACAGATTTCCCGGTAAGTATTTTGGATTTGCTCATTGATTTTCTTATCAAATTCACTTTCAACATAAAGAATTTGAGTATCTTCAAATTTTATTTCAGATGTATCAATGGAAAGTACAGTTACCGAACTTCCCATATTGATAGTCATACAACAACGTAAAGCTAGAATCAGCAAAGCCTCTTCCCTTGCACAATAATTGTCAGACATTGCCGTTTGATTGAAATCACCAATCAAATCATGCTTAAGACTATCATCAGCCAAAAGAAGTTCGTTCAAAGCCGCCGCAAAAGTATAGGAGGCAGCAGCCACTTCATCTTCCTTCTTGATTCCATATTTCTCACGCAAAGAATCAAGAAAGATAATCTCTCTTGCATCAATGATACCATCAGCCTCTATCAAATCAGAAACTATTCTCATTATACTTGCACGTTCAGACTGCCTCATGCCTTTCCTATTTAATGACAGAGGCTCCCAACCTGCCAAATTATTATTAAGGTATATATACAAAGAAGCGCGGAGCCAGTCTGCTGCTCGTTCCACGCTATTAAGGCCTTCGCATTGCCCTGTCTGTCGAAACGAACAACGCTGGAAGCCCCACGCCGATGTAAGTATATAGTACCACCTATCAACTCATTGCTAAATGCTATGAGCCAATAAGGGCTGTATATATGATACATCCCAAGGGGCGTCCCCGTTGCTTTGTTCTTGACAGACATTTGGAAGTTGCGAAGTTCTAATAGCGTCAAAACCAAAGCGTACAGTTACGCCTTTATGTATATATGTCCATCCCACCTTCGCCCAGTTGGAGCTTCCAGTAAGGATAAGACAATGTAAAAGTAAAAAATATTATTGAAACTGCAAAACTTTTTGCAAAAAAAGTTACGAAAAAAGTTGTGAAAGGGGATATAAAGGGAGAAACATAGTCTCCTCGTGCCCCACGAAATAAAAAAACACGAAGCATTGCCACAAAATTAAACAGCGCAAGAAATCAAGATTGTTGTAGAAGGTGGTGTCGATGCCGCAGAAAAGCAGATAAAAGCCAACCAATATACCGAGCCTTTCAAGGCTGACAAACGAAGAGTCATCGCCCTCGCCGTGGAACTGGACGACAAAGGAAAAGGCCTCGTCGATTGGAAAGAAGTGCAATGAAAAGATTCGGCTCACCACGATAGATAATGGATGCGTTCTTTCTCTTTACAATTATGGTTCGTACCCACACGTACGTATAATTTATTTTTTATAAAAATGTATCAAAGTATCATTTTTGATGTTCAGCATCGTTATATCTAATTGATATATTAGCAGTTGCCAGTAATGAGACTTTTCATGAAATATGATAAGAAGTATCATAAAAGTATCATAGAAGTATCATAAAAATCGCATTTTTGGCGAAAAAATATCATTTTCGATGCAACATTTTGCCATTTTCCACGTTATTAAGATAATCAATTATTAACTTAATACCCAATAACACATGGACGAAAAAGAACTGCTGAGAAAAGCTTTTGAGTCTGGCGAGGTGCCAGGCATCATCACCTACTGCTTCACCGAACTTTGTCCGATGAAAAACAACTGTATCCACTATCTCGCCTCGCTCTACAAGAACGACGACACCAAGCGAGGCCATGCCATCTTCCCCAATGCCTTGAAAAACGGAAAATGCGAGTTCTTCGCCCCACTGCGTATCGTGAAAATGGCCTGGGGATTCGACAAGCTCTTTGCCGAGGTGAAGGTGAAGGACGCTCCCCTGCTCCGCTCCGAGATGAGAAGCTACCTCGGCAGCAAAGGACAGTACTACCGATATAAACTGGGACAACAGAAACTCGTGCCCGAACAGCAGGAACACATCAAGCAACTCTTCGCTCGCTTCGGTTACAAGGATGTGGATTTCGAATACTTCGCCGAGGAAATCGACTTCACGAGTATATAATGAAGAATCCTGCCACCCATGGTTTCTCCGTGCCCACCACATGTTCACTTACGGACCGACGGACGGGCATCGACTGAACAAGCCTCGGGCATCGACTGAACAAGCCTCGGGCACACACTGCCAACACAGTGGGCAACAAGTGCCCAGACAGGAAGCCCACTTTTGGGCACTATACTTTCATTTTCCAACAAGCTTTCAAAAAAAACATCATGAAGATTACAATCGTACACAACGACAATAAGAAGCAACTCCTCGTCAGCACAAAGACGATGGAGAAACTACTGGAACGCATCGCCAAGGACGACAGTAAGCAAAGCGTAACCCGATTCAGAGACTACGCCGCCTACATCGACGAAGACTATCGTTTCTACAAGGACATGCCTACATGGATGCACATCTATCCTGCCGCCGAGTTTGCGAAGGACGAGAACAGCAACCTGAAGATGAAGGTTTGTAATGGCATCCTGCTCCTCAAGTTCAACAACATCACCGACCCCGACGGCACGGAAGGCGTGAAGCGTTCGGTCGCCATCCTGCCCTCCACCTTTGCCGCACTGGAAAGTGCCGACGGAAAGAGCGTTATCGTGCTGGTAAAATTCACCAACCAGAACGACAAGTTGCCTACTTCCGAGCCTGAGGCGGAACAGCTCTATCGCATCGCCTACCAACAGATCCACCCCATCTACCAAGCCGTGGTCAAGGCATCGCTCACCATCGGCGCCCAGGTTGCTTCCGTCGAGGCTTCCTCTGCCATGTCGAACGAACCTTCGCTACACAACAGTTTCATGATGACGCTGGATGCCCACCCTTATTACAATACCAAGGCGGTGGCGATGAGGATAGACTGTCATTACCGCACGGAAGACACCGACCAGCAAGCCGATCCCGAAGCGAAAGGAAAGGCAAGAAACGAGGACATGGACTGCAAGGACGAGAAAAACGACATAGCAAGCATGATGCTGCTGTTGAGAAACCAATACAATTTCAGATACAACTCGGTAATGAAATACGTGGAATACCAGCCGAAGGAGAAAGGATGGTACGGATACCGACCCGTGGAGCCGAGGGTGATGAAAAGAATGACGCTCGAAGTACAGTTGGCTGGACTAAGGGTGAGCATCAAGGACGTGAGGAATTTTCTGGAGTCGGACTACATCAAGAATTACAATCCGATAGAAGAGTATCTCTATCTGTGCCACAACAAGTGGGACGGCAAGGACCACATCCGTGCCTTGGCCCGCACCGTGCCCACCAACAATCCATACTGGGCAGACTGGTTTTACACGTGGTTTCTCGGCATGGTGGACCAATGGCGTGGATACACGCATCGCCAGTACGGCAACTCGGTGGCTCCGCTCCTCATCTCCAAACAGGGCTTCAACAAGAGCACATTCTGCCGCCGCCTCTTGCCGCCCGAACTGCAATGGGGTTACAGCGACAACCTGATTCTCTCGGAGAAGCGACAGGTGTACCAGGCGATGGCACAGTTCATGCTCATCAATCTTGACGAGTTCAACCAGATTTCACCACAGGTGCAACAGGGTTTTCTGAAGAATCTTATCCAGTTACCTACGCTGAAATACAAGCCGCCGTACGGAAGTCACGTCATGGAGTTTCCACGCCTCGCCTCCTTCATCGCCACGAGCAACATGAACGATATCCTCACCGACCCATCCGGCAACCGCCGTTTCATCGGCATCGAGTTGACGGGCCCCATCGACGTGAGTGTCCGCCCCAACCACCAGCAGCTTTTCGCCCAGGCGCTTGTGGCGTTGGGCAATGGCGAGAAGTGTTATTTCGACGCCGAGCAGGTGAAGCTCATCATGCAGAGCAACTGCCAGTTTGAGGCGGTTCAGCCGATAGACCAGTATTTCCGTCTCTACTTCGAACCTGCCGACGACGAGAAGGAAGGTGAGTACATGACGGCCGCCGAGATTTTCGACTTTCTAAAAAAGCAGATAGGTTCGTCGCTGAAAGTAAACAGCTTGATGGGATTCGGACGAAAATTGGCTAACATGACGCAACTGAACCACAAGCGTTTCGCCGATGGAATGAAATATCTGGTAAAGAAAAGATAAATCAGCCAAAAATGAGACTTCCATGATACTTTTATGAGACTTTTCGGAACAAAATCCGAAAAGTCTCATTTATTATATATATCTATCTATCAATGTATTACAAAAAGTTTCAAAGTCAAGAATGATACTTTGATACTTTTCTTTCAAAAAAAACATTTACGGGCAAGAGATCAGCATCCTAAGTAAACCATAAGTCCACCCAGTACGATATACAACACGGCGTATGGGATAGCGGAACGGAGGATCTCGCCGTCCTTACCCTCCATGTCGCATGAGGCAGTGGCGATGGCGATGCTCTGCGGACTGATCATCTTTCCACCCGTGGCACCTGTGGTATTGGCGGCAACAAGCCAGTTACTTTGACTTCCCTCCACCCCGAAGAAAGTATCAGTGCCCGTCATGCCGAGCTGGTTGGCAACATGAGCCTGGAGCTTGGCGAAGAGAATATTGGATGAAGTATCAGAACCCGTTACGAAGGTACCGATGGCACCAATCATCGGAGCTACCAATGGATAGAAATCGCCCGTCACAGCCACCAAGCCCGAGGCGATGGAAGTTATCATACCCGAATAGTTCATCACACTCGCCAAGGCTATCAGCGAACAGATGGTAACCACCGTCTTGCGCAAGTTCACCGTGGTTCGGGCCAAGATGACCATCAGTCGCTTGACGCTCAACCCCTGTACCATTCCACCGATCGTCGCACCCAGGAAGAGCATCAACCCTGCATTCGAAATCCAACCGAACTTAAAGGTACTGCCCAGCACCGGCAGATGAACAGCACTCACCAAATGCGTCTTCAGGAAGGCGTTGACTGGAGGACAGAGCGCACCCGACACCAAGATAAACACCAATATAAAGAGGTAAACGCTCCACGCCTTGAAGCTCTCGGAGAAAGTGAAGGTCTCCTGTTTCTGCACCTTGCTCTTTCTCGCAAACACCTTGGCATAAACGATGATGGCAGCGATGGCGGCGATAGAGCCAATGATGGCAGGAGTCTCCGAACCGAGATAATAGCCGCAGACGAACTGCACCGCCACGGAAATCATTCCCACCCAAAGGGATATGACAAGGTTTTTGACGAGATTATGCCTGTCGGTAAGGGTAAGGATGATGAAAGGCAGGATGATGAAGAGCGGAGACAACTGTATGATGGCGAACGCCGATGTCTCGCAAATCTGTGCCACCGATGCCGAGCCGCTATCCGCCACCTCATTGCAGAGCGTGGTGACAGGCACACCGACGGCACCAAATCCCGTTGCCACCGTGTTGCCGACCAAGGACACCAGAGCCGAGAACATGGGTTTGAATCCCAGTCCGATGAGGATGGCGGCAGGAATCGCCACCGCCGTTCCGAAGCCAGCCATGCCTTCGAGCAATCCGCCGAATCCCCAGACGAGCAGCAGCACGAGCAATCCCTTGTCGTCGGTAATCGAAGTGAATTGTTTCTTGATAACCTCAATCTGCTTGCTTTCCACCAATATATTATAGCTATAGATAGCCATCAGGATGATGATGAGGATCGGGAACACCGCCTTCAGCAGACCTTCCACCACAGCCCATCCCGTCAGGGCGAGGATGCTGTCCCCCACATGTTCCGGGGCTATCATCCCCAGTGGAGAGGCGGCGAAAAGAGCCAGCAATACAGTTACTACGAGTGTCAACAAGGCGCTCTTATGTCCTGCCATCTTGAAGCCGAGCATCAAGACGAAGAGCAACACAATGGGTACAATAGAAATAATAGATGCCATAAGTTATTCAGATTTTATGTTTTTGCCTGCAAATATAACAATTTTCTTTGAGAATAGTATATATTCTTTTTAAAGAAATAAGTATTTTTAAGGCAACAATTATGCCCCAACATATGAAGTCTGATGAAAGAAAACATGCAGAAAAAACGAAGCCGGCTTCATGTGGCAACGCAAGTACTTTCGTTGTTGATTGAAAGTACTTTCGATTGCCATAGAAGCCGGCTTCGTTTTAGGGGTTATTCCCTCTTCTATTCATCCCATGCTGTCCAGGGGTTGTAGGGTTTTGCCATATCGGCAACACTGCCGTTGCCGTTATCTTCACTTCCTCCTTCTGATGAAGTTCCACCCACATTAGTGCCAGTACTTCCACTCCCGTCTGTACGAACTTGATTCTGGTCATAAACGCCAGGCGATGCGGCTATGAAATGTTCTGTTTCCATCTTCACCAATATCATAGTTGGCTTGTTGTATATCTTTTTCATTTTCTTTTCTCCTTTTACTATTATTTTTACATCACTTTCTCTTCATGTGCATTCTCGGCACACTCTTACTTACGGAGATATTTTCTGCCGTTGCGCACCACGATGCCCTTGTAAGAAGCATCCACACGCTGTCCGCTCAGGTTGTAAACCTCGGCTTGCTTAGAGGCTTCCTCTGCCGAAATGTTGCTGATGCCTGTTGTCGAAGCTGCCATCACTGCCACATGAATCTTGGCGTTGGTGTTATTGTTCTTGCTTGCAGCCTGTGCTGCGTTGTTGTTGTCCTTGCTCCAGTTGGGGAAATAGAAATAAGCACGCATGCCGTTGAACTGAAGAGGAGAATCTTTAGGCAGATATTTCAGATAGTTGCCAGCAGCTGTGCTGATGTACTGATACTTCTGGCTGCCGTTATCGGAAATAAGGGTTGTCGTAAGTTTACCATCCGTACCATCTGTATACTTCTTGCGACCATACAATCCACGGAAATAAAAATCACCATTCACGATATTGTCACTATACGAAGCCTTAACCTCATAAGGAGGCACCACGGAAATGAGTTTTTCTCCGATATGGGCATAATAAGTTGACTCTTTCCCCATAAGAGTTTCAGGCTCCATGTTCTCTACACCTTGAATGGTCGTCAAACAATATGTCTGTGTACCCGATGCCTGCATCAGATAAGGCACACCAGCCTTAATAGTGAGGTCTGTATCTGGCAGTTTGGTAAAGGCAAGCACACCGTTATTTACCTGTCCAACCCATTGCTGAGCAGTTTCACTACTTGTTGTTGTAGGTTTGGCAAGAGCAGTAAGCTCGCAGCCGAAAGCATTATTAAATTCTTCTTTTGTCAGGTCGAAAGGCAGACAGATTGTATTCCATGCATCGGTGTTGACCAGTTTCGTACGATGCACATAGACATCCACCTCATCGTCAAAAGCGCCCTGCGAAGCCAAGTATTCAACACGACCCTCAGCATCATTCTCATCAAGATAAATCTTGTTTACCTTAAAGAAATCGCCTTTCAGTACAATGAGTTTAGACTCACTTTGATTTCGCTTCACCAAGATGCCTTCAAATGTTCCGCTGGTTCCTACATAGTCATCAAGATTGATGCCATCCAACTGTGAACTATTGAAGTAAATACGGTTTGATTCATTATCAGTTTTTGTAGTTTCATTCTGTACCAAATAGAATTCATTGTTAGTTCCCTTCTTGATGGTTCCTGGTACTCTGATAATCGTATTCAGATAGGGGCCATACGAAGCTGTTGCCGTATTTCCACCGGCATTATTTTTTGCAATTGTGTTCACATCTGTGACTACTGTATAAGGATAATCTGCCTCTGTGGTTTCATTTGCCTCATCATCACGATTTACAGTAAGACTTGTATTGTAAGTAACATCACCAATTTTAACTGAATTTACAAGGGATCCAAAATATGGCATTCCGCTCTCATTTTCTCTGTAGTCACCAATGATAGAACCTGTTATCTTGCTACCAATTTTCAAATTCCAAGTAGAAAATAATTGTTTGTCGTAAACACCATTAGGCGAAACCCATAGACCATAAAAATTATTATCACTACCTTTATTTACTATAAAAAAGGAATTGACAAATTTATCATCTTTAATATCTGGGTCTGCATGTTTCATCACAGCCACAACAGTTGTGGGATTCGAATCATCAAACTTGACTACTACATCATCGTGTTTCAGACCATTTGTTTGAGCTGCATCGCGCAATTCCTTAATCGAGGTAAAAACCTTCTGCGTTGTTGCCGTTTGAGCCCAAGCCTGTCCTGTGGTGAGGATGATGATACTGATCAGCATCCTTAATCGAGATAGAATTAAACTTTTCATTTTACTTACAGTTTTAGTGGATTATTTTGAGTATATTTTTTGTTCTTGCGAATTACCTTTTCCCAGATGAACGTTTTAAACGTATATCTTCTTTCACAGGGGCAAAATTAGTAAAAAAATCAAAACGTTTTCTTTTTGCATATCATTTTTTCGCAATTAATTACGAAAACGTTTACGACAACTCCCCTTTCCTTACGTTTTATCTCTCAATCACTATCTTTCGCTTACTTTTTACTGCCAACTTCGTCATTTATACATAAAAAAGACAGAAAGCAAATCTCCCCATTCTCTATATATAATAAGGTGTAAAGGGAGAAAAAGAGGGCAAAAACAGTCATATACCACAAACGTGGTAGTAAGAATGCCACTATTATGCGATTTCATAACTCGTTTTTTCGCCGTACCTTTGCATCGTCAATCAGAAATAATAAACAATTTAAAGAAAGGACATAGATTATGAGTACAGAAAAGAAACTTCGCTTTGAGACACT
>ERZ1023679.259-NODE-259-length-10306-cov-12.064579_pt1 | contig 10306 bp, 10 predicted proteins | sample MGYA00380344_ERZ1023679 | MGnify/ENA primary metagenome ERZ1023679 (study PRJEB33179, sample SAMN07448986) | human gut metagenome | biome: Human-gut; feature: Human associated habitat; material: Faeces | host: Homo sapiens | place: India: Bhopal | collected...
CCTTGTCTCCACAACGGTGCCATCCACACGATAGAGCACCTCGCTGCCACCTATCTCCGCAATGACGAAGAGTTGAAGGACAGCATCGTTTATTGGGGTCCGATGGGTTGTCTCACAGGTAATTACCTCATCATCAAAGGAGACTTGGAAAGCAAGGACATCGTTGAGTTGATGAAGCGCACCTTCAAGTTTATCGCAGACTTCGAAGGCGAGATTCCTGGACAGGCTGCCAAGGATTGCGGCAACTATCTGCTCCACGATCTGCCTATGGCAAAATACGAGTCCAAGAAATATCTCGAAGAGGTCTTAAACGTTATCAAGGAAGAAAACTTGATTTATCCTACACAGGATTAAAATCAGGAAAAGTCAAAGACTGAAATATAGAAAAAGCATCTTAAGATACATTCACGAGTATCTTAAGATGCTTTTTTTTTTACCACTTGAGTTTACCATACTTCTCCTTATACCACAACTGCCAACCATTCACTAAATTCTGCCAAACCACATAGGCACCTGGAGCTACGGCAGCCAATGGATTCAGGAAAGTAAGGGTGAGCCAGATACCCACTATCGTGTTCTTCTGGCCTAAAGCCTGTCCTGCACTAATGCTCGCATCAAAATGGCGTCCTACCGCCTTACCGATGGCAAACTGGATAAGACAGACGAAAAGCGGAACAATCAGAAGCAAAACAAGAATCCAACCGGATACCGTAGCATGAAGGATATTACGCACCGTCTCGCCCATCAGAATCGTCAGATTGAAGCACCACATATAAAATCCCAAATCTTTTACGCTCTTTACTTTATCCACAAACTTCGGTAAGAATCTGCGACTCAATAGGGCTAAAAGTAATGGCACCACCAAAACTGTAGTCACATTCCTAAACACCATCAAACTCATATAAAGAAAGGATACATCAGCACCTTTTTCTACCATCGGGAAAAGAGAAGGGATGATAACCATCGTGAAAATATTGGCTATCACCGTATAGGTAGTAAGCGAGCCGATAGATCCACCCAATTTTTCTGTTACCACAGCCACAGCTGCTGCAGTAGGACAAATAAAACAGATGAAAGCACCCTCCAGTATCAGTTTCGTATTATAGTCGTTACCAAACTCAAAGATGAGTACTACCATCATCAAAGCCAAAGAAGTTCTAATCAGTTGCAATATAAAATGCCAGGCTTTAGGCTTCATTTCCTTTATTTCTATCTTACAAAACGTAACATAAAGCAAAGCAAACAATACAACCGGCATCAGACTGACCAAATGAGGTCCGACCGCATCACCCAATGGTTCCAAGAAAGGAACGTATGCAAAAATCAAATAACCCACTGCTCCTATGACCAGCGAACAGGGCAAGGAAAACTTCCTGAAAAAATTCCACAACTTCATAATTACGTGATTTTGAGTCCTATTGAATAAGCCATTTGACTGCAAGTCCAAACAGAGTTGAAATTCAAGTGCAAAAGTACAATAACTCAAATCCTCTCCATATCGGAAACATCCGATAGGAGAGGATTTCTCTTTTCATTTATATCCTTAAAGCTATACTTAATTAGTCTTTATTGCTACGCTTACGCTCCAAGTGATCAAGGATTACCTTGCGCATACGCATGCTCTTAGGAGTTACCTCTACGTACTCGTCCTCACGGATATACTCCAAGCACTCCTCAAGACTCATTACGGTCTTTGGAATCACACGAGCCTTATCGTCTGAACCAGAAGCACGGACGTTGGTCAACTGTTTTGCCTTAGTCACATTGACGACAAGGTCGTTTTCGTGAACATGCTCACCAACTACCTCACCGGCATAAACCTCCTCACCTGGGTCGATGAAGAACTTACCACGATCCTGAAGCTTATCAATAGCATAAGCATAAGCAGTACCAGTTTCAAGTGCAATCATACTACCATTAGAACGGCGGTTGATTTCACCCTTGAATGGCTGATACTCCTTGAAACGGTGAGCCATGATGGCCTCACCCTGAGAAGCAGTCAGCACATTGGTACGAAGACCGATGATACCGCGAGAAGGAATATCAAACTCGATATCCACACGCTCACCCATGTTCAACATAGAAGTCATATCACCCTTACGACGGGTTACCATATCAATCATCTTAGAAGCGAACTCCTCTGGTACATTGATAGTCAATTCCTCTACAGGCTCGCACTTCACGCCGTCAATCTCCTTGTAGATAACCTGAGGCTGACCTACCTGAAGCTCATAACCCTCACGGCGCATGGTTTCCACGAGCACAGAGAGATGAAGCACACCACGACCGCTGACAATCCACTTATCAGTAGAATCCTCGAATGGCTGAACACGAAGAGCAAGGTTCTTCTCCAACTCCTTATTCAAACGCTCCTGGATATGGCGGGAAGTACAGTACTTACCCTCCTTACCGAAGAATGGAGAATCGTTGATGGTGAAGAGCATACTCATGGTTGGCTCATCAACAGCGATTGGAGGAAGTGGCTCTGGATTCTCATAATCACAGATGGTATCACCAATCTCAAACTTCTCCAAACCGACAACTGCACAGATATCACCAGAATCTACATGATCTGTCTTCTTGTGACCCATACCCTCGAATGTATGAAGTTCCTTAATCTTGGTCTTCTCCTGTGTACCATCACGATGGCAGATTGTCACATTCATGGCATCCTTCAGAGTACCACGATGAACACGACCTACAGCGATACGGCCTGTATAAGAACTGTAGTCGAGAGAAGTAATAAGGAGCTGAGGAGTACCCTCCAACTGCTTAGGAGCAGGGATAACCTCTACAATCTTGTCGAGCAAATAGTCGATGTTGTCTGTAGGATTGTTGTAATCCTCTCCCATCCAACCATTCTTGGCAGAACCATATACTACAGGGAAATCAAGCTGATCCTCAGTAGCATCAAGGTCGCACATGAGATCGAATACCATCTCATAAACTTCCTCAGGACGGCAGTTAGGCTTATCCACCTTATTAACAACAACGATAGGCTTCAGACCGAGCTGCAAAGCTTTCTGCAACACGAAACGGGTCTGAGGCATAGGGCCCTCGAAAGCGTCAACAAGCAAGAGACAACCGTCTGCCATATTGAGTACGCGCTCCACCTCACCACCGAAGTCGGAGTGTCCAGGAGTATCGAGGATATTGATTTTAACACCTTTCCAATTGATAGATACATTCTTTGAAAGAATGGTTATACCACGCTCACGCTCCAAATCATTGGAATCGAGCACTTCGCCGCTATTATCCTGGCCGTCACGGAACAGCTTTCCGGCGAGCATCATCTTGTCCACCAAGGTAGTCTTACCATGGTCAACGTGTGCAATAACTGCAATGTTTCTAATGTCTTGCATTTCCTTTACCTTAAATACTTAATGAATTTGGGTGCAAAATTACAAAAAAATCCCGAAAAATTTGCATAATTCACTGAAAAGTTGTACCTTTGCACCGCATTTTAACGGAAACCACCGTGAGGAAGGTCCTAATGTGCATAACATTCATTCATAATAATTAAATTTTAAGTATCACAGCTATGTATTTAGACAAAGCAAAAAAAGAAGAGATCTTTAGCAAGTACGGAAAGTCTAACTCTGATACTGGTTCAGCTGAGAGCCAGATAGCATTGTTCTCATACCGTATTGCTCATTTGACGGAACATGTTAAGCAGAACCGTAAAGATTATACTACAACACGTGCATTGACACAGCTTGTAGGAAAGCGTCGCGCTTTGCTCGACTACTTGTACGACCGCGATATCAATCGCTACCGTGCCATCATCAAGGCCCTCGGTCTTCGTAAGTAATCTGAAAGCAATTTGCTTTAAGACATTGAATCCCATCATTCTCATTGAGAGTGATGGGATTTTTTATTTAGAAAAGTGCTAACCATGCAAACGGCTATATATAATAAGGAGGAAAAGTCAAATAGATTAAAGTATTAGAGAACCTACCAAATCATAGATTCTCTAATAATGTCTTCTTTACTTGAAGTTGATATTACGCATCTCAATATAGTATTTATCCTCAAAAGGAATCTTGATATAGCTGAAACCAGTAACATTAGCAGGAACATTCTGTATTGTAAAGGTTGCCTTTACTGGAATCTCAGGTTGAAGAGTTCGTGCTGCCAATTTCACTTCTGGAGTATAAGAATTTCCTTCCACATCATAAGCTATATGGTTTCCGTATTCTATGTCTAATCCTTTAGCTGAACTTGATAGATTTTTAAAAGCCATATTAACCGTTACGGTATTACCTATCCGAGTACAATTATTGTATTGAACATACAATGTAGGAAGCGAACAGTAAATGTTGCTAAGATTCGTATTCTGTGCAAAAGTAACAGGAAGATTTCTCACTTCCAATCTGAGCGACTTATTAATATCTGAAGAACCTTGACCATGTTCATCATTGCACGTAAACTTTAAAGACTGGATTGATGTATATTTCTTATCATAATCCTTAACCAACACATAGCCTTTAACAGGAATGCCTACAGGCAGACTCTTCACGAAATCAGCATTTTCACCATTAATATAACCCTCTATCTCGTGATTTTTTCCGTCAGGACTATAAGCTACACGATAGCTTTCCATATGTGGTCCAGTAGAACCAATGCCAAACTTCACATCAGAAGAAGTATTGTTAGTCAACAACAATCTTACGACAACATCATCTCCCCAATGTTCACAGCCTGTTACCTTCAAGTCAACTCCATAAACAGTAAAGCTAGCACCTATACCCGTCTTGTTACCAAGAGAATTATTAGATGAAGAACTAGATAAACTACTAGAGCTGCTATTCGTTGAACTATTACTCGTGTCAGTTGTCAACACTTTCTCTGCTACCTTTCCTAAAGTTTTCCAAAAGCTCTGAGCAGCAACATCTTGAACACTCACAAGAGCTAAAACCATAGTTATGGCTACCACATTTTTCTTATTCATATTTTATTTTTTTTATTGATTAAACAATTTAAAATAGAGGCAGGTTTTGAAACCCACTATCCTTACTTGGACTATCAAGGGCAATAGCTTCTGAAAGATGTAAATCTATTGCCCTTAATTATTATTTTGCAGGATAATAAGTAATGGTTCTTGTCTCTACCCAAGAAGAGCCATTAGTTCTTCTGGCAAGTCTTTTAGTCCAATTACCTTTAGCATCCTTAGCTTGAACAGTATATGAAACCTTTATCGTAGAAGTCTTCTCCGTATTATAGTCCTCTATCTTAGAGATTGTCGAACTTACATTACCATCAGTCCCATAAGCAAACGTTGTCACAATCGACATTCCAGCATCCTCATAAGTATGTTTTGCCAACTTACCTTTAGCGTTGTAAGTAAATGTATCTTCACCACTACCAGGATTATAATAAGCCGTGTAAAGTTCGCCACTTGTAATACGTCCCTTAGCATCCCTTGAACATTCGGAATAAAGAGCATCACCACCCATTTTGACAAAGGTTCCTCCATTCCACTTCAAACAACGACCGTTCTGAGCAAAAAGAAGCACTTCTTTATTGGCATCTTTCGAAAAGCCTTGATAAATACAACCAGCCTTATGGTTCACCCAAGTACACTGCTTTACTTTTCCTTTCAAATCAAAGGCAGCCAAGTCTCCTTGCGCCTTCACCAAACTTGGCATCAACATAAAAATCAATGCCAACATACCATAAACAATACGCTTCATAAAAACATTTTTCATTATTTTCCTCACTTGGCTCTACAGCAAAGAACTTATAAATAATCTCTATTTAAACAACAAGAGAGCCTTCCATACTCCCAAAACATAGTATGGAACTGTCGTTTATACTTTTCAAAATCCCTTAGGTTTATAAGCACCAAGATACCAGAAACGATTTTGACTACATCGTTCTTGTCAAACTTTATTATGTCATCAACGACAAAAAAGCAACCGCCTCTCCCACTTTTTCCGTAGAAGAGGCAGCTGTATTTTTTATTAAAAATCAAATCAGAAGGATTATCGACACATGACATAGGAACATAGTCGGGGGACACCCCATTTTGTTCACTACGGGGAGACATAATGCTTTTCACCACATTACCAGACAGAGAAGATTCTCCTTGGTCTTGTCCTTTACACAAAGAGACAAATTTGTTTTTAATAAACATGAAGAGACTCATGTTGTTAGATAAAAAAGAAAAAGCGAGGATTCATACCCATCACTTGTCCCACAATCAGCACAATAGAAATTCTCCTATAGCCATATCGACATGGGATACATTTGCAAATGTATAATAAATTATCGGAACCACAAAATTTTTCATGATATTTTTCTAAAAAACTTCATTATTCTTCTTATTATCAAGAAAAAGTGCTAACTTTGCAAACAGCTATATATAATAAGGAGAATCAGTATGATTGCACAAAGACTGCCAGAAGGAGTTACCTCTTTTAGAGAAATCAGAACAGGCAACTACAAATACGTTGACAAAACCGATCTCGTTTGGCAGATTGCCAATGGAAGGAAGTTCAATTATCTAAGCCGTCCTAGACGGTTTGGCAAGTCTATTCTTGTCGATACATTGCAATGTTACTTTGAAGGAAACAAGGAACTTTTCGATGGTCTAAAGATTATGCAATGGGAAAAAGACTGGATAAAATATCCTGTCATTCGATTCGACATGAGCATTGCAGGTAACACTGCAGAAGAAATCAAGTCTTATTTTGACTATGCCTTCAGCAATTACGAAGAGCAATACCATATCACCTCTACAAAAAAATCTTCTCTATCAGTCAGATTTACCGAAATATTAAAAGTCGTACATCAGTCCACAGGACAACCTGCTGCTGTTTTGGTAGATGAATATGATGCTCCTCTCCAACACTCTTGGAAAACTCCTTATCATAAAGAATGCACAGAGGTTTATCGCCAAGTCTTTGCTGTACTAAAGTCGTCAAGTACTGACGAGAGATTCGTGTTTATTACAGGCATCACTAAATTCACGCAAATATCTTTGTTCTCAGTACTCAACAACTTGACAAACCTCAGTGTCTTACCAGAATATGTGGCAGTATGCGGCATCACCCAACAAGAAATTATCGAATACTTCCATGAAGAGTTGGTTGAATTGGGGGAAAAGAACAAATGGGATAAGGTTACAACATTACAGAAGCTTAAGGGTTATTACGATGGTTATCATTTCAGTGGTGAAAACATGACAGACATCTTTAACCCATATAGTCTAATATGTGCCTTAGCTCAAAAGAGAATCAAGAATTTCTGGGTAGCTTCTGGTGCAACCACCCTATTATCTAAGTTTGTTGACAATATCGAATTGCGAATCAAGAATTTCGAGAAATGCTACATTGACAGAGACATTTTAGAAACATCAGATGTTACAGGAGGTGGAGCAGAACTTTTCCTTTACCAATCTGGATATCTGACTATAAAAGCCGAAGATGAGTGGAGCTATACATTAGGATTTCCAAATTACGAAGTGAGAAAAGCCCTCTATTCGATGACACTTCCTGCTCTTACCGCTCGTTCACAGATGGACATTCAAACCATGCAAATCTCATTCTACAGAGACATGAACCTCGGAAATATTCAAGGAGCAATGGATGCTCTGAAGCAACTAATAGCTGACGTGCCATATAGCAACAAAAAGTTAGCCAGCATGGATATGGAAGAGCGTTATCGTTTGATTATAACTTCCATCATGTATGCCGTAGGATTACGTCCGCAAGTGGAAAAGATGATTAGTACTGGCAGAATCGACATTGTGGTTGAAGCCAACAACTACATCTATGTGATAGAGTTAAAACTCAGAAACAATGGAGGTTTAACTGCTGCCAAGCAACAAATCATCAACAATAATTATACTGCCCCATTCCAAGCAGAGAACAAAAAAGTTGTTGCTCTCGCTATAGAACTAGATGAAATGGGTAAAGGCTTGATTGATTGGAGCGAAGTGGAATAATAACACAAAATTTCCCCTATAAAGGAAAGATTTCATAGAAAAGCTTCCTTTATAGGGGAAATTCTTATTAAAAATCATCATCGTCATCCATTCCGGATGCCAGATTCTTCATCAATGATTTCAGATACTTCACTCTGATACCATAATTGAAGCTTTGGGTTGTACTGACACCAGCATAATTGATAGCCACCAACTGCCCCTTGTGGTTAACCACAGCAGAACCACTACTACCCGGCAAAGCAGGAATGGAATACATAATCTGGTCGGAAGCACGCTGGCTGATGGTGCCCATATTAAACTGAGCCTTGATACCATCCTTGGTCTGAGCCAACGAAGGACCACGGTTGAAACCAGTCAGGAACAGCTTATCATTCTTATCAGATCCAAAGAACTTAGCAATACTCTCCGTAAACGAATATTCCTCTAAAGGATCATCATCAGGAACCTCGAAGATATACTTGCCTTCCGGTGTCTTCTTATCCTTCAATTGGATGACAGCCAAATCATGTTCGTGATCAACCTTCAGTACTACGCAAGATGAGAAATCAGAAGTACTGGTTACAAAAGTATTGTTATAAGCAATACTTACACGGTTGTGATATCTCACTTCAGATTCACTTGGACGGATGTCACTCAGTCCATTGTAAGTATCAGCATACTCTTCTCTCTGACTTTCAATTGCATCACGGTATTCACGGATACGGTTGAAATCATCCATGGAATAAGCATCACTATAATTCGCTTCATTATAAAGCGCCTGAGCCTGCTCCAACTTTTCGCCTAAGGCATAATACTGTTCTGCAACCTGCTTCTTCACACTTTCGATGACAGCAGCAATCGACTTATTGATATCCTTCTCCGTACGGGTACTGGAAACAACATGCGCATTGGTCACGATTTCACCATTTTCAGAAACAAAGAATCCCGTGCCAAAGCCATTAGACAAGCTTACAGAGTCCTTATCTGCCGTCAAGCCTACGATGTCTCCATCCTCATCAAAACCAGCAAAATAAAGAGACTCACCATTGGAAAGTTCCACCTCATAATAGCTCTGGTTCTGAATGAGAACCACACCGGAGGCCATCTCCTTTTCAATGGAAGACTCTGATTTGTTGCCGCATGAGGTAATCAATGCGGCAACAAAAGTCAAATAAAATAATATCCTTTTCATTGAGGACTATTTTTATAGGATTAAGAGCCCTAATCCAACTTAGAGAAATCTACATCGTCAAGAGCAGCAACTGAATTCGTAGTATAATCAGACCCCCCAAGGTCTTTCAGCAAATCAGCTGTTGTCTGTGAGATGGTATTAGCATCTGTCAGACCCAAATCAGAAAGGGTTTTTGAATCAACTTTCGCTGCTATTGGTTTACCTTCATCATTGAATGCCTGAGAGTAAGTTTTCAACAGTTTTTTCTGCTTACCAAGAGACATCTTCAACTTATAGGCTGATACAATATCACCAATACTCAACAAACCACCGGTCAGCGAACCGATAATAGCAACATCCTTCTTACCCGTCAGAATACCGAGAAGCAAAGGAGCACCAACCTTGGCTGTAATACGGAGCACTGCATTGTTAACCTGCTTAATCTGAGCATCAACAGCCTCCTTACTACGCTTGTTTCCATTCTGATCAATCAGGAACACACGATATGACGGAGTACCATCCTCATTCAGAACTTCCTTACCATCTGCATCAGTCTCAACAACTTTCTGAGCAGAATAAACAGGAACATTACTCCATTGAACTGTAGTTTCTTTCACATTGAATTGCTCCAAGAGCGGTTTCAGCAAACCATCAATAATACCAGCAGAAGCATTTACACTAAACACCAAAGCAAAAGCTACGAGAGCTAATTTAAATACAATAGACTTTTTCATAAGTAATAATTATTATAAGTATTTTAATTTTCAAGATACATTTTCAGTCGGAACTGGCGCATGGTATAGTCACCTTGAGACTGAGCCATCACGTTAGACATATCCAGGAATTTCACCTTCGCCTTTTTCTTGTAACCGACAGGACGGAAGAAGAAACCAGTTGGCAAATCAGAACGTTTCAGATGCAGATTGACAACACCATCAGGTCCTGAAGTTCCCACCTGACTGAAATCTTCAGACTTACGGATTTTATGGTCCAAATCACCATTTTTGGTGATTCTTCTCATCGCAAATGCTTTTTCTCCATATTATGCCCAAACCTCCACATTCTCCATCGGACCCGTTTCCTGGAAACCAGAATAATCGTTTTGCCATTTCACGACGGTAAAGCGCAAATCAAGAGGTATCTTATCGATTTCCTGCTTGAGTTTCTCAATACCTTTGGAATAATAATCGCAAGGATTACGATTGGAG
>ERZ1023679.266-NODE-266-length-10177-cov-6.765560_pt1 | contig 10177 bp, 9 predicted proteins | sample MGYA00380344_ERZ1023679 | MGnify/ENA primary metagenome ERZ1023679 (study PRJEB33179, sample SAMN07448986) | human gut metagenome | biome: Human-gut; feature: Human associated habitat; material: Faeces | host: Homo sapiens | place: India: Bhopal | collected...
ATGGCCAAGAGCCGCAACGCGAAATGGCGGTTGTGGGCATAGATATAAACCATCGACGAGGCGAATATCTGCACGAGCAGCAACACCACGAACTTTCCAACCGACGTTGGCGTGCCCAAAAGGAACACTTGCTCATACTTGATGCCGACCACGAAATAGATGACCATGGCGACGCCAGTGAATAATATGCTGCCTGGCATCCCCTCACGATAGAGCATGAGGAAGAACGCGAGGTAGACAAGGGCCGAGCCAGTCTCCCTCTGGCCTATGATAAACAACATGGGCAACAGGATGATGGCCATTGCCGAGAAGAAATGCTTGGGCTTTTGCATGTCGAAACCGAAGGTGCTCATCAGTTTCGACACCGCCAACGCCGTGGCGAACTTGGCAAACTCCGCCGGCTGCAACCTCAGCGGGCCAAGCACTATCCAAGAGCGGGAGCCCTTGATCTCGTGGGGGTTGAATATCGTGAGAAACAGCAAGAGCAGCAGCACCGCGTATATGACATAGGCAAAGGTGTCGTAGAAGCGGTCGTCGAGCATGAGAAGGATAAAGCCAAGGGCAAAAGAGGTGCATATCCACACTATCTGCATGCCCGAACGCGTGGAAAGGCTGAAGATGTCGGTCTCTCCGTATGTGTAACTGGCACCGCACACGCTAATCCATCCGAAGATGAGTAGGGCGATGTATATGCCCACCGTCCACCAGTCTAAGCTGCGCCAGATGCTTGGCTGTCCTTTATCGTTCTGAGTCTCCATAAGATATCCTGCGATTCTGCATTTCCGTGGCAAGCCTCTCGCCCGAAGGACTGAGCTTGCCCATGATATACTGTTCCATCAACACTTTTCCCATTGGCACGCCATAATCGGCACCCCAACCGCCATTCTCCACATACACGGCAATGGCTATCTTCGGCTTGTCCATGGGGGCGAAGCCCATGAACACGGAGTGGTCGTGGCCACGGTTCTGCGCCGTTCCCGTCTTGCCGCAAGCGGCGAAAGGCAACGATCCCAGCATCTTGCAAGTGCCGCCCATGGCCGAAGAGCGCATGCCGGCCACGATGTAGTCGTAGGCGCGGCGTTGGGCCTTGGTGTAATGGCGACGCGTGAACAATGTGTCGATGGGCTCGCCTTGAATCTTCCTCACCACGTGAGGCACGTAGTAGTAGCCGCGGTTGGCGATAGTCGCGCCAAGGTTGGCAATCTGCAACGGAGTGAGGTTGACCTCACCCTGTCCTATGCTTATGCTTATGATGGTCAAGCCATTCCATGAGCCATGATAAGCCTTGTCGTAGAACGTGGCGTTGGGTATCAAGCCGCGTTTCTCGCCGGGCAGGTCGATGCCGAGGCGATAGCCAAAGCCCATGGACACCATATAGTCGCGCCATGTGTTCATGGCATCTTCCACGGTCTTGTATTTCGCGCGGTTGCTCATCATGTGGAACAATCCCCAGCAGAAGAAGGCGTTGCACGATGTACTGATGGCCGGCACGAGGCTCAACGGCGCGGCGTGGCTGTGGCAACCCACGTGAAGTCCCTTGTAATAGAATCCCCTGTGGCAAGGATACTGTGTGGCCGGTGAGATGATGCCCTCGGAGAGGAATGTGAGCCCTTGCGTCGTCTTGAACGTGGAGCCAGGAGGATACTGGCCCATGATGGCACGGTTGAGCAATGGCTTCTGTGGGTCATGGGTGAGAAACTTATGATACTTGTTGCGGTTCTTTCCCTCAAGCAACCGTGGGTCATAGGTCGGCGACGACACCATGCAAAGAATCTGGCCCGTGGATGGCTCTATGGCTACGATGGCGCCTATCTTGCCTTGCATCATGCGCTCGCCAAGGGCCTGGAGATTAACGTCGAGGCCAAGGGTGAGCTCCTTGCCTGGCACGGGACGATGATCGAACTTGCCGTGCTGGTAATGTCCTTGCACCCGTCCATGGGCGTCGCGGAGAAGGACCTGCACTCCCTTGATGCCGCGGAGCTCTTTCTCATAGTTTCGCTCCACGCCCAGCTTGCCTATGTAGTCGCCAGGCTGGTAATAGCTGTCCTCGTCGATGTCGCTTTGCGATACCTCCGACACCTCGCCAAGGATATGGGCTCCATAAGGATACATGTATTGCCGTATGGTTCGCTTCTGGATATAGAAGCCGGGGAAACGAAACATCTTCTCACGAAACACGCTGAAGTTCTTGTCGTCAACCTGCGTCATGAACAATTGTTGGGTGAAACGGGAATATCCTGGATTCTTGGCGGGATCCTTTATGTCGTTCATCCTTTTGATGAACGTCTCCTTGGTAATGCCCAAGGTCTGGCAGAAGTCCAACGTGTCAAGGTGGCCACGCTCCTCGTTCATCACGACCATGATGTCGTAGGAAGGCTGATTGAAAACCAGCAACTTACCGTTCCTGTCGCGTATGATGCCACGACTGGGGAACTCCACCTTCTTCAGGAAAGCGTTGGAGTCGGCGCTCTTGCGATAGTCGTCGCTCATGACCTGAAGCGCGAACAACCTGACTACATAGAGCACCACTATGAAGACTGCGACGCCACCTATAACCCTTTTCCTATTCTCAAGACTGAAATCCTTCATCTCGACTCCTCTCCACTATGCTTGCGCTAAAAACGCCTCAAGTTGTCGACGACCAACACCAAAAGAAGCGTCAACAACAGGCTTGTGAAAATGCTCAACAACCATTGAAGCCAATTGAAAAACGTGAACGACTCCAACGTGAAAAAGACAAGGCAATAAACAAATGTCAGAATCAACGCGAACAACGTGAACTTGCTCAAGCCAAGCTCACGAATAGACGGAAACACCTCGTCGTTGTCGCCATGCTGAATAAACAGCTCAAGCAAATAAGGCTGTACGGCCGCTGCCAACGTCATGGACGCGGCGGCAAGACCTGGGGTATTGGAGAAGACGTCAATGCTCAAGCCCAACAGGAAGCTCCATACAAGCATGACCCATTTAGGCGTGCCACGCCTAAAGGAAATGGCAAAATAGACATACAGCAACGGTGTGGCCACGCCAAAAAGGTGGACGTGGTTGAGCACCAACGCCTGAACAAGCATCAGCCCAAAGAAAAGCAGCAAACGTTTCAGGAAATCAATATTCATCCTTTTACCTTTTCTTCCTATTCAACTTTTAACTAATCTACTATACCCCTTACCTCAACAACCTGCCATACGTGTCTCTGATTCATGCGCGCGTCGCCATCGCTGTCTTCCCTCTTTACTTGTCGACGTTGCCTTTCAGCGAGTCTTGCGCGGCACGCAACACTTCGAGGCGTTCCAAGACAGGCGCGTTGTCTATGACGCAAACATCACGCAGGCGCGAGAAGTCGGTTGCCAATCTCACTTGCAGCCTATACGACACGCCATCGACAGAATTATAGACATGAAGGATTTTTCCCACCAATATGCCAGGAGGGAAAACAGACGAGAATCCACTCGTCTCCACGTTGTCGTACAGCTTGAAGCGCGCATGACGCGGCACTTCCTCCACATAAGCCTTCTGCGGATCGCCGCCCGTCCAGTGAAGATAACCGAAATAGTCTCTTCCCTGAATACGGCAACTTATGTTCGACTTCGTATTGATGGCAGGAATCACAATGGAATAATGGGGCGAGGTGAGATACACTATACCTACCACGCCACTGCCACAAGCCACGCCCATGTCAACCTTGACGCCGTCAAGTGAGCCCTTGTCAATAGTGATGAGGTTGTTGGCATGCACCACGCTGTTGCTCACCACCTTGGCGGGAATGAGCCTGAAGTTCTTGAGCAGCTTCACGCCCGCGGTGTCGGTCCACGTGGTGTCCTTCGTGACATCATAGAGACGCGTGGAAAGTTTCTTCACCTGCTGCTCCAAATATAGGTTGCGCTGGGTAAGTTCTTGATTGACCTTACCCAAGGAGAAAAAACTTTCCACGGCGGAGTTCCACGAGTCCACCTTGCCACAAACAGTATTGGCCGAGGTGAACCACACGCTACCTTGATAGCTATTGTATTGGAACAACAAGACCATACTGATTATTTCGAGCAATACGAAAAGGAACCAGTGGCTATGCTTTTGTAAAAAATCAATTAAATTGTGCATCGCACAATTAACGCATAAGGAACGAGAACCTGTCTACATTCTTAAGCGCGATGCCAGCGCCCTTGGCCACACTGTGGAGAGGATCCTCCGCGATATGGAAAGGAATGCTTATCTTGTCTTGCAGACGTTTGTCAAGACCACGGAGCAACGCGCCGCCGCCAGTGAGCCAGATACCGTTTTTCACGATATCAGCATAGAGCTCTGGAGGAGTGGCCTCCAGTGCGGAGAGCACGGCGTTTTCTATCTTCGCCACCGTCTTGTCAAGGCAATGGGCAATCTCCTGATAGCACACCGGCACCTCCATTGGCAGGGCCGTGATGCGGTTAGGACCATGCACCACATAGTCCTCAGGAGCCTCGTCGCCAAGGTCGGTAAGCGCAGAACCCACATGTATCTTGATGCGCTCGGCCATACGCTCAGAGACCTTCACGTTGTGCTGACGGCTCATGTATTCTTGGATGTCAGCCGTGAGGTCATCGCCGGCAATGCGGATGGAGTTGTTGCTCACGATGCCGCCAAGTGATATGACAGCAATCTCGGTAGAGCCACCGCCTATGTCGACAATCATGTTGCCCTCCGGGGCCTCAACGTCTATTCCAATGCCAATGGCTGCCGCCATAGGCTCAAAGATAAGGTAAACGTCGCGTCCATCGGCATGCTCGGCAGAGTCGCGCACGGCGCGAAGCTCAACCTCTGTAGAGCCAGAAGGCACGCCTATTACCATGCGAAGCGTCGGAGAGAAGAGGCGGCTGCCCGTGTGGACCATCTTGATAAGACCGCGCATCATCTGCTCACAAGCCGTGAAGTCGGCAATCACGCCGTCGCGCAGTGGGCGAATGGTACGTATGTTGTCGTGGGTCTTTTCATACATCATCTTGGCTTTCTCGCCGACCGCGATCATCTTGCCCGTACGGCGGTCAAGGGCGACGACAGAAGGCTCATCGACCACGATCTTGTCATCGCTGATGATGATGGTGTTGGCAGTGCCCAGGTCCATCGCTATCTCCTGAACGAAAGAAAACATTCCCATTTAATTTCTTGTTTCTATATTTTATATTTCTTGATTGACGTATCAACGACGTGGTTTAGCGCAGAGAGGCAAACCACTCATGGATAGCCGTATCATAATGGCTCGACACGCCAAACGCCCTCTCGGCGAGCATGCGGCGATCCTCCAAATCGGTCACGGCGCCCTTTTGGTTAAGCAATTCCAGCAGCACGGGATATTCAGCCTTGCTCGGGATGATGACAACATCCTTGAAGTTCTTAGCCCCGGCGCGTATGAGCGAGATGCCGCCTATGTCAATCTTCTCTATGATGTCCTGCTCCGACGCTCCGCTTGCCACTGTCTGCTCGAAAGGATAGAGGTCCACGATGACGAGGTCGATTGAAGGAATCTCATACTCCTCCATCTGCTTCTGGTCACCCTCATTGTCGCGACGAGCGAGAATGCCGCCGAAGATTTTAGGATGAAGGGTCTTCACCCTGCCTCCGAGGATTGACGGATACGTGGTCACGTCCTCCACCTTTTGGCAGTCGTAGCCCAGTCCCTCTATGAATTTCTGCGTGCCGCCGGTGCTAAGAAATTTCACACCCTCCTCGTTAAGCTTCTTGAGGAGATCCTCCAGTCCATCCTTGTGGAACACGGAGATAAGCGCAGTCTTGATTTGTCTTGATTCAGCCATTTTAAGATACTATTTTTATCTCGATACCATTTGATATGCAAAGTTAGTTCTTTTTCATCGAATCGTTACAGAAAAACGGGATAAAATAATTGCCGAAACGTTAAATTGTCACAAGTCAAGCGTTTTTTCCACGCCTTGACTTTTTTTGATTATTTTTGTAGCCTCAACACATTATTAGGTATATTTACTTATGAAGCACATAGTGTATTTATGCGTTCTCATCCTCTCATTGCTCCCATTGGAGCGAGCCGACGCCCAGCGCCACGTCACGGTCTACGATCCTGAGGTGAGCCGTCCCGTGCAGGGTTTCCACGTTTGGGCCGACAAGCTGAAGGCCGACACCACAAACGTCTTCGGCTCGGCGGAGGTACCCGAGAAGTTCGACACGTTGTTCCTCGTCAAGCCTGGCTACGTGGCATTGCGCATTCCGGCAAGGCTCGCGGCAGACACCATTCCCGTGATAAAGGACTACAACAACATCGGCGAAGTGGTGGTATACGGCTCGCAGTCGGACAACTTCAAGGAAGCGGTGAACAAATGGACTAAGGAAGACCGCGTGGAGATGGCACTGCAACACCCCATCACCGGCATCGATTTCAACCTCTCCGACCTGCTCAGCCCGAAGCGCCGCCGCGACAACCGCAACGCAAAGAAGATGGCAAAGATATTCAAGAGAATGGACGAGGCCGACAACGACCCTATAATCCACGCCTACAGGAAGGCCTTGGGTATAAAAACAAAGCATTAACCAAAACAAGAAAATGAAACACACCGCTTTACTCATCATTTCCCTATTGCTCTCTCATTGCGTCATGGCGCAGCAAACGTTCAGGCGCAGGCAATGCGGAACGGCGATGCTCATGGAGCGCGAGGCCGCGGCCTACAGCAAAGGCCAAAGGGCTATCTCCACACAGAATAACTACGTGCCACACACGGGCACTATCACCATACCCGTGGTGCTTGTCAACTTCCAGGACGCGAAGTTCAAGATAAACAAGCCCAAGGAAGCCTTTGAGCAATTATTCAACAGCGACACGCAAGCGGACCTTGGCAACGGCAACTATCTCAATTACGGCTCCGTGGCAAAGTATTTCCGCGACATGAGCCACGGCGCGTTCACCCCAAAGTTCAAGGTCTACGACCCCGTGACCGTCGACCAACCGGAGACATATTATGGAGGCAAGAACGAGAACGACAACAATGATGAGAATCCATGGCAACTCGTGAAGGACGCCTTGAAACTCGTTGAGGAGGACCAAGTGACGGAAGACGACATCAAGTCGTTTTGTAGCGACGGCAAGACCATCGATTGCGTATACATTGTCTATGCCGGACTGGGACAGAACCACGGAGGCGACGGAACCACGGTATGGGCCAACTGCTCGACCACCGCCGGAGCGACATTGGGCGGCAAGGAGGTGAGATGGTACACCATGTCGGGCGAGCTTTCACCCGTGAAGATTAAAGATAGTACCATTCCAGTCGTAAACGGACTTGGCGTGATTTGCCATGAGTTTTCCCACTCCCTTGGCCTGCCCGACATGTACCCCACAGAGACATCGGCATACTCGGACAACCAGGAGATGGAATACTGGGACCTCATGGACGGCGGCGAATACACCCACGCAGGATTCCGCCCCACCGCCTACACGGCATTCGAGAAAGAGCAAATGGGATGGCCGGTGGACATAAAGACGCTCGACAGCGACGTGAGCGTCACCATGACGACATCGACCGAGCAGGGCGGCAAGGCTTACAAGATAGTGAACCCACAAAACGATAAAGAGTATCTCATGCTGGAGTACATACAGCGGAAAGGGTGGAACAAGTACCTCTTCGGCAACGGCTTGCTCGTTTACCACGTCTGCCTGCCAAGCGAGACGCTAGACCTCGGCACGCGTCTCAACAACAAGCCTCACTATCCTGGCATGGCGGTGGTGCCAGCCGACGGGGCTTGCCTATTATCGCCATCGTATATAAAAGACTACGAAAAAGACTACGAAAAAGACTACGAAAATAGCCTTAAAGGCGACCTCTTCCCCGGCACGGGCAACCTTCAGGGCCAAAACGTGACGGAGCTGAGCGACACCAACAAGCAACCAAACTTCTGCTGGTACAACGCGGCGAAGACCGATAAGCTGGATACCAACAAGGCCATAAAGAACATAAAATACGACAACGGCGTGCTGACGTTCGATTACGTCAACGACGTGGCCAGCGGCATTCTCCCCGTTTGGGGCGACAAGCAAGCCACTGACGGAAGGGTCTATTCCATCAACGGAGCTTACCTTGGCGACGACATCACGAAGCTGCCCCATGGCATATACAACGTAAACGGACAAAAGATCGTCAAATAAGAAAAGATAAGGTCACGCAATAAACGCGAAAGCCCCGCCTTCCTTCACAGGAAAGACGGGGCTTTCTTTTTAATCCACAATCTTTTTACCAACTATCTTTCAAGCCATTGAAAGAAACTAACCTATCTCAATTCTCCTTCCATTCACGTTAGCCTCGTTCTTCTTTATCTTAGGAAGCACGATGCTCAGGATGCCGTCCTCGACCTTCGCGGAAATGCCGTCCTTCTCCACGTCGTCGGGCAGACTGTAAGTCTGCTGGTAGTTGGTGTAAGAGAACTCGCGGCGCAGATAGTGCTCCTTGCGCTCTGCCTTGCCGTCTTCCTCGTGATGCTCGAGCTTGTTCTCGATGGAAAGCTCAAGGTCGCCATCCTTGTTGAGGTCAATGCGAACGTAGTCTTTCTTGATGCCCGGCACGGCCACTTCCATGGTGTACTTATCGGCATCTTCCTTCACGTTGACTGCTGGAGCGGTAGCGTTGACGCGACGCAAGCCGTTCATCATGTTGTCACTGAAATCGTTGTCAAACCAATCGTTCAATACTGGGAATAACATAGTCATAACCTCCTAATTATTTTTTTGTTTTTTATTTTCGTTTGTCTTGAAGCTCTTTCGAACTTCACCCACAGTATTGCAACCTTTGTGCCCAATCCGCCCGTGCGCCACAATGTCACGCAACCGTGACATTATGGCACCACGCTGGGCTTTTCATGTCCAAAACGTCGTTTCCCCGGTAATCTTCCTCTGCGCCATGGCTACCTCCTCAGCACGTCGATGACCTGCGTGGCCACCTCCCTCGCCCATCCGGCATCGAGACCGGCGTTCATGCGGACATATTCGCTTTCAGGCTTTTTGGTCGTCAAGACAAGTTGATACTGGCCTATGGTATAGGGCGTAGCGGTGTTGACGGTCGCCACGTCCGTGATGTCGTCCATGCTTATAGGCTCGCCGGCCACGACCAGCATCCGTTTCTGCTTGAAGACCAGGATGCAGCCTGCCGCTTCATTGGCGCACGTGGCATCCACGATGATACTGTCGTCGGGGTCGCCATACCGCGCCACGGCCTCTTCCATGGTGAGAAGACGTGTGGCACATGCCGCGTCCTTGCGCAGACGTTTGCGAAAGACAATGACGGGCAAGAGCACCACAAGGGCCAGGAGCACAAAGCCGTTGAGCACAAAGGCAACAAGCACTATGGCGACAATGGCGATAGCGGATATAAGGATTTTCTTCATTACTGTTTGTTTTTTTATTCTTGTTATTTTTTATTTTATTGTAACGACGGCAGTTTGCCATTGGAGATTCGCTCTGCCATCACGTTCAGCATCTGGCATTTTTCCCGTGTTATGGTCAATCGCTCCGTGTGATAATCCCAAGGGGAGAGCATGAGCATAAGTCCCCTGGCACAGGCGTCAAAGGCCCTGCCGCCCGGCTTCTCATATTTCCCGAATCCGTTTTCCCTGAGAATGACAACAGGGCATCCCCTTTCATGCGCCCTTCGCATCACGGCCTTTTCACCCGGTGATATGGCGGCAGAGACGAAGACAGAACCTTGGCAAAAGTCTGGTTCCAGTTTAGCCAATAAGCAACTTATGTTCTCATCTGTCAATCGTCTTGAGCACTGGACAAAGATGCGCCGAGGGTAATCAAGGAGAAACTCGTTTCCCATGGCATCAAACGTGAACCCCGCGGCTTTGACATTATGCCTTATGGTGAAGAGGTCTTTCAGCCGCTCTTTCAATAATCGCCGGCGTGGGTTGTCGGCGAGATATTGCCGCCAAGCGTCCAACTCGCCTTCCTGCCATAAGATTTTGTCGTTGAATCCCGGCTCGAAGAGAACACCATAGCGGCTCTTGCGCTTCTCTTGTTGAGCCTTCAGCTGCTCTTCAAGAATATAGGTTGGCACGGGCGGCAAGTCGCCCGCTTCCACAAGCTTCTTGTATTTCTTCCGGCATTCAGCTTCAAAGATTCTCACCACCGAGCCAAGTGTCACGTCGGAGATGGCAGTGAAGAAAATGATGAAGTGCAGGTGGTCGTGCA